>Ga0209541_10006510_pt1 | contig 19882 bp, 26 predicted proteins | sample RifCSPlowO2_01_FD_184027 | JGI IMG/M metagenome (GOLD analysis project Ga0209541, IMG submission 184027) | Groundwater microbial communities from Rifle, Colorado - Rifle CSP2_plank lowO2_0.1 (SPAdes) (version 2) | ecosystem: Environmental > Aquatic > Deep subsurface > Groundwater | place... | reverse complement strand
AAAAATTGATTGCTTCTCAATGATCCTTCCAGTGGCAACTTTCGCGCCATTTTCTCCCTCTATACTTTGGATTTGCGCATCTTTCATATATTCTTTTGCAAAATAGCCAAAAATATTTGCTCGGTAATACCAAACTACGCCAAAACCCAACGCTATAATAAGCAAAGACGATAATAGGCCAAGTAAAAATACAAAAACAAGATTTTTGTGGTAAAAACTCTTTTTAATAAATTTTATCATGGGTAACTCCTGCATAGTAATAAATTATATTTATCTTCTATTTTTTAGCAAGTGGTTTTTGAAAGTATGCTTTTTATAGGGCTTTAAACGGACGATATTAACCACTAGACCTTTGTTTTTCAAGTCTTTTTTAAGACTTTTTGTGTAATTCCTCTGATCATAACCAAGCGCAATAATATCAGGACGCTCTTTTAATATATGCGGTAGGTGATTTTTAATTCCAGCCAGAACTACCCGGTTAACTAATTTACATTTTTTGGTCAAAATTGCTCTTTGTTTCTCGCTAAAAATTGGTCTTACTTTTTTTATTTTATAAACATTTTTATCACGTGAAATAGAAGCGATTAGGAAAGATCTCTTAGATAGTTTTTTAGCCTGTCTAAAAAAATCAAGATGCCCTTGATGCAGTCCGTCAAAAGTTCCAAAAACCATAATCTTCGTTCGAGTCTTGCCCATATATAAAAGAATTTATTCTACCAGACCAAAGACAACACCCAGGGCAATGGAATGGCAAGCAACATAAGTACAGCCCCGAGGAGTCCAAGATTTTTATAGAAGTTCACATGTTCCCCCATTTTCTGCATCGGATCTGACACGGTCCAGTATTGATGCATCTTAAATGTGACAAAAAGCAAGAATATGGAAAGCAAGAATATGGAAAGTTTTATGTAAATACCGAGCACAATTCCCAAACCACCAAGAAGAAGCACGAGCCCCGTTACGAATACCGCAACTTTCGGCATTGGCACGTCCTTTGACTGCGCATAACCGGTGAGTATATTCAAATTCTTCAAATGGTTATAGCCGTTTTTAATAAAATAACCCCCCAACAATACTCTGCCTAGCAAAAATAAATAGTCCATATGTTTACCTGTCCTGTAGTGAGCTTTGCTCTACTACTGGGATATTCTTAAATTTTTAATAATTTACATTATACCACCTTTCTCTATTTTCTGTATTCTACTATTTTTCCGGCTTTTATCTCCACGCGATCAGCTTTCCGCAAATTTACCCCATTGGACAATATATTGTAATGCTTTATTTTATCCAGTTCTTCATCTATACCCCATAGATTCTCTTCTGCCATCATCCAATATTTTTCAAAAATATTCAAATTAAGAAGCTTGGAATATTTACGCAGGGTTTTTATTCCATTGTCGAGAAAATATTCATGAAAATAAGACATCACAAGTTCATGAATGTTTTTATAAATGGCATCTCGATATCTGAGTGCTGAGTGATTAGTTTTTGAAAGCGCACCCCAGAAGCCATTTATTCGAAATGGCGCAATGATATGGTCATAATCTTCCTTGGTAGTTTGCAGATGAAGTATAAATGGAGAGAAACCATGAAGTGAAAGAATGTATGCACCAAGCAGTGCACCTTCAAAACAATGCGCATTTTTTTCCCGTAAAACTCGGAGCGGGGATCTTAGTGTTTCCCCTTTCTTTTCAAAATTAAATTTCAAACTATTCAAAAAATTCTGCACTTTTGTCGGTGTATTTAATCTCTGTATCAACTTTATTTCTTTTTTAGTAAATGTTGGCATATTATTTTTATACGTATTCGTATACGTATATCTTTCTATTCAAACTCTGTGGTAGCTGGGGGTTTGGGGGTAAAATCAAAGAAGACACGCACTATTTGAGAATGCCGTGATAGGGCGCTAATAATCTCCTCGCACACTTTCTTGGACAAATAAAAGCCCTTTACCGTCATAAAATCGTTCGTTTCTACGGTACGAACGACTAAAGAATATCCATAAACACGCCCATCCCCCTTTACTCCGACACTCTTTACTCCCAAGAGCGCGACGATCGTTTGAGAGATTTTGTCGTATAAATTATGTTTCTTTAAAATCCCTGCAACTTCTGCATCTGCTTCGCGAACAACCTCTAGAAGCTCTTCGGTAACGGGTACTCCAACAATTCGCAAATACAATCCTGGACCCGGAAAAGGCTGTCTTTTGGATACAAGTTCATCTAGGCCGAATTTATGCGCAAACTCCCGAACTTCAAATTTGAAATAGTCCGATAAGGGCATTATTTCTTTCAGTCCTAAATCAAGATCCACATTGTGATGCGTCTTTATAAGCGCCGATTCCCCGCCGCTAGCAGACTCGATCAGGTCTGTTGCCAGCGTTCCCTGTAACATGTGCGTCGACTTGTAACTCTTCGCCACTTCTTTAAAAACTTCTCCATACACTCTACGGAAGGCAGAACGCTTCTCTTCTGCATCTATAGTTTTGCCTATTTCTGTTATAAATTTTTCTTTATATTTGTCTATTACTTCCAGATTTATTCCCGCATTCTTTGCTATCTCACGCACTTTCTCTATTTCACCCTTGCGCATCCCGCCGGTATCTATCATAAAGGACTTCAATTTGCTCCCCAGAGCAGGCGCAAGTATCGCTGAGAGGGTCGTTGAGTCTACTCCTCCGGAGACTCCAATGATAGCAGTACCATCACCCAATTCTCTTTTAGTATTTTCTCTTATTTCTTTTATCGCATCTCCTTTAGAATAATCTTGTCCGCAACCACAAATAGAACTCACAAAATTATTTAAAATAATATTCTCATCTTCCGTCTCTTGCACTTCTGGATGAAATTCTACCCCCCAGAGTTTCTTTTTCTCGCACTCTATCGCTTCTATTACATTACCAAGAGAAGAGGTGGCGGTGACGGCGAAACCCTCTGGCACACTTCTAACTGAGTCTCCATGGGAAGCCCATGCTTGAATCTTTTCTCCTAAACCTTGAAATAGCTTGCTTTTCTTTTTATCAAAATTAACTTCGACTGGTCCGTAGGATTTACCTTCTTTCACCCGATGAATGGTGTTCTTATCGTGCACATAAGCAAGCCATTGCATACCGAAACAAATACCAAGAATTGGTATATTTAAATCAAGCAATTTTTTCGGTACCTTCGGCGCATCAGCATCATATACGCCGGCTCTGCCACCGGAGAGAATTATCCCTTTGGGCCTGTTCTTCCCTATCCATTCTAAAGATTTTTCTGGATGCACTATGGCAGAATGAAAGCCCAAATAGCGCAGACTGCGCCTAATTATCTGGGTGTATTGAGAACCTAAATCTAAAATGAGTATTTGGATATCTTTTTCCATATTTAATTCTTCTTTCCGTAAAAATGAGCAACAGAGAGAAGAACCAAAAGGGCGAAGAAGGCTGTAAGCGCCATCATCGGTATAGAAATATATCCGCCAAATTCCAAAACCAAACGCTGATAGCAAGATACTCCGGATGCGTCACAAGGCAGGTTTGAACTTTCTCCAAAATAATAGAAAAAATTCTGGTAAATAGAAACGAGAAAACCGGCGCAGACTAGGGGCAATGCATAGCGTATCACACGCCTGTCTTTATCCCAGAGAGCTACGCCAAACATCAATAGTGTTGGGAACATAAAGACTCTCTGCCACCAGCACAGTGAGCACGGAAGAAAATTAATAATTTCTGAATAAACTAATGGAAACACTGAAGCAAAAAGAGAAATCAAAAAAGTAATAGGAAGAAAATGTTTATCGATAAAATCTAAAAAAATATTTCTCTTCAGACCAAAAAACAGCGTAACAAGTGCGGCTACAGAAAAAATTTGAAGTAGGATTGCACCTGTTCCGAGAAATATATTCAGATAATGAACATTCTCTACACTCATCCCGTTAGAAATTTTTTTTATCTAATAATATTGACATATTTTTATATTTTGAATTTCTAACGGGACTCATGTTATTCAGGCAATATGCAGGAGGTCTTTTCAGCTAATTGATTTAAGGAAATTTCTCCATTCAGGCGGGATCCGTCGGCAAATTCCCAAGTTGGGTAACCATCGATATTTTTATCCTTGCATATTTGTATCTGATTCCGACCATCAACTGTAGAACATTCCACATAAGGTAATAATTTGGCAGACAAACCGAAAAGTTTTTTCTGCGCTTGGCAGTGTGAACACCAAAAAGCTCCGTAAAAGACAGCCCCCTTATCCTTTAAACATTGCGCAAGGGTATCGTATTTACCAGGTTCAGCTGGTGCAACATCTTGTTGAAGTAAAATAGTTCCGATCGTTCCTATTATTAAAACAACTATCACAGAAACAAATATTTTTATATTGGTCATCTATTTATTATAACAAAGTAATTTTAATAAAACATTTTCGGCAAAAATATAATCAATCCTACGATAATGGCAACAAATACAGCAAGGAGCACTGCGGAAGCTGAAACATCCTTTGTATCACGAGCATATGGATGGTATTCCGGCGAGGTTAAGTCTATGTCTATCTCTATGGCGGTATTAAAAGCTTCCGAAATTAGCACCAAGCCAATGGCAAAAACAATCAGCATCCATTCAATACCAGAAATCCTGAAATAAAAACCGAGAAATACTACAAGCAGCGCCGCAAATAAATGCACAAATAAATGCTTAGTGGTTTTCCCAAAAATATACATGCCGCGAAAAGCATTAATAAACCGCCTAGCGTACAGAATTCTATGCCGGGCATTATCTTCTTTTTTCACTTCCCACTTGGTTTTTTCTATTGAATTCACGAATTTATTGTACGGTTAAAGTACCAAACATGCCCGCAGCCCTGTGTGAACCGACAGAACAGTAATACTGGAAACTGCCCGCTTTGTCTGCGGTAAATTCTAAAATTTCTTGATAGGGAGATTGCATTTGTTTAGTAGCAACACTGAATTCATCTATCTTAAAGTCATGAAAACCAGTAGTGTTCTTGAAAATTATTCTAACTTGATCGCCCTTATTAACCGTAATTGTTTTGGGGTTAAAAGAAAAACTAACACCCTCTACGGTAAATTCTTTCACCCCAGTACTATCTACTACCATTTCTGGAATAGTATTATCTTCTGTGGGTACTGGCATTTCTGAATTTACTGTACCGTCTATATTTAGAACCGTATTGTCGTTTACAGCCGGAGCTTCAAGCTTTCCCTTATCCATGAAAAATACAACACCCAAAACCAACACAAACAAAATAAATAACACAGTAAATGTTTTTTGCATAATGTTTTAATTAAATACCTGTAATTCTAGTATTGTAGCATACTATTGGTATTGTATGTAAATGGGCTTGGGGCGAAGTTTGAGCAAATCATCGGGCGACGTTAGGACTGTCCCCGGCTCCAATATATCGTTTTTATAAAACAACTTAAAACCGGTAAATTGCACGGGCTGTTTATAAATAAATTGTTCGTAAGTATTTATCTTTTTCGCCTTTCCGCCCCAGCCGTCCATGTGCATTACAATCTGAACTTCCGGCAATGGAACAATCATTTTATAATTTGTCACCATTTTCTCCGTATAGCGATGCACAACGAGCACTTTGGGCGGTAAATTGTTGTTCCGAACCAGTTGGGCTAAATAATTTGCGGCGAAGTTAATATCGGATGCATCGTAAGTACCCACTACTTTGCCCGGTCTGATGCCAGTCTTCATTGAAAATTCCGGATCAATTCCTAAATGTACGTTCGGCATTTTAAAATATTTTTCCAATCTTGGCAACTCAACCTGAATAGTGCTAAAGCCAACTTGAAGATCCAAGAACACCAGAGCATTTATTTTCTCCGCCATTTTTAATATTTTATCTATCTCGCTGTCCGGCATACGCAATCTGTGTTGACTATCTTCTCCGGGACTACTTTGCGCGGTAACGGCAATATAATGGAGTGCTGGGATTACCGGAGTGAATGGGTCGGCAAGATTCCATTTATCCATTTCCGTTTTCAATTTAGCAAACATTTCCGTTTCAGGATATTCTCCAAGAACTCCCATCTTGGTTGAATATAAATTGCCATAATAAGCAATTATGCGATTGAAGGGTAATATGGCGCCGTCATTCGGATAAACTGTTTTTACCGGCCAGAGATATGTAGGGAATGGTGTTGGGACTACTGGAATTTCGTTGCCATTTGGATCTAATTTAGGAGCAACGACTTGGGGCGGAGGATTATTGGCAAGATCTTCTATTCTTCTGTCATAGTCCGCAATATCAAGCGGGGGAAATTCGGGCTCGGGCTTGAAAGATATTAAACTTTTCTTAAATTCTTCTAAGTTGTAAGAAATTTGGCTACTTAAAAATAGGGGTGTAAAGAAAAATATTGAAAATAGCAGAAAGAAAAAAACAACGACCAGCCAGAAGGATGTGTTCTTAAACATAATTTTCAATTTTGAGAAAAGTTTCTGTTTCAATAAGTTGATTATAGCAGATCAACGAGAGTAATTATAACAAAAATTCCAAATGAATTAAGAACAAAAGAAAGTATCATAAATTGCCAATTTTTTAGTTTGGTAACACCCAAAAGACCAATCCCAATCTCATCTGGAAGGGGTGAAGCTATAATAATCGCGCCTAGCGCTGGAGCAAACCACGCAAAATAGGGAGTAGAAAAAAGTTTTGAAACATGAGAACCGCCAAGTTGTAAAAATATAGGCTTCAGTTCTTCGAATATTTTATCTTTTAAAAACCGGAAAATAATATAGTCGCCCACCATGGAGCCCAGCCCCGCCAAGAGAACTACTTCAAAAATATTAAATTCTTTAGCTAAATAAAATAGCACAATACTCGCCGGTACTACGGTAAAAGTGGAAACAAAAAACACTCCTGTCAAAAATATCCCTGGATAGCCCAAGTCCTTCACGCTATCTATTATATTTTTTGCTAAAGGCGTATCGACAAAATAAAAAAGGAAGACCACACTCACTAAAAGAAAAAAGGTGTTTTTAAGTTTCCAATTCTTATAATTTTCTATCAGTTGATTCATCGAAAAACCGCCTCGGTCCGGGTGGCCATCATTTTGTTCACCTTATTAGATAGGTCTTCTACGTGCTTCAGAATATCTATATTTATCTGTTCTTCTTTTTTCTCATCCATATTTTTATTATAGCAAATTTACAAACCGATTGTATGGGTTAATTTATCAAGAACTATATAGTTTAAAAATGTTTATGGGTATATTGTATTATAAATTATAGACATGTAATCTTAACAAAAACAGCCCTCTTTCGGGGACTGTTTTTGTTTTAAGCTATTAAGCTGGAGTCTCTGGCTTTGGGCATGTGCACGGATTATTGCCACAAACAGGGCACTTTGTTGTATCGTCCATTTTATTTAATCATTATTGACAAAAAGTGACAACGGTCAAACCGACTAAATTGACTCCTTAGCCACTCTTCAAGTATACTTGATTTTTTAAAAAAGTAAAGTGTATTTTAAAAATATATTTATTTTTTATTTTATTCAAATGTAAATGTAAAGGCTTTCAATCCTACTTCTCGGTTGTTCAAGTGGACTCTTATCCATGGTTTTATTATAACAGACTTATAAACTGACCGTCTGGGAAGATATTAGAAATATCTTAAACTAATGCGACTAAACGAATAGGGGCCTCCGTGCCATCTTTAATTTTTATCGGTAATACTAAACTCTTTGCGCCGGTCGGTGGCAGTTGCTTGACATTCGCAATATTTTCCACCAGATATTTGCCTGCTCCGAGAATCGCGCGATGCACGGGAAATCCCTCATCTCCTCTGTCGGAGGACATGGTATCAATCCCTAGACCTGCGACATCTCTCTTGAGAAGCATTTCCGCAGTAGATACATGAATACTTGGGAACATATGATTGTTGTGGTATTTTTCTCTATTTTCCCAGTGTTTTTCCCACCCGGTGTAAAATATTACAAATGAGTTAGCTGGTATCATCCCATGTTCTTTTTCGAATTTTTCAACAGCGGAAAGCGGAACTATATAACCCTCATGCGCTTCGGAACTTACATCAATAACAACGCAGTTAGTAATTAATTTTTCGAGCTCAAGTTTATCTATGGTTGGGGCATCGGGAACGAAGTGTGCTGGCGCATCCATGTGCGTGCCAATACCTGCAGCACATTTTATCTTCTGAGTGCGAATTAGATCCGGTGATACACAATCCTTATAGTCAACTTTAATTGACAATTCAAAACCACAATCGCCATCCCAAGTGGGAATATCTTCCGAGAGTGAATGAGTAAGATCTATAATTTTAAATTCTTTTTTCATGTCGTAATTATACCAAATTTATAAGCTGGTCGTGTGGGATGATGTTGGAACAAGTTTATTTAATAGTACTTAACAATAGTCTCATATTCATGCAAAAGTAAGGTTTCTAAGTTTGGTTCAACATGCGCCAGTGGGTTGAGCGTACCGTCCTTATAGTGCACAATAATCTTGAAGGGTAAAATTCTAAGTCCCTTGCCAATCTCTTTTGAATTTTTGCTATAAAACAATTGTCCAAGGACATTGGCTCCGGCAGAATCACCCGCTATTATCTTTCCGGTAAATAATTGTTCTAAATTTTTATATTTTTTTAGCACTTCCATAAGCTTCACTGTGCGGCCACCATAAATACATATGATATCTGCCCAAATACAATCTTCTACAAAAGTGTCCTCGGATGCTATTTTAACATCCAGATTTTTCGATCCTTTATTTTTATTGAATTGTTCTTTACTTTGTTCTATTCTCAATTGCAACAAATCTTCTCGTTCCGCAAAATAAACTAAAAGTATTTTTACATCTGGTGGGGTATTTTTAAGCATTTCTAGAAAAAACTCATCTTGTATGAATCCTTTTTCCTTATTAAAACCTCCATGCAAAACAAATTTAGTCATAGTGAAAGTATATCAAATTTGTTGGCTGGGTGTGTGGCGTGATGTTGGAATTTGTTTACTAAAAAACAAAGGTTAATTTTGATTACTTGTTTAAAATTTTCTTCACATTTGGCTTAAAGTAATTCTTCCCCTTTATCATTTTATATTTGCTATAATTTTTACTCATATGCGAGCGATGCTCTTCTTGAAATACTTTGTCTATTTTATCCTGTAATCCATGTTCTAAAATTGTGCCATAAACTCCGTATAATATATCAACCAATTCTTTGGCAATGTTTTCTAAATCACCATTTTTAGCTCCAAGTAGATATTCTTCCACCTCTTCTCTCATTAATTTATACCTTAGATTCGACCTGTTTTTGGGAATTAAAGAGGGTTTTTAAGCACTGGAACTTTAAATTTTTTATGAAAAGCTTTTACTAAATTTAGTCTTTTTGCCATGGGATTAATTATACCAAACTTACGAGCTGGGAGACTTGGATTCGAACCAAGATGACGACTTTCAGAGAGTCGCATCCTACCATTAGATGATCTCCCAATTATTCATTTTTATTCCCACTCTTAGACGATCTTCAAAAATTGCGGCGTCTTATGTAGATTACCTCAAAAATGACTTATGTTCAATAGATGAACTATGTGTTAAAATAAATGTTATATGGAGATCAAAAGCATCCACGCCAGGCAGATTTTGGACTCACGCGGAAATCCTACAATAGAAGCCGATGTAATACTCATAAATAACATTCTGGGGCGGGCTTCTGTCCCTTCCGGTATGTCTACCGGCTCCCACGAAGCTCTTGAACTCCGCGATAGCAACAAGAAATTTTTCGGCGGGATGGGTGTAGAAAAAGCAGTCGCCAATGTTAATAATGAAATCGCACAGAAAATTGTCGGCATGGACGCCGACAATCAAAAAGAAATCGACGAGGCGCTTATCGCGCTCGACGGCACAGAGAATAAAAGCCGTCTGGGCGCCAACGCAATACTGGCAGTTTCGCTCGCCGTTGCTAAAGCAAGCGCCCTTTCGCAAGACACCCCACTTTATGCTCATATTGGGGATCTGGCAGAAAAAAACGGAAATTATTTAATGCCCATGCCGATGGTAAACATTATAAACGGCGGCAAACATGCCCTACATTCAACCGACATTCAAGAATTTATGATAATGCCGGTGGGCGCGGAGAATTTCAAGGAAGCAGTAGAGATGTGCTCGGAAATTTTCCATAAGCTTAGGGAAGTCCTAAACGAACGAGGCTATGCTACGACAGTCGGCGACGAAGGTGGTTATGCTCCTGCCGTCAAAAATAGTAATGAAGAGGCTTTTGAACTAATCGCCCTAGCCGTAGAAAAAGCCGGATACAAAATGAATAAAGACATTGCTCTGTCAATAGATGTAGCAGGGTCAGAAATATGTGAAAACAATTTATATAATTTAAAAACAGAAAATAAAAAATTAACAACGGATGAAATGATTATTTGGTATAAAAAACTTACTGAAAAATATCCGCTTATTTCGATAGAAGATGGCCTAGCCGAAGATGATTGGTCCGGCTGGCAGAAACTTACTGCCACTTTGGGGAAAGATGTACAGCTTGTTGGAGACGACCTATTCGCTACTAATACCAAGCTTCTAAAAAAAGGAATAGAAAAGAAAACAAGTAATGCAATTCTTATCAAGCTTAATCAAATAGGCACCCTTAGCGAAACAATAAATGCTGTGAGAATGGCGCAAGATGCTGGATGGAATACAATAATTTCACATCGCTCGGGAGAAACAGAAGATATCACCATTGCTCATCTGGCAGTGGGTCTTTCTACCGGACAAATAAAAACGGGCTCGATGTCCCGCGGGGAACGTATGGCGAAATATAATGAACTTCTGCGCATTGAAGAAGAATTGGGAGAAAAAGCGAATTTCGCTAACAACCTGTTTTAGAAAACTATTTTTTTATCTTTGATACAGGCCTGCCTGCCGGTAGGCAGGCTTTTATGAAAGTAAGGAATAGCGGGTGGGGTGATAATGGACGCGATTTTAATTCCGGATGAAATTGCGTTCCTAAAAAGAATGGGTGTATATTTCTAGGTAATTCGGCTATTTCCATAAGTTCCCCGTTCGGAGAAGATCCAGAAAAAGTCAGCCCTGCTTTTACCATTTTATCTATAAATAATGGATTAACTTCATAGCGGTGGCGATGTCTTTCGGAAATCTTGGACATATCATAAGATGTCTCGGCAATACTTCCCTTTTTGAGGTTCGCGGGATAAGCGCCCAGACGCATAGTGGCCCCGTAATTTTTTTCTTTCAAATTTTTCTTTTGCTCGGGCATTATGTCGATAACCGGATATGGGGTTTTCGGATTTATTTCAGTTGTATTTGCTCCCTTCATGCCAACTACATTGCGCGCGAACTCCACGACTGCCAATTGCATGCCATAGCAAAGTCCGAAATATGGAATTTTATTTTCCCGACAGTATTTAACAACCGAAATTTTACCTTCTACTCCTCGACTGCCAAAACCGCCCGGAACTATGATGCCGTCAAATTCCTTCAGTTCTTTTAGGGAACTTGGGTTTTTCTCAAACTGTTCCGAATTAACCCACTGAATATCCGAACGAGAACCATGCGCGCCTGAAGCGTGTTTAATGGCTTCAATAACTGATATATACGAGTCTTCCAGCACAAATTCTCCGGTGCCGAAGTATTTACCCACTATTCCGATACGAATCGTCTTTTTTGCATTCTGCATTTTTTTTACCATGGTCCGCCATTCCTTCATATCTTTCTGGCGGGGCTTGATTTTAAGTTTCTTAAAAATACGGTCAGCTAGGCCATCGTTCTCGAAATTAATCGGCACTTCATAGATATTTTTTACATTGGGCGCAGAGATAACATCTCCTTTTTGCAAACTGCACATAAATTCAATTTTTTCTTTGCGCTTTTTATCCATCGGAATATGCGCGCGGGCAAGAATAATATCCGGGTTAAGCCCTACCGCATTTAAGCTGCGGACTGCATGCTGGGTCGGTTTGGTTTTCAACTCATTGCCACCGGCGCCAAGCGCGGGCACATGGCTCACCAATACCAGAAGCACGTCTTCTGGATTTTTAATTTTAAGCATGCGCACGGCTTCCAGAAACAAAATATTTTCATATTCGCCGACAGTACCGCCGATTTCTGTTATCGCAACTTCGGCTTTGGCTTTTGTTATTGCTTTGTTTATGCGTTCAATAATTTCAAGTGGTATGCGCGGCACCACTTCCACCTGCTTGCCACCGAATTCTAAATTGCGTTCTCTCTGGATTACCGAGAGGTAGACACTGCCGGTTGTCATATAATTTGTCTGGCTAAGGTCCCGGTTGAGAAAACGCTCATAGTTGCCCATATCTTGATCGCATTCTGTACCATCATTTAAGACAAAAACCTCGCCGTGTTCAGTGGGGTTCATGGTACCCGCATCCACATTGACATACGGATCAATTTTGAGAGCGGTAACTTCAATTCCTCTGGACTGAAGAATCTTGCCGATAGAAGCGGAAGCGATGCCTTTTCCCACCCCCGACATAACTCCACCTACTACAAAAATATATTTTGTTTTTTTCTTTTTCATTTAATTTAATAAATCGCTTTTTCTATTATTGATTCAGATATTTTCTTATGGCAAAAACACTTGAAATTATCCCTAAGAGTATACCTGAGAATAGAATAATTGCAAAAATTTGGACAAGGTTAGAGTAGTAGTAATCACGCATATTTATACCAAGGAATCCGGTCATGCTGCGCCCCAGCCAGGCCGTTACAGGCCAAAAAAGAAGCATGGTAATGAGAGAAGCGACTATGCCATAAATGGCGCCTTCTATCATAAAAGGCCCTCGGATGCCCATTTTGGAGGCGCCAACCAGACGCATTATGCCTATTTCTTCTTTAGAAAAGAAAATGGTCAGGCGAATAGTATTGAAAGTGATGATTATAGAAATAACAACCAAAATAAGTGTGATCAAAAAGCCTAGTTTCTGTGCGCCGGAAATAATGCTATTTAATCTATCAATAACCAGTTTATTCTGATAATAATTTACCTTATCTATAATTGAGGCAGAACCAGAAACTAAGGTATTATTGGATTTTAAGAAATTTGCTATGGTTTCGTATTGAGAAATTTCTTTGGCTTTTACATTAAGATAGCCTCCGAGCGGATTATCTTTTATCTCGTCCAAGGCCTGAATAGTTGGATAATCGTTCTGGTGTCGGAGACGGAAATCTTTCAAAGCATCTTCGGCAGTGGTATAAGAAACTTCAGCCACTTCTGGCAGTTTAACCAGGGAATTTTTAAGAGCTAAAATTCTATCCTCCGGCGCTTTAACGTTGAAATAGATTGTCACATCCACTTTATTTTTGATTTGATCAAGGGAAAAATGAAGCACTGCCTGAAGCAGAATTAGAGCGGTAATTACAGAGAGGGTTATGGTTGTCACTAATACTGCCGCCCAAGAAACAACTCCATTTCTACGGAAATTAACGAAACCCGACTTAATAATTCTTTTCAGGGGAATCATATAGATAATTATATAACATACTTGCCTTCTTTGTCATCCCGGATAATTTTCCCTTTTTCCATCGTAATCACTCTCTTGCCGACAGAGTCAATAACCCCGCGATTATGCGTCGTCAGTATCACCGTGGTGCCAAGATCATTTATCTTTTTTAAAATTTGCACTACTTCGTAAGTATTAATCGGGTCTAAGTTCCCGGTCGGTTCGTCGGCGATGATAAGTTCGGGCTGATTGATAATGGCGCGGGCAATTGCCAATCTTTGTTTTTCTCCGCCGGACATCTGGTGGGGAAAATGATAAGTTCTGCTACCTAGATCAACCAGTTCCAAGACATGCGGAACATCACTGGCTATCTCTTGGTCGCTTTTTCCCACTGCTTCCATGGCAAAAGCTATATTTTCGTAAGCGGTCTTGTTCGTAAGTAATTTGAAATCTTGAAACACAACACCGATTCGCCTTCTTAGCTTGGTCAGATCGTGACTTTTTAATTTGTGCACATTTGTAGACTCGAAAAATACCGTACCCGAAGAAGGGGTATCTTCTGCCAAAATCATTTTTACCAGAGTGGTTTTGCCAGCTCCAGAATGTCCAACGACAGAAACGAACTCCCCGGGAGAAACGGTCAGAGTGACATCATCCAAGGCCACTAAATCTTTATTATAGACTTTTGTAACATTATTAAAATAAATCACCTCCCTATTTTATCATAAATCCTTCTCCCCTTCAATAAATAAATCCAAGTTTCCCTCTAGCACGGCATCTACATTTGCAGTTTCAACATTTGTGCGATGGTCTTTTACCATTTTATAAGGGTGAAGCACATAAGAGCGTATCTGATTGCCCCATTCTATTTCTGCACCCTTGCCCGATTTCATGCTTTCTTCCACAGACTTCTTTTCTTCTTCGGCTTTCTTGAAAATCTTTGCCCGAAGTATTGAAAGGGCCTGTTCGCGGTTCCGCTCTTGAGACCTCTCGGCTGAAGCATGAACGGAAATACCCGTCGGTGTATGCACGACTCTTACTGCTGTCTCCCTTTTGTTGACATTCTGTCCTCCGGGACCACTGGAGCGAGAAAATTCTATTTTTAAATCACTCTCTGGAATTGAAATATCTTTTTCCTCCAATTTTGAAAATTTTGGCAATACTTCGACAAGCGAAAATGAAGTGTGGCGCAACTGCTTCGCGTTGAAAGGTGAAATACGGACAAGGCGATGCACGCCTCCTTCGTTTTTAAGCGTCCCATACGCCATCTTACTTTCCACTTCAAAAGAAACATTTCTGTATCCGCCGTGATCATTTTTGTGTTCGTGTATAAAAGAAACATCCCAATTTTTCTTATTCGCATATTTTATATACATTGAGAGAAGCATTGCGGAAAAATCTTCCGCATCGTCCCCACCGGCGCCGGAAATTATGGTAATAATAGCATTACCTTTGTCGTATTTATTCCAACCTGCTTTTTTCGCCTTGAGTTCGGCAATTTCTCTCAAAACATTTTGCGCTATGTTTTTATCATTCCAAAAGTCCGGAGCTTGCATTTCTGCTTCCAGTTTTTCTATTTCTTTTTCTATTTCATTCGTGTCTTTTTTCATGAGCCGAGAGTGGGAATCGAACCCACGTTCCTACTTTACGAAAGTAGTGTTCTGCCACTGAACTATATCGGCATAGGAAAGCAAAAATAGTTTTTTAAATGCCTTGCGCAGGGCGACGGCCCGAGCAGAGAAAATTTTCAGTAGAAAATTATGTGTGCATTTTAAAAACTATTTTTGCGACCTGCCCGGAGCCGTTGGACAGATTTGCACTGTCGACCTACGCCTTACCATGGCGTTGCTCTACTGCCTGAGCTACAACGGCAATAACGACGAAAAAGACCCATGGGCTTTATACTAGTGCATTTTTGCCTATTTTGCAAAAAAAATTAGTCAAAATTAACGGCGAAATTATACATCCCCATACCGCATATTCCGCGCAATGGTTCCCCTATTTGGGGAATACCTATATCAATTTCCGTATCTCCCGTCTGGGGTAAAATGTTTTGATAATTAATGGAAGGAATAAAGAGGGCTGAGGAACAATCATAAACCCCTCTGGTCTTTACAATAAGTTTCGTGGGTATCCCCGCCTGGGCGCTGGAAAGGTTGGGATAATATCCTCCGCCCGCATTGATGGTCACATATTGTATTCCGTTCTTTATTCCAACATTATTTCTTGTGGCTTCATCGTTTGAACCGCCCATGAAAATAACTCCGATAGCAGCGATGAGACCAAGTGTGATGATAATTGAAGCTGTTTTGTTCATCCCGAGATTATATCGAAATTAAATATTAAATAATGGATCTATGATACCCAACCCAGCAAGTCCTGCCAGGAGCGCAAATACTCCAAGACCCAATACAATAACTCCAGCCGATTTAAAGAAAAGTGGAGCATATTTGGAGTGAGCGAAAGAAATTGATCCAAAAGAAAGGAAAGCAAGTACCGGCAGAGTTCCTAGGGCAAAAGCAAACATAGTGAGAAATCCTGATGTAAATGACTCGCTAGAAAGAGCCACAACCTGCATAGATTGGGTAAATCCGCAGGGTAAGAAGAACGTTCCAACTCCGACAACGATTGGAGCTAGGGTGGTATGTTCCACTTTTCTAAAAAAAGAAAATATATGGCTTGGTAATGTAAGTGTATTTTTCTTTAAAATTCCAAGCAAATTGATGCCGAGTAAAATCATAATAAGTGAAGCGATAATTCCAAGTATCGCAGAAAATACAAAATTTATTCCTATTGCTCCGCCGATTAATCCTAGAATACCCCCAAGGAAAGCAAAACCCAATAATCTACCCAGGTGGAAAAGAAAAAACGGTTTTTTATTTAGTTCCCTGTCGTCTTCTGCAATTTTAGCTGAAAGCGACAATATTAGCCCTCCGACAACAACTAAACAACTCGAAACAGAAGCTATAAGCCCGATAATAAAGCTTGTCGTAGGCGTTGTTTTGCCACCAATGCTAAAATTAAGAATTCCCGATTTTTGTAATAAAAAAAATAAAATCAGAAATACAAGACCGATAGGTATGGCGTGCCAGATAACATTGTCTTGTGTATTTTCCTGAATTTTCTTTTCAACTGATAGAATATAGCCATTTTGTTTTATCTTTTCGTTCAAAACTTGTGCCAACTCTCCTTGGTCTTTCCCACTATCGGTTTCAATTTGAACAATTTCTTTCTTTAAATCAACTTTGGCACTTTTAACAAAATCCTGCTCTTTCAATATATCTTCAATCAAGATTCTACACGCTGCGCAATGAGTGCCGGAAACGTGAAATGTGTATGTTGTTAACATTAAACATACAATTTATCATAAAAAATTGGGCCCCGCAACTTATTTTATTTAAATTGCCAAATAAAACTTCTTATAACACTACCTACGTCAGAGATTTTTAATTCAACAGATTTAGGAATAGGTGTTATTTGATTAAATATTAACACGCCTTCTCGGTGATGTCCTCCGATAGGTCCATCCCAATTAAGTGGTCTGTATTCTTTACCTTGATCATCAACAAGCACGGCAACCTCAGTCATATCTTGATCCAGCTCGACCGAATGCGTATTCATACCAATGTCGAATTTCCACACTGCGGATTGCGGTGACAGATCAAGTGGCGTGATCACGACGGTAACACTTGCCTGCTCATCGGTCTTCGTTTCCCATTGCTGGAAATTGTTTGTCTGTTTTTCTGCCTTATCAACAACTGGTACCACTTGTTTTGCGGGACCACTAAAATAAAGAACAAAAATTCCTACAACAAACACGACCACCGACAAAATTCTTATTATTATTTTTGTCACAGCTGTTTCTTAAACTTTATAATTTTATTACCGATAAATATAATACCAAATAAGTTGAAAGCAAGACCAACCCAAAAAATCTTAACCTGATACTGGGCAACAAATGTAGCCAGCCCGGTTACTCCAAGGATGGGTACTAGATTCACCAAATAATGGGTACAACAAGAAATCATGGCAGTGGTAGAAGTGGTTCCGGATAAGCCGACCACCTTACCCATGCCCTGTCCGCCATGCACCAAGGTCTTAATATATTGGTACAGCGCTATTTGGATTCCGAAACCTACAGCCAAACTTATAACAAAATACCAATAACTTACAAACTGCTCTTGCGCGAAAATCCAGCCTGATACCAATGTAAGTATAGTAAAGTAAACCGCAAGCAAGATAGAACTTCCAAAAATTCCATATAGAATTGATTTTTTTATGTTTTTACTTTGCATGTTAGTGGCAACAACCACTATGCTTATTGTCTTTATGTTCATCTTCATCATTCTGATGCTTTTTATGTCCTTTAGACATCATAAAGATGTGAAGAAGCACGCAGGCGGCAAGTAGAATCAAAAATAAGTAGTTCATATATTTTTAATTAAATTAATAAATAGATTTCTTAAAATTATATCGGCGCTTTTTCAGGCGCTCTATCATTATTTGTTTCGATGAATCCCCTAATTGCCACTTCATCGACTGTTTCAAGTTTGAGAAGATAATTCCATGAAGTTAGTGCGACCGGAACATCTAAGTCCTTGCGCGGTAACATAATCTTTTTCCCACTAGAATTCACAAATGCCTCCTTGATTTTATCTATTTCATTTTGTTCCAATCCTTCCTTATACCATACGACCGCCGCGCCATGTTCCATACTGTGAAGCACAAGTTCATCTGGAATAGGCTCATCTTTTATGCCGGGTCCTGCTACACCGGCCCAGTGCGGTCCAGAGGTCGGAGGATTTGAGTTGTACGCCGGATGCGGTTTACCACGAACAACATGCATTGCGCCCAAATCAGGCATTTTTTCTCCCATCATTGTTTTACTGAGTCTCTTGCGATTTTGACTTCCTTTTTTATCAGATAACCATACACCACCTACTATAATAACCACTGTCAGCAACATAACTCCTACAATTATTTTATGATCTGTTTTCATAATATTTATTAATTAAATTTTTAAGTTCCACAACTTGCTCCTCCTTTTGGCTGTTGGGGCGCCATTTGCGATAACATTTTCTGATAACCCGATATGCTAGAATAATTGATTCCGAGAATTTCTTGCGGATTGACATCTTTCCATTCCACACCTTTATTTTTCATATATATCTTTACAGTTTCATATGTATCAGGGAACCAAAAGGAATTAACTGAGAGCGCCACTTTATACATATCTGCCTCAGTTATTCCTTGTGAAGCCATAAGTTCCAGTAATCCCAGCATTGCCATACCATGATTACAGTCAGGGAAATAAGTGGAATTGTTACAACATGGCCGATAGATATTCTTAGCAACTTTTTCAACCAATGCTTGTTGTTCTGCCGTAAGTGTTATGAACGAATGCATGCTGTAATGAGTCATCGCATCACCTTGTGCTAGTGTCCAGCCACCGGTAGATGCAAAATTTCCCGCTCCGCCATATCTAGGGTCCATCATCGGGCCATTCTCAAGAATGAGGTTTTTATTTCCTAATCCAAGCGCCCAGAGCATGTTTAACATTACTCCAGAATTTTCTGGTGTAATTACAAGATTCCCATTATTGTTGTCAGTCAATAATTTTTTATCTGCTTCAGATAATCCACTTCTTTGCATATAAAGGCCTGCAAACTTTTCTTTATCAATCACTCCCGCTTCTGTCATTTGTACTCCGAGATTTCCCCACCGCGCTGGTAATTCTATTCCGTTTTTTGGAGAAATTTCGTTTTGCGAGTCTAACCATGCTGGATGCCACAAAATTTCCGCTTGTGGGCTCTTAGACAGTCGTATCGTGTAGACAAATGCTCCAATAACTAAAACTCCTACAATAATAATGTTTATCATTAACGAAAAACTTTTTCCTTTTTTTATTTCATTTTCCATAATTTTGATTTATTTTTTATTTAAGCCAACCGCTTATTGTTTGGACAAGTTGGTTGAGATAGATGTTAATTTTTGTTTGGAATTCTCCTCCACCCATCGCCAATTGATTTGTTTGTGCGAGATATAAGATGAAGATGCCCATAAGCAGGAAAGTCGCACCGGATACCAAGTCGGCTATTGAAAGGTTGATTTTCTTTCCACTTATCGAGTAAGAAAAACTTTTGTTTGACTCCATAAGTTTTTGGGAAAAATTATTTTTATCCAATAGATACGCAATCAGAAATAGCGGGGCAACCATACCAAGGACATAAGCAAAAGAATAAAGTCCTCCCCAGAAAATGGAGTCAGGCAACACTGACAGAGCGATAACACCAGCTAGAACCGGAGCGCAACACATGGTTGCAAATCCTGAAAAAATACCCAATACATAAACAGAACCGGCATTCATAATTTTTAATTTTGGGTGAATCGAGAATGGCATTGAGAAATGCCTGCCCAACAATATCGACGCGCCG
>Ga0209541_10006509_pt1 | contig 19885 bp, 19 predicted proteins | sample RifCSPlowO2_01_FD_184027 | JGI IMG/M metagenome (GOLD analysis project Ga0209541, IMG submission 184027) | Groundwater microbial communities from Rifle, Colorado - Rifle CSP2_plank lowO2_0.1 (SPAdes) (version 2) | ecosystem: Environmental > Aquatic > Deep subsurface > Groundwater | place... | reverse complement strand
GAGCGTGTCCGAGGCGCATTGGTTCGTATCACCACGCAATCGGAGCGTACGAGGCAGTTTCAAGCCACCACGCGCTCGGCGCGTGCGTCAGTCGTCCTCCGGATGCTCGCCAAAATAGGTTCGAATGTTGTACAGTAAAGACCGCCATGTACGGGAGAAAGCACGTGTGGGGAAACCCACCGAGCGTTCAAATCGCTCCGCCTCCGCAAAACACAAAAACCCCGAGAATCTCGGGGTTTTTTACTTGAAATACGGTTTGATGAGGTATATGCACATTGAGGCATATACACAGGCGCATTTGTCTGTGGGATAATAAATACAGCGAGTTCCTAAAAAGGAGTTTGGAAATGCCGTTTACGGAAAAAGACGTCGGGGAGGAGGCGCTTGCTCGAGTGATTCTTGGATTTGGCCCGAACGAACATATCTCCAGACAAAAATTAAATCGAAAGCGAATCAACCTTACTATATCTTGGCATCCGAAACGCGATTCCAAAGAAGAGGCCATACGTTCCAAGGTGATAAAGCTGGTTGACCGCTGTTATAAAGTTTTACTTCCTAAAGCCAAAGACTTGCCTGAACCAAAAACCGTCATATATGTTGGAGATTTACTGCAGGAACATCCGAGACCGGTAATTTTAAGAATATCCGTTGCGCTAGCTTTCGGCACCGTTTTGCTCCTAATCCTTTAAGCAAGTCCGCCTGTGAATAACGCGGGCGGTTTCTTTTTGTGTCAATGGTATAATGAATATATGGAAAACAAACCCAAAACTTCGCCCAAGGACTTCTTTTTGCACATTCTGGCGATGGTCGCGCTTTATGTCGGCGCGGGGAGTTTTGTCACCCTGATTTTTCAATATATAAACGTCATTTTTCCGGACATTTTGGAGAAAGGAAGTTATTATGCCCGTTCGGCTTATAATGCCATTCGCTGGGCTATATCCGTGCTCATGGTTGTTTTTCCGGCATATATTCTGACATCGTGGTACTTGGAAAAAAGTTACGCTCGGAATCCCGAAAAAAGAAATTTAAAAATTCGGAGATGGATTCTATATTTTACGATTTTCGCGGCCGCGATTATTATACTCGCTGATTTTGTGGCCCTGGTTTATAATTTTTTAGGCGGGGAATTGACGGTCAGGTTTGTTTTGAAATCATTCACCATATTCGCGGTGGCGGGTGCGGTCTTCGGCTACTATTTTTACGATATCCGCAAACATAAAACGGAATAATATGAAAATTTTTGTCTGGGGCGTAATAATCGTTGTGGTTGCGGCCGTTGTCGCCGGATTTTTCATTGTTGGTTCTCCCCAGACCGAAAGGATGAGGAAAATTGACGACCAACGCGTCTCCGATTTGCAAAATATCCAGTGGCAGATAGTAAATTTCTGGCAGTCCAAAAAACGTTTTCCAAAAGATTTAAATGAGTTAAAAGACGATATTTCCGGCTGGTTGGCGCCAGTTGACCCGGAAACAAAAAGACCCTATGAATATTTTCCGGGCGAAGGATTTTCGTTCACTCTTTGCGCCGATTTTACTCTTGAAAGCGACGAGGCGCAAACGGAAATTTTAAGATATCCTGTCAGCGCAGAAGAAAATTGGGCGCATCCGGCGGGCAGGCATTGTTTTGAACGGGTACTTGACCCGGAAAGATATCCTCCTTTTGAAAAACCGGTTCGTTCGCAGTAAACCGAACCGTCAAAACAAAACCCTCTTCTTTTCGGCTGTGGATAAATCAGCGTAAGTTTGCTAGATTTTAAATAAACATGACCACTCCGGTAGAACAAATAAAAGAAAAACTGGACATAGCGGAGCTTATCGGCTCCTATGTGAAGCTCCAAAAAGCCGGCGTCAATTTCAAGGCGCTTTGTCCTTTTCACACGGAGAAAACACCCTCTTTTTATGTAACGCCGTCTCGCCAAATCTGGCACTGTTTCGGATGCAACGCCGGAGGGGATATTTTCAGATTTGTTATGAATATTGAGGGGGTAGAATTTCCGGAGGCCCTGCGTATTCTTGCCGAAAAAGCAGGCGTGGTTTTGGAAAGACAGGATCCAAAAATCAGGAGCGAGCGAGCCCGGATTCTGGATTTGCTCGAATCAGCCGCATCATATTACGAAAAAAATCTGTATGAAAGAAAAGATGTCGGCGTGTACTTAAAAGAGCGGGGGATGGCCGGGGAGACGGCAAAGTCGTTTCGGCTCGGATACGCTCTCAATTCATGGGATGCCGCCCTCTCGCATTTACGTCAGGCGGGATTTAAACCGGAAGAAGTTGAACGCGCGGGGCTAGCCATAAAATCAGAAAAGGATTCGGGGCACTACGACCGTTTTCGCGCGCGTATCATGTTTCCTCTTTTTGACGGCGCGGGGCGCATAGTCGGTTTTTCGGGAAGGATATTCGAGAAAGACTTGTCCTCGGAAAACAAAGAAGCCGAGCCCGCCAAATACATCAATACGCCCCAGACCGTTTTGTATGATAAGTCCAAAATGCTTTACGGCTTTGACCGCGCAAAAACGGAAATCCGTAAAAAAAATTCGGCGCTAATTCTTGAAGGCCAGATGGATTTGATAATGTCTCATCAGGCCGGATTGACCAATGCCGTTGCGGTTTCGGGCACCGCTCTGACTCCCCAGCATCTCGTGAACCTTAAGAGGCTTTGCGATACGCTCATAATGTCTTTTGATTCGGACAGCGCCGGATTTGATGCCACCCAAAAAAGCGTTGATCTGGCCGTCGGCGCCGGATTTGAAATAAAAATAGCGCGAGTGTCGGGAGCAAAAGACCCGGCTGATTTGATAAAAGAAAATCCCCAAAACTGGTTTAAGGCCGTGGAGCAGGCAAGCCCTTTCGTCTCTTTTCTTCTGGAAACTCTGGCTTTAAAAAATCAGGACCCGCTTGTTTTCAAAAAAGAAGTCGGACGGGTGGCGCTGCCTCACATAGCCTCAATGCAAAGCGAAATAGACAAGGCGCATTGGGTTGGGGTTGTGTCCGCGGCTCTCAAAATGCGCGAAGAAAATCTGTGGCAGGAAATTTCGCGCCTGCGCCGGAAGTCTCCGCAAAAATCGGCGAATATCATCGGTTCCGCTCCAAAAATAAGAAGTCGCAGGAGCCTGCTTGAAGAAAGGCTGATAGGGCTTGCTGTTTTGAAAAAAGCCGACCTAAACTCCGAATTTGCGGGGTGCAATCCCGAATGGTTTTCATCCGAACGCCGCGGCATTTTTGAATCAATACTGAACGGAATTCCGTCCGAGGACCACTATGTCAAAAAACTGGCTCTTGAAGCCGAGGTGGTTTATTCCGCTCCCGACAAGCTCGCGGACGAGCTGAAATCTCTGATCAGGGAGCTTAAAAAGGAAAATCTTAGGGAAAAACTCACGGAGCTTGGCGACTCGGTAAAAAACCTGGAAATATCCGGAAATAAAGAAGAGCTGGAAAAAAAATTCAGCGAGTTCAGGGCGGTTTCGTCGGAGCTGAACTCGATTTAGCCCGAAACACACGAACTTGAAATTTTTGAGCGTTCGTGTAATATAAATATTTACATGCCAAAAAAACTTCAAACCAAAACCAAGAAGGCGGCAAAACGGCCGAAGTCCAAGTCTGTGAAGGCCGGACCCGCGAAAGCGCCGAAAGTTAAATCCGCGTCTAAGAAATTTTCGTCAAAAACCGAGTTTAGCGAGGAAAAAATCGCCGAGCTCATCAAGCGCGGAAAAATCCGCGGGTTTATAACTTACAGCGAAATCCTTTCCAAATTCCGTCACATTGAACGCAACGTCCTGTTTCTGGAGGACCTTTACAACCGTTTGCAGGAAGCCGGAATTGACGTTGTTGAAGGCAAAGACCTCCTGGAAGTTGAAGAAAAAAAACCGAAACAAGCCAAACTGCGGGAGGCATTAGAACATCTGGGAACTGACTCCGTCCAGATGTATCTTCGCGAGATAGGAAAAATCGCTCTTTTAACGGCCGATGAAGAAAAAGAGTTCGCCAAAAAAATAGAAAAGGGAGACGAAGACGCCAAAAACCGACTGGCTCTTGCCAACCTGCGCCTTGTCGTTTCTATTGCCAAGCGGTATGTGGGCCGTTCGCCTAATCTTACCCTTCTGGATCTGATTCAGGAAGGTAATATAGGCCTTTTTCGCGCGGTTGAAAAATTTGACTGGAGGCGCGGTTTTAAATTTTCCACTTATGCCACCTGGTGGATAAGGCAGGCCATAACCAGAGCTTTGGCCGATCAGGCGCGGACTATCCGCATCCCGGTTCATATGGTTGAGACAATTTCAAAATATCAGCAGGCCGTACGTAGGCTCACCCAGGATTTGGGGCGCGACCCGCTGGCAGAAGAAATTGCCGCCGAAATGGACGTGGAAGTCGAGAAAATACATCACATACAAAAAATATCCCAGGATACCATATCTATAGACGCTCCGGTGGGCGATGACGAAGAAGATTCGACTCTGGGCGAGTTTATTATGGATGAGACGATTTTGTCGCCGGAGCAGGAATCGGCCCGCAGGCTCTTAAAAGATCAGCTTCGCGAAATAATAACCGACCTGACGCCGCGGGAGCAGAAAATTTTAAAAATGCGTTTTGGCCTTGATGATTCAATAACTCACACTCTTGAGGAGGTGGGTAAGGAGTTCGGTGTCACTCGCGAGCGTATCCGGCAGATTGAAGCCAAGGCTTTGGAAAGAATCCGCCAGCACTCAAAATCCCACAAACTTGAGGGATATTAAAATTTGAAAATGTTAAGCGCTCCCGACTTGTTGGGAGCGCTTTTTGTTTCTTGTTTTTCTGTCTTACCCCCGTGAGCCCTCATCAACTATCTCGGTGCAGGGGTGCTTGGCAAGAAACTTCTTCACCTTACGATCCCAGTCGGCATTGCTCATAAACGGCTGCCGAACCAGACTTGCGTTGTTGCAGCCATATTTTCGGCAGGTCAGTCGCTCTAGCTGAGCGAGACCGGCCCGATCCAGCCTGACATCATGTGGCGGCCAGTTTTTTTTGCCCACGCAAATCTCGCACATCGTTTTTTCCTCCAAAGCGGAAGATAAGGATCCGGGGAACTGCTGTTTATGCCAATGTAGCACAAATTTATAACCTTGTCAATGTTTAGTTTGGATTCAAATTCTTCTAACTAATAATCGGCAGACGATAGTTTATATACCCTAAACGCCTCATCCCCGCGCGGATTTAATATGCCCATCGGCTGGTTTTTTTGAATCCTGGCCAAAAATTCGCTTGTAGGCGCGATATTTGACGACAGAACAAAGTAATAATATTTAAATCCGACGCGCTTATAATAGTCGGCCCCGTTTTCTTTCATATAACTTAAATATGTATCAAAACTTATTATAGGCCAGCCGTGGTAAATATGCAGGCGATCCAAAACCCAGAGTTTCGCCCCGCGGTCAAAATTTCCGTAGGTCACAACCATTGCCGGATAAGGCCCAAAGCCGAGTTTTTGCGCGCGCTCCAAAGAACGGTCCTGGGCTTTTTCAATGAAATCGTATTGCGCTTCGAACCTGATGGCCGGCATCCTTCCTTTAAATTCTTTTTCAAAAAAGTCGCCAAGCGCGTTATGGCCCCAGTTGTAATTTTCATATCGGACTTTGGACGAAAGCCAAGGAGACGGGCCGACAGGATAATAGGCGATTTGGTTATTGAAGGCGTAAAATATTTCAAAGGCGATAAATACCGCAAAAAGAACAGCCCAGAGCCTTTTTTGCGGCCAGATCCGGTAAAGATAATCAAATAAAATCGCCATTGTCAGAACCATAAACGGTGTAAGCATGGTTAAAAAGCGGTATGACGGGCCGATTACGGCGAGCAGTAAAAGCAGATAAGCAAAAACAATCAAAAGAAAAGCGTTTTCTTTCAAAAACTTTTCGGGTTTTTTAATAAACGTGCCAAGTCCCGCCAGAAAAACAAGCGAGAAAGCGGTAAGATACAGCCATGAATTGCTGCTGATAAGACGCGGAATAAAACTTCGCGCGCGCTCCGCCATTGTTCCTATTTCTTTTCCCGGCGCCACCCCCCAAACTTCCGGATTTTGCCCGAAAATATACGAAAACTGAAAGTCGAAATGTCCTACTGCCTGATAAAGTTTAATATTATAAATTATTACCGGGCTGAAAATCGCTACAGACAAAAACGCGCCCTGCCATAGTTTTTTGTTCAAAAAATAGTCTCGGCGAAAAAAAGCAAGATAGGTCAGAAAAATCGGTCCGAGAATAAAGGTGTTATACTTCGCGAGAAACCCGAAGCCGAGCGCGGCACCGAGCCAGATTAAATAGTTTTCTTTTTCAAGCGATTTCAAAAAAAGATACGACGATAAGAGTATGAAAAATATAACGTACGGTTCCTGCATTCCGGTTCTTGAAATATAAACCGAATTAAGCGTCACGGCCATTAAAAATGCTCCAAGAAGCCCGGCGCGCTCCGAAAAAATTCTCTCGCCGATCAGATATAAAATATAAACGGATAAAACTCCCAAAATCGCCGACGGAAACCGCAGCGCGAAATTGTTTTCTCCAAAAACGAGAATCGAAAGATGCTGTATCCAAAATACAAGCGGGGGATGGTCGTGGAACGACATACGCATCCAGCCGGGTATTTCCGGATCGGTCCATTCCCACGGCGTTGTCTGGTCGGCAGCTTCGTCGAAATCCATAAGGCCCACGGCGCGAAATCCGTAGAAAACTTCGTCGTTTACCGTATCGCCTCTGGAGAGCCCGTACAGACGCAAAACCGCCGCGAGCGCAAGTATTAAAATAAGCCAATGCTTAATTTTCATTGTAGTTATATTATACTAATCTAATGATTCTTAGCGAACGGCGGGCCATTTTCATAATATTTACCGCGATCTTTATTTATGTTTCCGTCATCGGGGCAGTCTCCGTTTTACGCCACTACAATTTTGAAACCCAGGCCTGGGATATGGGTATTTTTACCCAAACTCTCTGGAACGCTTCCAAAGGACGGTGGATGACCAATAGCATTGAGGAAACCCCCAATCATTTCGGCGTGCATATGAGCCCGATTCTTTTTCTTTTGCTGCCCGGTTTTTTAATTTTTCCGAGCGCCTATTATTTGCTTATTTTACAAGCTTTGGCATTAGCTTTCGGCGCGTGGCCCCTTTATTTATTCGCCAAAAAAGTTCTGGGGCGCCATGATTTTGCTTTACTGATTTCTGTCGGTTATCTTTTGTATCCGTCTTTGCATTTCGTAAATCTTTTTGACTTTCATCCAGTCGCGTTTTTGGTTCCGGCGCTCCTTTTTGCTTTTTATTTTTTTGCCGTCCGAAAGTGGATCTGGTTTTGGTTTTTTATGATTATAGCCGCTTCAGCGCAGGAAGACGCTATCTTGGCGGTCATGTTTAGTTGCGTATTTTTGGCCATAATTTATTGGCGTGAGGCAAAAGAAAAAAAAATCGGGCTTTGGACCGCTGTTGCGGCGCTTATTTATTTTATAATCGCGACGAAAGTTCTGATGCCGTATTTCGGCGGAGGCCTTTTACGTCTTGACCGGTATGCCCATCTCGGTGGAAGTTTTGCGGAAATAACGCGAAATTTATTATCCGGTCCGTCTTTATTTTTTAAAACGGCGTTTAGCGCGCCGAAATTGGCTTATCTTTTTTGGCTTTTTTTACCCACCGCCTTTTTGCCCTTTTTATATCCGCTGTCGCTTTTTATTTTAGTTCCGGGGTTGCTTGAAAACCTTCTGACCAATTTTGAAAACCAATTCTCCGGATTTTACCAGTACGATTCAATGCTCATCGCGGGAGTGTTTATCGCGGGCGTTTACGGTTTGCAAAAATTATTACGGATTTTTCCGTACGGAGTATCGTGGATTAAGGGGTTTTTGGTCACCGCGGTTTTGGCCGGTTTTTTGCTGCGCTCCCCGGTAAGTCCGTTTTTGTTTCCCACAGATCTTTTTAGGACAAACGAACGCGCGTATGCGCTTCGCGAGATCGTTAAAAACGTTCCCGAAGAGGCGTCGGTGACCGCTCACACCAATATCGTTCCTCATTTGGCAAAAAGAGAGCGTGTTTACATGCTCGGTACAGAGCCCTTTTGGGTTAATCAAAAGATGTTTAAGCCGGACGTTGTTGTCGTTGACGGCGGAGACCTTTTTGGATTTTACACTCCGGACTCGCTTCAAAGATACGTGGACTCTTACGCTGAATCGGAAGAGTACAGCATGAAAATAATCAAAGAAAGATATTTTGTTTTTACTAAAAAATCTACTTTTGAAAACGGAGCAATAGCACCCTCCAGAAACTTTCAAGAATAATAGGCAAATTTATTTTTGACTTCCCCTCTTTTCTTTCGGTGAAAGTTATCGGAATTTCGTTAATTTTGTGTCCGGCCAGGTGTGCTTTATGCGTTGTTTCAATTTGAAAGTTATATCCGACGGAACTCAAAGAATCCAGATCGATATTTTCCAAAACATGCCTTTTGAAGCATTTAAATCCTCCGGTCAGGTCGCGGTAGGGCAGGCCCAAAACCGCGCGGGCGTAAATATTTCCGAAACGGCTTAAAAGCCTGCGCGCCGTGTTCCAGTTTACAATTTGCCCGCCCGGAATATAGCGCGAGCCCAAAACAAGATCGTGGTTTTGGGTTTCTTTAATCATGCGCGGAATAACCAGTGGGTCGTGCGAAAGGTCGGCGTCCATTTGGACTATAAGGCCGGGCTGTCCCCAGTCATCGAATTCGCCGGCGAGTATTTTTTTAAAAGCGTACGCATATGCCGTACCCAGACCGGCTTTTTCTTTGCGGCAGAGAACCTTAATCGGATAAGTTTGGGCAAGTTTTTTGGCAAGTTCTCCCGTGCCGTCGGGAGAATTATCGTCGATGACAATCATTTTAAAATCGGGAACGGCTTCGGCCGTTCGTTTTATCAGCTCCTCCAGATTTCCGCGTTCATTATAAGTTGGAGTAACTATAAAAACTCGCGTCATGACGCAAACATTACTTCAAAACGGAATAAAAAACAATCCCGACAAATGTCGGGATTGTTTTTTTAATTCACTTTTTACCAGCTTTTTCTTCCGCCTCCTCCGCCTCCGAAACCTCCTCTTTCAGCTCTTGGCTGCATGGGGCGAGCTTCGTTGACAGTGAGATTGCGCCCGTCGAGCTCTTTGCCGTTGAACATTTCAACGGCTTTCTGAGCCTCTTCGTCGGTCGACATCTCCACAAAGCCGAATCCTTTGGAACGGCCGGACATCCTGTCCATTATGACTGTTGCCGTCTCCACGGTTCCTGCTTCGGAAAAAAAGCTTTTCAAAGTGTCTTCGGTTGTACTGTAAGACAAACCTCCGACATATAACTTCTTTGCCATGTTTTCCTTAAACACAAATAATAATAACTATCGACTCCGCTATCGTACTCACTTCCTCACACTTTATTATTTGTGCTCGGGAAGAGAACGTATACGCTTATAAAGACCATTATAATCCCTGGGGGTAAAAAAGTCAAGTACCTGCGCAAAGGTTGAATTCCGTGACTTGGGAGTTGTAAATACCTATCATGGCTTTGGTTGTTTCCACAAAAAAATTGTATTCCGTTGCCATTAAGTTATACTGCTCTATTTTTTTGATATATGCTTCGCCGTTTTTAGGCTCGGTGCTGTCAATTTCCGTCCGCAACGCGTCTAGCGCTTCACGAAGTCCCGCCATGTGCGTTCGATTCTTATCGATTTCTTTTTCTATATCTTGATTCGGATAGGGGCAATCCGAAAGGGGGCGTCCGAAATGCTGGACCGCAAGCCACGTGGTTTTTCCCTCAAACGCCCCCTCTCCGACCGCCACTCCGATCTCTTCGTACGATGTATTTAAGATATTGGCTCTGTGTCCCGGGCTGGCCATCCAGGCCTCAACCAGATTTTCGTCGCTCGGGAAGTTGCCGAGAGCAAGATTTTCGCCGACTGCCAGAAATTCGTAGCCGAAATCCTCGGCCAGGTCGCCGGCTCCTTTTCCGGAAGGAGATTGGTGCTCAAAATACTGATTTTCAAACATGTCTTTGATTTTGGCTTCGGCCGCTGCATTGAGCCGCGAGTTTTCCTTCAGAGACACAAGGCCGGATTTTACTCTTTGGATATTTGTCCAGGCGATTACGGTCTGTTGGTTTAAAACTATTTTTGGAGCCGGCTCTATGGCGGGCGCCGGCTCGGACTCGGCAAGGCGCAGCGGAGGCGGAGCGGAGACTTCTTTTTTGGTCTCTGGCATTACGATCGGCGCGGAAGGCGGCGCGGGCATTGGTTCCCCTGGCGCTTCTATAATTTCCGGAAGTGTTTCCGATAAAACCGGAGAAGGAGCGTCTGATTGCCGGACAAAAAACAGTCCGGCCGTAAGGACCGCCAGACCCAAGCCCAAAATCAAATATTTTATCCGAAGCATAATATTTATTGTACTATTTGTTTGAGGCGTGTTCTAACCAAAAATAGACAAATCAATTTTTATGGTTTATCATACAAATGCCTTTCTCGGGAGGCATTTTTTGTTCGCCCACAGATTAAACCAATGGAAATACGAAACATAGCTATTATCGCGCACGTGGATCACGGCAAAACCACCTTGACCGACGCTTTGATGCGCCAAACCGGGGTTGCCGAAGAAGGGGTCTCAATGGACTCAAACGCTCTTGAACTTGAGCGCGGTATTACCATTTATTCAAAAAACGCGGCGATTTTTTATCCTTCGGCGAGCTCAGGACGTTCCGCAACAAAAATAAATATCGTGGACACTCCTGGGCATGCCGATTTCGGTTCTGAAGTTGAGCGCGTTTTGCGCTCGATTGATTCGGTCCTTTTGGTTATTGACGCCCAGGAAGGACCCATGCCTCAGACCCGCTTTGTTTTGAAAAAATCTCTTGAGCTCGGGTTAAAACCGATTGTGGTCATAAATAAAATAGATAAGCCCGCGGCCGATCCGAAGCGCACCGAAGAACAGACGCTCGAACTTTTTTTGGAGCTTGGCGCGAGCGACCAACAGGCCGATTTTCCGGTGGTCTATACCGTCGGCCGCGAAGGCGTTGCCAAACTTAAACTCGAAGATGAATCAAAAAATCTCGATCCTTTGCTGGACACGATTCTTAAACATGTTCCGCCGGCTTCAGGCGCCGCGCTTGATGTACCGCTTAGACTTCAGCCGTTTAATCTTGCCTACGATAATTTTTTGGGTCGTCTGGCCGTTTCGCGTATTTACGAAGGATCCGTACGCGTCGGCCAAAACGTGTTTGTCAAAAAATCCGAAGGCCCGGCGCGTCCCGGAAAAATAACGCGTATATTCACTTTTCGCGGACTAAAACGCGTTGAGGCCGAAACGGCCGAAGCGGGGGATATAGTTATGGTTGCCGGAATTCCGGATATAGACATAGGCGAAACCGTAGCTTCGGGCGCCGACACCCCGGCTCTTCCGGCAATCGCGGTTGACGAGCCGACGATTGTCCTTAATTTTTTGGTGAACAACTCTCCTTTTGCCGGACGAGAAGGCAAATTTGTCACTTCGCGCCAGCTTCGCGAACGGCTTCGGAGGGAGCTTGAAGTGAACGTGGGCTTGCGGGTGGACTTTGCTTCGTCCGAAACTTTTACCGTATCTGGCCGGGGAGAATTACATATCGCTATTTTGCTTGAGAGTATGCGCCGTGAAGGATACGAGGCGCAGGTATCCCAGCCGCAGGTAATTTTTCACCAAGAAAAAGACGGCAGGCGAAGCGAGCCGTTTGAAGAAACCATTGTTGACGCGCCGGCCCAATATCAGGGCGCGGTTATCGAGCGTCTCGGAAAACGGGGATTTATAATGAAAGACATAAAAATGCGCGGCAATTCTGTCCGCATGATTTTTGAAGGGCCCACGCGCGGTATTCTGGGATATCGCGGACAGTTCATCATAGATACCAAAGGCGAGGGGATTATTTCTTCGCGCGTTGTGGGATTTAAGCCATATGCCGGAGAAATAAAAAAACGCGCGACGGGTTCAATGATTTCAATGGCAAACGGAAAAACGTCGGGATTTTCTCTCTGGAACTTGCAGGACCGAGGCGTGCTTTATGTCGGCCCGAATACCGAAGTCTATGAGGGTATGGTTATCGGAAATACGGCCAAAGGCGAAGAGATGACCGTGAATCCGACCAAAGGCAAACAGCTGACCAATGTGCGCGCGTCGTCGTCGGACGAGGCAATTACCCTTACTCCTCCGTACGAACTCACTATCGAACGCGGGCTTGAAGTGATGTGCGAGGACGAGTATTTGGAAATCACGCCCAAAAGCGTTCGCTTGCGAAAACAGCATCTGACCGAAATTGACCGATCCCGCGCGCGCAAGAAAGCATAAAATTGAAAACCGCGCGAAATTGAGGTTTAAGTATATACGTGCCTCGGTGAATCATTATAAATAACTCGGCGGGAGAGGTAAAATGGATTTATGAGAAAAAATGATTTTGGGCATGAGTTAATTAAGGGAAAAATTGCCGAAATAATCTTTGAACTTATGTTCAGGGAGTCAGGAAAGTTTTCGGTTTTTCGTTTTGGTTACGAGTACACCGAAGAATATCTTGCTCAGCATCGTCTGAAAACCAAGTTCCCGCAAGTGATAAATAATATAAGCGATTCGCCAGATTTTTTGTTAATTACCGAAGATAAATCACAGGTGTACTTGGTGGAGGTTAAATACAGTAGTCGTTTATTCAAACAAGATATGGTTAAAATAGCCGATAAATTAAATAAGAGGTGGGAGCCCGCTTATCTTTTTGTTGTTTCTAAAGACGGGTTTTATTTTGATCCCGCAAATACTATTATTAACCGCAAAGGTGAAATAAAAAAACTTTCCGAAAAATGGATTTCCCAAGGGATTCAAAATAAAAACTTTGCCTTGGCCAAAGAGTTTTTGCTGGACCATAAACACCAAAGTAAGCCGTCTGGATAGCACAGGTACGTACATATGTACGTACCTATTGCCTCTCTGCTTCTTTGGCGATTTTAGGTTTGAGCCCTTTGGGGTGATTGCGAAAATAATCTTCAACGATTGTCGCGCCCATGTGCGCCCGGGGATAATTTTTTCCCTCGGCCATCAAAAATCTTTCGTGGAGTTCGTGGAGTAAAATAAATTCCTGTTCTTTTTTTGGCAGTGTTTGTTCAATCCAGATTTCTTTTTTGGGTATGAAATTGTAGACCCTGTCATGCCCGCCCGCTTCGTAATCAAGCGAGAGGAGGTTGCGGACAGCCCTGCCGTCTACCAGCCAGACCGATATTTTTTTGCCAGGTGTTTTTAAAAGTTTTTTATGTATTTTTTTGAGGATTTTTTCTTTTGAGAGTACGGTTTTTCCGGCATTTTTAATATGAAACATTTTTGCCCTTTCGCGTTTCTCGGCGCTCGCTCCCGCCCTTTCCGCCTTTTTAGGGTTTAGGCCGGATTCAAGTGCCCAGTTTTTGGCCACAAGATTCGTTATAAAAAAATTCCATTCTTTGGGGTTGCTGTCTTTCTCTATCCAAAACTCGCGCCTGGGAATGAAAGACAGGTGATTGCTGTCGTCATAAATAACAAAGTTCTCGTTCATGTTTTTTCTTATATATTCGCCGTCCACTTTCCAAACGGTATATTTACCGACTGTTTTTATCTTACCAAGATATATCTTTTTCTTGTTCACAACTCTAAGTATATGGCATTATTTATTAAACAAAAACGACGAGTGCTTCGTGGTTTTTATTTCGTCCCTGATTTTCCACAACCAACACCCTTACAAACTGGAGTTTGTAAGGGTGTTGAAGAAGGAGCTGGTTTTGGCAAAAGAAAAATATTGATGCGGAAGGCTGTTTGAAAATTTTGTAAATTTAAAGTCTTTTGGAGATTGTGTCAAGACCCCTCAAGGCTTATGCCCTAAGAACAGCTTATTAACCTTTAAGGTGATTTAAGAGTAAAAAGCCTTTACAAAAACTCGTAAACATGTTCTAACATCAAAATGTCGCAAAGGCATGGTTAAATTAGTTATACAAGTATTTTTAAAACAGTTAAATGAATTTATGGCAAGTTCGGTCAAATCTTTTTGGCGGGCTTGCGAAAACAATGTTTATAAAAGAAATAGAAATAAAAAAGAAAAACAAATCAAAAAAACTTATGGGGAAAGCTGGTCGGCATCGTATGGCCGGCTTTTTTATTAAAAAAAGCGCAAAATTTTTCGCGAAGTATGTTGTAAAAAATATTTGGGTGGTGGCCGTTATTCTATTTATTGTTTTGCCCAGATTAATTCTCGGAATTTCCGATTTGTGGCCGAAGTATTTTAAAATCATATCGGAGCCGAGAAATCTAGCTTCGGTTATAAAAAACATAGATCTTAAAAAGCTGGACATCGGACAGAAAGCCGAAGAAATCGTGAGTGCCGTTAATGACGAGGCGATTGACTGCACAAACATTGCCGAATACTGGCGTCCTGACGGAAACATTTATTTTGAAGAAAATAAAATAAAGTTAAAAAACGAAGGAGAGGCCGGTTCCATATTTTTTAAAGACCAGGTGAGCAACTTCTTGAATTTTGAAATTGTATTCAGGTCTTTTTTGAAAAGCGGAGTTAACGCCAACATTTCTTTCGTGAACAAATACGGAGGCGAGCTAAGATACTCCGTGGGTGATGGCGATTTTAAAACAATCAGGTCGTTTTATCTGAAGGATTTTATAGTAGAGGACAACAAGGAGCTGATATTATTAGACGAAATAAACAGCGCTGAAGACATAGGGTTTAAGGTTGATATAGTGGAACGCAAAAACGCCAGCCAGGCGTTGGGCTCGCTGACTTATTATGGCCAAGAAAAAGAGTTTCACTCTCTGGATTTCGGGGATATGATAATTCCCCGAGGCACGTATCTTTCGGTTGGTTTTGGGCTGGATGCCAAAAAAGAGCCGATGGTAGAGGGGGCGGGGGAATCCTATGTTGAAATCAAAACCTGCGCCCTTAAAGAAAACACGCCGTCCAAGATTTTGAATTGACAAATAATGCGCCTAGAAGTATAATTACACACGAATGTATCTTAAGCTTGGCGCGGAGGTAATCAATGGGCTTGCGCTTCGAAGTTGTCTGGGACCAAGAAGAGAAAAAATGGTTTGAGGAAAACCGTTTCTACATCAGTTATGCGACCAAAATCTTGGCTATCGTGTTTGCGAAAAATTTTCCCTCGGTGAAATCTTGGGAAGAACTTGATCCCGGCTGTCAAAAAGACTTGAAGTCCGACGTACGGGCGTGGCTGCGAATTGAGCGCGCGCTGACAGCCAGTAAAGATTTGATTTTTGGAGATGCCGGACGAGAGGGAGGAGGCGCTCAATGAATGCAAAATGGGTTTTGCATCACGACGATCCGCCCTGCAACGCTCGTCTGCGTTCGTATGACTGTTTCTGTCCCGGGTGCGAAATCATACCCGACATGCAGAGCACTTGTTTTCGCTTCTATTGTCCTATGTGCGATATTCAGTTGCGGGAAGACATGCGATGTCCCAGATGTGAACAAACCTGCGAAATTGAATAAAAAGTAAACAAAACACCCATCTTAACGAGGGGTGTTTTTAACGGATTTATGCCAAAACAGCTTTTTGTTTTACGGTCTCACCGTAATGAATCTTTTTTTCCATGCTTTTTTGAAGTCACTGACGGATATTTTTTTTCCTCCAGATGTTTCGGCCGGATCGTTGTAATACACCACATCGTCCTCAATGCCGTTTATGACCGCAAGGTGGGGGATGGGGTTTTTCGGGTCAAACGTATAATACACGGACGCGATGACCGGACCTTCCCGCAAAATTTTTTCAAACTTTGCAAACGCCGTGTCCATATCTTCTCGCGACAAGTCAAAACTCGCGCCCTCTAATCCGTACGGGCGCGCCATACGCGCGAGGTCTTTATGTTTCCACCCGGCGCCGTTTAAGAACGCTCCGGATTCAATCCCTTCTTTAAGCAATGTGTTTACCGACACGGTTCCCGGTTTATAAAACTCAATAAGCATAGCGAGGTCCGCTATCCCGCAGCCGAGTTTCTGCCACCTTGCGTCCCGAATATCGCGAAACTGCGAATAAAAGGGGACTGTCCTAACTTGGGAAACGACAGGCGGTCTAGCCGGAGGGACATTTACAACCGAAGCACCCAAAGAAGCGTCGGGGACGACGCTTGATACGCTCATAAATATGCCCACAAGAAAGCTGATATAAAGCATGGTTTGGCAGGGCTATATACTACATTATAATAGCCATTATTGCAAGACTGCGTTTTTAATCCTGCACGATCACGCGGGTACCCAACTCGGCCCAGTTATAGAGTTTCTCCGCATTTGCCGGACGCAAATTGACGCACCCGTTTGAAGACGGCTTGCCAAAATTTTCATGCCAGTATGTCCCGTGGATCACGGCGCCTTGGTAGGTGAAATATAAATTCCACGGCACCCCCGGAAGGTCGTAATATTTATCGGTTATACCCCAGATGGGTCCCTGCATGTACCTGCTCGGAGTTTTTTTGAAAATAGTAAAAGTGCCCCTTGGGGTGGGAGTAAGTTCTATTCCTGTTGAGATTGATTCTTGCATAAATAGTTCGTCGCCGTCATAGGCATAGAGCGTTTGTTCGGAGCGGTCCACAATGATTCGCTTTGTTCCAGCGTTTAATATCTGATCCACCAAGTTGTGTTCGCCTTCGTCAAGCAGAATCCGGACGTAGTCGGCCGAAACATACCAGTCTCCGTATATTCGTTCCGGATAGCGGATTTTTTCGTCAAAAATAATTTTGTACCAGGCTTTACCGTCGCGCTCCACCTTTCCGCCGACTTTGAGCACAATCCCGTTTCGAAGTTTCGCGACTGACGGATATTCTTCGCCGGGTCCCGAGCGAACATTCAAACATTCTCCGTTGAAATACGGCCCGCATCCGTCCACGATTTCTATATATTCAAAAAGCACTTTTTGAATCGGAAGAATAACCGCTTCCTCCGTTTCGTTTTTGGGTTCAACAATAAAAACCTCCTCGCCTTTGAGATATTGTTCGATGGTAGGAAATTCCTTCTTTTGCTCAAAGAGACCAACTCCAAGAATCGACATTATCAGCAATATGAAGAGCGCCAGAAGCGTTCCTCCCAAAATACCGATAACGCGCCTGTGGTGTTCAATCGGCACGTGCATATAATATAGTATAAGAATTTCCGGCATTTTTGGAAAGAAACCGGCGCGTCCGATTGCAAAAGTTCCGCTCCTTCATATAATGTAAATATTCCCCGGTAGTTCAGCGGTACCTGCCTGCCTGCCGGCAGGCAGGGAGCTGCGCCCTAAAAATGAAAAATTATTTTGTTTATGCAATTCAGAGCCAAGTCGACGAAAGAATTTATGTTGGTTTGAGCAACAATCCGGAGAAGCGCTTAGTCAGTCACAATAATGGATTCTCTTTTATACAAAAGAAGTTGGTTCTCGTTTCGAAGCTCGGTTAGAAGAAAAGAAGTTAAAACAAGGCGCCGGTAAAGAATTCTTGAAAAACGAGGCTCGAAGACGTAGGATAGATATAATTCCCCGGTAGCTCAGCGGTAGAGCTGCGCCCTGTTAAGGCGAAGAAAAGAAGTTAAAACAAGGCGCCGGTAAAGAATTCTTGAAAAACGAGGCTCGAAGACGTAGGATAGATATAATTCCCCGGTAGCTCAGCGGTAGAGCTGCGCCCTGTTAAGGCGAAGGTCGTAGGTTCGAATCCTACCCGGGGAGCAGAGGATTTTATCATTCGCATTGGAGGTCAGCCGTTATTCTTTTTCCGGGGGTTTCCCATATTCATTGTCATTTTTCTTATATACTATCTGAATTTACTTGGCGGATCAATCCAAAAAGATTTAGCTGCCAAGCTCGCTTAGTAATTTTTGCTTTCTCTCGCAGCTCTCGATCAAACCTCTCGTTGCCTTGTTTTTTCTAAATTGCGAAACGGTATCTAAAAAGTTGTCTGCAATTTTTACTTTGGACTGTACAAAGTTTTCGTAATAGGCACCAAGGCGATCCCAGAGAATTTCTTCAAAAAAGCTATTTAACGGTTCGCACTCATCCGTTGTTTCGCCGATAAACTGGAACTGGTTGTTATATTTCAGATCACGAAGCATCTCCTCGTTAGATTTCACCGCATCGATGATCTCCCTGCTCTTTTCGGGAAGGAGTATTTTGTAGGTATTCAATCCCATAATAGACAGTCCCTTGAATACGGGAAATAGAATCCCGGAAATCTTTTTGGCGATAATGATTGGGAACCGCTTTTGCTTTTGTGAAGATTTTAGAAATAAAAACAATTCAGCATCAGGAAGTATCCACCCCCCGTTTTTTAACAAGCAGGCTACGGGGACCCTATTTAGCTCCCCCTCAATAATAAATAGTTCTTTTGATACTACCCCCGATTTTTTTATGTAATTATTAAGAATTTTCATGAGCAATTTTTTGGTTTCGGGCGCGTTGATATTTTTCTCAATGTGTTTTTCCGCAGTTTCTTTCAGGGTTTTCAGTTTCTTGATCTCCGGGATGCTCTCAAATGGCGATTGGACAAAAGATCCTTTATCTACAAGCAGCCGAAACAAATCAGGTTCAATGCGAAGATTGCCGGGCCCGGTTTCCCCCAACAAATACTCCAACTCATTTCTGACCAGCACCTTTTTACTCAAAAGCAGGTTTTGAAGCCGGTGATCGAAATATAGCTCGATCTCCTCTTTTGAGAGGGAGGAGATAGGATATTTATTAAGCTTATTTTGTATTTCTTTGAGTTTTTTACTCATATAAAGAAGAGTTCCTATAATATTATAGGAACTTTATTAAGTAAAGTGGTGTCCCTTTTATAATATTATAAAAGGAATGTGATTTCTTCATTTTAGCCTCTTGGCTTGTGTTATTTAGTCCTCTATGCTAACATTTGAACTGTAGCTTACCTTTAAGGTATTCTGCAGTATAAATATGGATAATAAACCCAAAAAAGGCGAATACTTGGATGTCTTATTGAGATCCTCCAGAACTGTCTTTTCAACGAAAGATGTTGCTTTGTTATGGGGCGAAGAGAGAGAAGACACGGTCAGCGCTCGATTAAACAAGTATGTTAAATCAGGAAAGTTAATAAGAGTCCGCCGTGGTTTGTATGCCAAAGATAAGAACTACGATAAATTTGAATTGGCTACAAAAATCTATATTCCCTCATACGTCAGTTTTGAGACCGTATTAACTCGTGCCGGAATAAGTTTCCAATATTACGACAGCATTTTTGTAGCATCGTATGTGACCCGAGAAATTAATATCAGTGGCCAAAAAATCTCCTTTGTTCGGATAAAAGATTATGTATTAAGCAACACAGCCGGCATTGAGCATGCCGAGGGGTATTCTATTGCCAGCAAGGAGCGTGCATTTTTGGACAGAATTTATATCAGCAAGGACTATCACTTCGATCATTTGGATGTCTTGGACTGGGACAAAGTTTTTGGGATTTTGCCCGTTTACAATAACAAGCGGATGGAGAAAAAAGTCCGGGAGTATTTCGAACATTATAAAAGCACAAAGATATGACATTAGATTATTCAAAACACAAAAATATTCTGCTCCAGATTCTGAAGGATATATATTCCGATACGTCCATCGCACCGCATTTAGGGTTTAAGGGCGGAACGGCTACCCTCCTGTTTTACGATCTGACCCGCGATTCGGTTGATTTGGACTTTGATTTGCTCGACGAAAGCAAAGAACAGGCCGTGTTTGAAAAAATACAGAAGATCGTCACTGGTTACGGAAAGATAGTTGATTCACGGATTAAACGATTCAATCTGGTCAACATTATTTCCTATGATACCAAATCGCAAAATATCAAAGTTGAGGTTAACCGCCGTCAGTTCGGATCAAAATACGATTTAAAGACACTGCTGGGTATTTC
>Ga0209541_10006505_pt1 | contig 19892 bp, 19 predicted proteins | sample RifCSPlowO2_01_FD_184027 | JGI IMG/M metagenome (GOLD analysis project Ga0209541, IMG submission 184027) | Groundwater microbial communities from Rifle, Colorado - Rifle CSP2_plank lowO2_0.1 (SPAdes) (version 2) | ecosystem: Environmental > Aquatic > Deep subsurface > Groundwater | place... | reverse complement strand
TGCGTAACTTCAACGCCGTTTACATCTTAGGTCCATTGGTCGGTGGCATTATTGGCGTAGGCCTGTACACCTGGTTCTTCGCCCCGGCTAAAGGCAAAAAGTAGTTTTACTTCGTTAGGTCTTGTTCGAACTGCCGAATACCCTTCAGAGACTTCGGGTATTGGCTTATATCGGGCAGCTTCAGGCTCTGGGCGCTTTGCCAGACGGCGCTTATTAATTTCTTAAATTCAGCCAGTTCCTTATCGGAATAGGTATATTCTAATCTGACTATCTCGCCGCCGTCGGGTTCGGCAAATTCAATATAGCCTTTATCTACTGTGTAGCCGCTGAAACTAGAACTACCTTCGACCAGCAGCTTGTAAAACATTAGCTGCTGTTTAAACTTATGGGCTTTGGTTGAGCTATCGAAGCGGCGCAGGGCTTTGCCTGTCTTAATGTCTACGACGCTCAGCCGCCGGTTTCGGTGGTCAAAAATGATACGGTCTAACCGGCCAGACAGCCTGGCCCCGCCAAGCATTACACCTTCGCTGGCGAAACTAAACTCGTATTTGTTGTCGGCTGCCAGACCGGTGCCTACCTGATCCAGCCAGACCACCAGAGCGTCTTTACCCCGCGTAATTAATCTTTGGCGTTCGTCTTCACGCAGCCAGCCGCCTTGCATCCTCAGCTCAAAATAGTCTAAAACCTGCTTTTGGGTCGGGATTTTGCCGCTGCGCGATAGTTGGTTGCCCACCCAGCTCAGTGTGGCATGGATGGCCGTGCCAAAGGCCGAAGTGGTTGATGGAGCCTGGGGGAAGCCCAGCAAGTAATAGATGAAAAAAACTTGGGGTCCGGCAGTCTGCACATCGGTAAATTTATTCAGGTGGGTGGCGTTTAGCTTGTAACTATCCAGCCGCTCAGCCAGCAGTGAACGCAGCTCCGGTTTGTAGGTCGGCAGATGGCGCCCTGTCCAGTAGTCTGCTACTGCTTCTGGCTCTATGTGCCCGCTGGTATCAATTTCTATCCGGCTGTATTTTTCTGGCAAGATAGCAGCCACTAGGTCTTTTTGGTCCTGGCTGACGCCCAAAAACTCCAGCGGCCGGGCCCGTTGGCCGTCCAGTGTCTGGCGGTAGCTGGTGATATATAAACAAGCCTTAGCTCTGGTTACGGCTACGTAAAAAAGCCGTAACCGTTCATCTTCGCTCATGCCACCGTAAGCTATGTACTCTAAATTTGCCGACAGTTTAATCATGCGTGGCCGGCTGCGGCTGGCGCCGCCCCAGACCTCGCTCTGGGCAGCAATGACAAACACGGCCTTAAATTCCCTACCCTTAGCTCCATAAGCTGTCATTAGGTTAACGGCGTCCTGGCTCTGGTGGTAGGGGCTGGTGTTTAAGATGTTAAGGCCGCCCGCCCGGCTGGCGTCAATGAAGTTAATAAAGTCAGGTAAACGGCTGGTCCCCTCTTCCCGCCGCTGGCGGGTCCGCAGACGCGTTCTGAGCAGGTTTAAATTACTTAGCAGTTGGGTGAAGCCGGCCGGGTCTGCCTCAACCGCCTGCTTACCAAAGTAGTACTCAAAGAAAGGGCTGCTCATCGGCAGCTTTAAGTCCTTGTGGACCTGGCCGATACCGATCATCCCGTCCAACATTTCCTCCAGGCTGGCTACTGGCACCAGGTCTTTCAGGCGCAGTATAAACAGGGCGATATCTTTAGTACGTTTATCTTTTAGTAAGATGTTTATCAGAGGTAGTTCTTGTTTTTGGGCTTGCCAGACAGCTTCCCAGATGGTGCTAGTGGGCAAGTCCCAAAAGTCATAGCTGATAACCTCTGCCAGCTGGGCGTTGGCCAGATCGTGCTGGCCGGCTTGCAGGGCCAGCACCAATCTTGATATCTGCTCCAGCATCCGGACTTTCGGTTCCTCCAGCACATCTTCCCGCTTTTCATAGCTGATCGGCAGACTATGGCGGGCCAGGTATGGCACCAAGGCCTCCAGGTATTTGTGCCTGGGTGCTAAAACGGCTATTTCGCTAGCCGCTATGCCCTGCTTAATTAAGCGCTCAATCTCAGCGGCTACCCAGCTGTACTGGGCCGCATCGCTGATAAATTCCCGGGCAGCTAAGTTTGGCGGCTGTTTGGCATTGGCTCCGGCCGCCACCAGTATTTTCTCAATACCCGGGAAGCTATGGTGCAGGCGGACACTGATCTGCTGGGCAATATTGGCGGCTAGATCGACCAGGTCCTGGTGGCTGCGGTAAGTCTCTTTTAAGGATATAAGCTTGACGTCTATGTAGGTCTTGGCAAGAGTGGCCATATTGGCATGGTCGGCACCTTGGAAAGCATATATAGCTTGGTCGTCATCACCGACAGCCAGGACATTGGGCCGGCCTTCATGCACCGGATGGTCGGTTAAGAGTTCTATTAAGCGCATCTGGGCTGGATTGGTGTCCTGGAGCTCATCGAGCATGATGTACTGGTATCTCTCAGCCAGGCTGTACTTAAACTCGGGCTGGTTTTCCAGTACTTCAATAACCCGCAGGATCATATCGTCATAATCAAAGGAGCGCTGTTCTTTAAGCTGACGTTGGTATTGCTCATAGATGCCGCCAGCAGCTATTAAACGTTCATTAGCTCGTTTACCGGCCACTGCGAACTTACCTTGCCTGTCTTTTTCCAGCCAGTCGTTCTTCCACTTGGTTAACGGTTTGGTTGAACCACTGGTGCTGAAATCTTCTAAAGCTTGCTCGAGACTGCCCTTCAGATAGTGGCTTAAGGGTTTAAGGCTGCCTGGCAGTTTAGCTTCAGCCGGCACATTTTCGGCGTCTTTGAGTATGGCTGCAAATACCAAAGCGCTGCCTTTGTTGATCCTATCCAGTTTGTCTAAGTCTTTACGCCAGCGTTTTGAGGCTGCTTCTATAAAAGCCAGGTTAGCTTTGGCTATCGTTTTAATGTCTTCAGGTTTTAATAAGGCCTGCTTAGCATCGCTAATAAAGTCTATTACCTCATTAGGATAATAACTGGCGGCTTTCAGGGGGTTACTATGCGGCAATTCCTGGATTACGGCCTGGACAGTTGTTGTAGCGGCCAGCTCGTCAATTGGGTCGCCTTCCAGGCCTTCAAAGTATTCCGGGTGGTTGCGTATCAGGTCGTTGCCAAAGCCGTGGTAGGTGCTGATATGCACCTTGTGGGCGGCTGCCGGCACTAGCCTCTCCAGGCGCTGGCGCATCTCAAAGACGCCGGTTTCGGTAAAGGTCAGCAGCAGGATATTTGATGGGTCAGTATCAGCGTGTTTTAGTATATAGCCAACGCGAGTGCCGATAAGCTGGGTTTTACCCGTACCTGGACCAGCAATAACCAACACTGGCCCATCGATAGTTTCAACGGCTTCCCGCTGCGAAGAATTTAACTGCTTTAAAGCTCGCTCGAACTCTTTATTCACAGATATATTATCTCATGGACTTATCTGTTTCTGACACCGTCCGGGTCCGAAAATTATCAGGTTAAACCTATCTTTGCGATATAATAAAGTCCATATTAAAATTTGGGAGATAAAACTTGTTCGCGAGTGTCATGAAATACTAAAAAACGCCCCTGCTTGGAGCGTCCTTTAGTGTGCTTGTTCTCCAACTTAGGAGATTTCCTTGGTCGGTTCTAGGGCAAGCCCCGCAAGCACACCTACATTGTACCACTTTGGGATGACTTAGTTATCCCAAGCGAAGCCGTGGCCAAAGTGCCCATAGCGGGCTGTTGGTTCGTATTGAGGCTTTTTCAGATCCAGGTATTCGATAATACCCCTAGGCGTTAGATCGTAACCTTGGACCTCTTGTGCCTGACCCTCAACTCTAATAACTGCTTCCAGGGGCTGGGCTACGCCGATGGCGTAAGCCAAGTAACAATAAACTTCTTTGGCGTTATGCTTTCTTAGATAATCCACGGCAATGCGGCGGGCCATATAAGCACCGGACCGGTCTACCTTGGTCGGATCCTTGCCGGAAAAGGCCCCGCCGCCAACTGGGATCTGGGGGCCGTAGTTATCAATCACCAGCTTACGGCCGGTCAGGCCGCTGTCGGCGTCAAAGCCGCCTTGGTGCCAGTCACCAGTTGGATTTACATATATCTGGATCCGTTCCGCCCGGGGTTTATCTTTTAGCCATTCATCTATAATATCTCTCACTGCCTGAGTTTTTGAGTTCTGAAAACTGGCTACTAAAGCCACGATTCTACCATCTTTGGTAGTTACTTGCGTTTTACCATCATACGGCCACCGTTCATATAAGAATTGGTTCAGGCTCCTGGCCAGCATAACTTCCAGTGGCATAAGTTCCTGCGTCTCATCTACCGCATAGCCAACCATAATACCCTGGTCACCGGCTCCGCCCTTATCTACACCGGAAGCGATTTCCGGGCTTTGGTGGACAATTTTGGTGGCCAGTTCAACCTCGCCGGCCAGGCGCCTAACTATTGGCTCAATTTCAATCTTTCCCTTGGCCGTTACTTCGCCCAAAACAAATACCTGGCCATGGCCTCCGGCAACCTCTATTGCAACTCTGGCATTCGGATCAATGGTTAAATAGGCATCAAGTATGGCATCAGATATCTGGTCGCACAGTTTATCTGGGTGTTTGGGTGATACACTCTCAGCAGATCTGTAACTAGACATAAAAAACCTTCCTTTTGCAAAGGAAGATTAGTGTTGCTATATCTTTCCCCTGCGGGCTAGACTTGGCACCTTTTCGCTTTTTGCAAAGGTTGCCGGCAGGTCACAGGGCTAGTCCCCTAACTGCACTCTTGATATTAAATTGTTAACCCATTTAGTTTAGCACACGCTCACTCAGGCTTGTCCAGCTCGTTACTAGAGGGCTGCTGCTCGAAGCCAATAAAACAAAACTGGCTATGCTTGCGGAATCGGGCTATAGGAAGTAGCTTTATGATATATGACAGAAATTGAAACTGGGCTGACACGATCTTCTCCAACGGAGCGGTTCATAACTGGGATGCGAAAGGAGCACCCCGAACTGGCCGAACTGGTTCCTGCCGGTTGCATTGGCTGTTCGGCTGGGTGGTTGATGGCTCTACGTGGCCAGCAAGAACGGTTAGACGCTTGTCCGGGGCAAACGGATAAGATTGAAACGCTCGGTAAAGTTATCACTGGGAAGTTTTGTCAGTTGCCGACCGGCATCAAAAAATAATCCTCTTTTTTCTTGAATCCGGACCCCAGACTTCTGTTTTTCGCTTTAGGGCAAGTTGTTGGGCTATTTGTCTGATATTTTCACAGCAGACCGTTCGAACTTTTCCAGCTCGGCGTACTCTTTCATAGCCGCAGCTGCGGCCCATACGCCAATCGCGACTCCCCGGATGAATTGGTCCATGTGCTCTATTTCTTCTTCGCTTGCCTCGAGAGCAGGCATTTGCGGAATTTCGCCTCTGAGCCTTGCTTCTAAGAGTTTGATTCTTTGAAAGCCAAAGGTTGCCATACGGGCCAGCGCCGGATAATCTGTCTCGGAAATATCTGGGGCTTCGTCAGTTTCGGCTCCCAGCTCCCCATAAATTCGATCTAAAATATCAACCAATTTATCTGGCTCTAGTTTTTTTAATTCTTCGCCAAAACCCATGGCTTCATTGTTCTATTACGCTGGTCGGTTTGCAAGCACAAGCAAAATACTTAACAAATCAAGCATTCCCTGATCTAAGCCTATTTTCCTTCCAGTTCGTGGATCCTTTTGTGGCCTAGGCCATAGTAGTGGGCTACTTCGTGCCAGATGGTGTGCTTTATATTCTTACTGAGCTCACCGAGATTTCTACTAATTGCTATTAACGGTTGCTTAAAAAGAGTTATTTTATCAGGTAAAAGTTTGCTGCTGCCCATACGCTGGGGCAAAGGCACGCCTTCGTACAAGCCAAAAAGCAGATCATGGCAGCGCAAGCCAAGCTGTTTGGTCTGATGCTTCGTTGGCTGGTCTTCGACTATGAAAGCCACATTTTCTAGGCGGTCAATATATGGCGGTGGGATGGCATCAATAGCACCGGTAACAATTTTATTAAATTGTTTGTCGCTAATATCAGTCACCTAGTTATCTTACTATTTTCTGTCTCAAACAACCCGTTTTAGGTTAAGAGCACAGTATTGGTGCCCCTGCTCGGAGTAGAACCGAGAAGTTTTGGTATAGAAGACCTAACCGGATCCACCCGCAGGGGCTTCTTAATTCAAGCTATTCTTAGCCAAATAGTTTAATGTAATCTGAGTTTTTGCCTAAGAAAGATCATACGTCGGGTAGATTATAACCCTTTCCGCCGCCAAAGGTTACGGAGGACTAGCGGGTGTAAGTTTTGGCAGCCGCTGTAAAGCCGGTAGCTTGCCCGGCTGTTTTATTTGGAAAAGCTTCGAACTTCAGTTTGGAGCCACCATCAGTCAGTTGGGCCAGTACTGTCCCGGCCACCGATCCCGAATTATCGACTTTGACGGATTTAACGTATGATTTGCGGTCCCAGAATGATCCATCAGTTTTACGGTATTCGATCCCGACCAGTTGATACTTAACCAGGCCGCTTACTTCGCTAACTTCAGCCGGATCTGGGCTGTTAGACTTAGTGATGAACTGTTCCGAATTGCCGTTGTAATCGCCCATAGAAATTACAAAATAACTGGGGTCAAAATGCTCCGGGGCAATCGATAAGTGGGTGGATGAATAACTGTAGCCCTGCGCGCCTTGGATGCCAGCGTAACCATTGGTGCCCTCAACGAACCAGGTGCCGATAAGTTTGCCGGGTTGGTCGTAATCAATTTTGCCGGCAATCGGCTCGGCAGTTCGCGGATTACGCTCGGTAAGCAGTTTCTTGAGTTCAGGGGTGTACATTGGGTATGGGTCGGCAGTATATATTTTCCAGGACTCTCTATCATAGCTGGCCGGGTTGGCAAAACCGGTCAGCGGTTTATCCGTATCCCAATAGGCAAAATCCAGCGTTTGGCCGCCAATGGCGCCAATTAGTTCCCCGGCCTTGATTTTCACATTTACCTCACGGTTATTTTTGTCGTAGGCTGCCTTGGCCTTGCCCGTTAGGCTGGTAACCAGGTCGTAATAATATAGTGAGGTACACGAATGGGCGAAAACCATCCGGTATTCGACCCCCCTTTCTGTAGTACGCTGCTGGATGTCTGTCAGTGTGGCATCGGCCATGGCATAGACCGGGTAAGCGTCGCGCGCAGAATTATAATCAGCCGGTGAGAAATATTGATGGTCGATAGGGCTAACGTGGTCGTCTATCATCAACCCATAAGGTATAAGAATGGAAAAATCCTGTTCGCGCATCGGCAGATGGGTAAAGCTAAGCTTATCCGTGCCCTCGCATTTACCGTTGCTAATCAGCTGGCCGGCTTTAACGGCCTTGCTAGCCGACGATTCATTGCTACTTACTATCTGTGAAGACGTTTGCCCCTGATTATTGCCATGCTTATAAACTCTAAACCCAACCAGACCGACTGCTACCAGCACAGCTGCCAGTATCAGTAGTCCGATGTGGTGAAAACCTGCCTGATCACGCTTATGCTTCATTGGTTTAGATTATACGGTTTTCTATAAAAAATACGCACCAGACACATTTCTATAGGAGATTTTTCGAAGAGGCGGTTATCTATTTAAGGCGTTGATAATGTGGTAATCCACCGTTCCGGTCTCGGAGTCGATTGACTTGGCGACGAGGGCTACCCGGTTATCGGGATTTAAGGTGTCCCAGTATGTTTCGGCTGTACTAACAACGCCCTCACCGAGGGGAACGGCATAAGGCCTGCCCTCAAATGGCGGTAAGGGCGAACCGTCACCGCGGTAAGTGTGTATGCACTCACCGAGGGCATCCACTGCAAACTTGCTCCATAAGCCGTGGCTATGTTCGGGTAACCCCGTAGCTTCGTGTTTTCTGGTTATCCACATAAGGTAGGTTTTTGCTGCATCATTAATGATGCCAGTGATGCGTGGCGTAAAGTTAGGATCATCGGGCTCATACGACCGGCTAGCCAAAGCCTCGTCGACAGTATTGCCCTCTTTTAGGAACTGGACGACCGTATCTGTCTGGTCGCCATTGGAAACAATATGAAAGTCCCCATGTTGACGCATAGCGTTATAGATAATTAGCGAAGGATCTTCGACTTTTAGCGGGTCAAAGGCTGCGGTCCTGACAACTTCTTCACCATCTGCTCTGTCCAGTAATAGCACGCGGTTACGCGAGTTTTCGCTCCGGCCCATTACCCAGTAGATTTGCATCAGATCGCCAACCGCGCTGCGGCCCATAACTATCCCACGGCCCGGATAGGGATTTTCTGATAAAGCCTTTAGGTTTTCTTGAGCCTGCTTCTCTATACTCTTCACACTCTTCTCCTGTGCCAACCAAGTATTAATTGATGCCAATAGATTTGCAAGCATGAGCAATAAACCAAAAAAACAGGCTATTCTTAGAGCTATTTTGCCCGGTGGTTTTTAGTCTTTTATGATTACTTAAACCTAAAGAAATGGTTACACTATTTCTCGGAAGAGTAGACTTGGTCGCCTTCTTTGACCGGTTTATCGACTTTTAGGCCGAAGTCGTCACCGACCTTGACCTTATCGACATCAGCGTGATCGACCTGCAATGAGCCAACCTCCTGAGTGAAATCGCTGCTATTACCTTTGAATTGGATTTTCTCGCCCTTTTTTAAGCTGGCGCCTTTAGCCAGTTGAATTACCGCCACACCTAAATGATCGAAATAGTGCGTGACTTTACCTAATACTTTTTTTGCCATGACTTTACTCCACTTAATATATGGATTATAGCGCTGCTTCGGATATTTTTCGAGTGGCCAGAGATTAGCGGTCCCTGTTTGGTGAATCCGGTGAATTTCTATCTTCAAAAAAGAAACTGTCAATCCTGCCTTTTACGCTAACGTGTGTCGGATCCCAATCCATTAAAAATAATCTGGGACCATTGACCTTCCCGGCGCGCATAAAGCCGGCTTTTGCTAGAGCGGTTATGACATGGGCTGGATCTACATTGTAGGCTTCGACAAGCAAACATGGCAGATCTTCATTGCCCGGTTTAGTGACAACTTCCACTTGGTAGGGCTTAAAACCGTAGTCTGCAAAAGTTCGTTCAATTTCGGCTTTGCCCTTGCTATCCATCAACAGATTAATAGCACTACTGAGTTATCCTCGCAAGCATAAGCAGTGTGCTAAAATCGAGTCATTAATGTAAAGGTCAAGTTATGAAAAAAGTCAGCAAAAAAATAAAAGACCAAAACGGCTTCATCGGAGTGGTCGAAATAATAGTTATTGCACTGGTGCTGACGGCTGTCGGCTACGGGGGCTGGCGGCTTTATCAATCTAAAAAAGATGATTCTGGTCAAAAGGCCAGCCCTTCCGCTGAAGTTAGTAAATCTAGTACCTGGCAAACGGGTGAACTGGTCATTGGGGGCAACTTTGCCGACGCTGACGTTGTTGATCTTGGCGGTGGCCAGTACCGCATGTATTACTCTATCGAGCCGGAAGTTCCGGGCAACCAGCTAGAAATGTACTCGGCAACTTCTGAAGATGGGATTAAATGGGCCCAAGAAGCCGGTACCCGTAAAACTTTTGCTACCTTCCCTAGTGTTATTAAACTAGCTGATGGCACATGGCGGCTGTATTTTCAAAACGCCGGCGTTATTAAAAGTGCCGTGTCCAGTGATGGGTTAAGCTGGAAAGATGAGGCGGGCACTCGTGTTGATGCTGTTAATTCCCTGGGTCTTAACTTCGATAATGTAGCCGCACCGACTGTTGAGCTCTTAAGCGACGGTACGTATTTGATGGTTTACCGTGGCACAATAAATCAGGCATATAGTGACCAGGTACCGAATAAAAGTACGCAGCTATTTTTGAGGGCAATATCCAAGGATGGCTTAAGCTTTGAGAAGAAAGGCTTGGCCATTGATAGCCGCAACTCAACGCTTCAGGGCCTGGCCGACGGTCCGGAAATTGTTCCAAAATGGGACGATGGGTCGGTCAAGCTATTCTTCTGGAGCTACGCCGGCGTCTATGAAAGCACTTACGCCGATGGTGAGTTCAGCGAACCAAAGTTTGTATATACCAACCAATCCGGTAATTCGCCGAAAATGTTTCCGGAAAATCCGCCCGGTGACCCGACACTGATAAAAATTAACGATACCTGGAATATGTACTACGGCGGACACCAAAAAGGTATCTACCGCGCAGTATTGAAGTAGAGTGTAAAGACTTTAAGGAAAAATTATTTACAGAAAGCGCTGGTCGAGCCGCTGTCGGAATCAGAAGCCGGCAGAGCTCTGACTTTCGCTTCATCTTCAGCGCTTAGGAAGTCAAACCAACAAACGCCGTGCTGGGCATTTGGGAAATTATGGGCGGCTGCCCATGCCCCATCCTGCGAAGCCTGGTTCTTGGACCGCATGTCGTATAACCCCCAATCGAAAAACACGTTTAACCTGTTCTGATTCATGCCTATTTGCGTGGCAATGGTTTCACCGGTCTTCACCGGCACACTTGGGCTAACTGTGCTAGTTCTGGAGTTATTTTCTTTGGCCTCTGGTAATTGATCGACCACTGTCTGGAATTTGGGCCCAACTGCCAGTAAGTGGTCGAAGCGATAGGTGTAGCCGCAGGGCGCGATGAAATCAAACATGTATTGTAGCTCGCCCATCTCTATATAGCGGGAGGCGTATACCAGCTCAGCATCTAATGGTGCGGTAACCGTGACACTGTTATCTTTTTGGTTATCAAACCGGAAGCCGCCATGAGGCTTAAAGTCGCCACCTCTAGTTTGTCCTGGGTAGAGGATTGATGTTGCCTGGCTGATATCAACCGGTAATTTCACCAGCGGGTTTGGGCACGCTGGAGGTGTGCCACTAACCTTCCAACCGTCGGTTGTCCGAGCCCATGTAACCTTTTCAACCGCTCCTGAGCTAGAATTTGTAACCTGAAACGTCGTTGCACTTTTTGATTTAGTTTCATAAATTCGCCAACCGGCAAAACCAATTATGCTCAGGACAACTACTGCGAGTATTAATATCAGATGACTAAAGCCTTTTTGAGCTGAGGTTGTCATGTTATTGATTCGCTGAAGCTAGTTTGTAAATCATCAGCCAACTATTGTCATCAAGCTGCAGCGGAGACGGGTCGCAGATAATTTTTCCGACCGGGGCTGGCAAGCTAGGTGTTGGGTTTTGCCAAGTGATACCGTCCGTGCTGATCTCGCTGGTGATGCCCTGGGCGCAGTAAAACTGGCGATAAGTGCCGCCTACCGGCACGGTCTTGGAGACTGAGCCTTTGTCCCGAATCGTCCCCTTGTAGCTGAAACTGAGTCCGTCAGTCGCAGTCGCATAGATTTGTTTTTGGCCTTGGGCGGCGTACATAAACCAGGTACTGCCGATTTTAATGACATCCGGATCAGTGATCTGGCTATATTCAAAACGCACCCCCTGCTCTTCTGTAAAATTAAGGCCATCGGCGGAAGTAGCGCTGTAAACTTTATTGACTGAATCCGTACTTGGTGGCTGGCCCGGTACGGGCTTGCCGGGAAAAACTACATAGTAAAGGCGCAGTTGGCCACTGTCTGTTAAGACAGCTTGGGGATCGGCGCCGGCTTGGCCCAAGCGGTCTTTGCTAACTTGGGCTGAGCCTGTTTTCCAACTTTTGCCGTTATCTCCAGATACGGCTATTAAAACGCCAGAAGCGGAGCGGCCACCGCCGTCTACGCTATAAACTACCAGTTGACCAGACGGTAGCCTGATAGCGTCGGGCACCGAGGCGTGTTCGGCAACTTTGTTACCAGTGGGATTAAAATGGACGCCGTCGGTAGAGGTGGCTGTGTATACATCATGATAAAACGGCCCATTACGGTCGCCAATCGGATCTGTCGCTGAGGCTGATTGGTCGAATTTAAGCTGGGCGGTATCGATCTTGTCTATTTTTTTACTGGTGGTTTGGCCAGAGGCAGCTTGGCTGGCAGTGGTGGATGCTTGGGACTGGTCATTTTTACGAAAAACCCGCCAGGCGGCTAATCCGGCCACCGCCAAGACTAGAGCTACTAGAATAATGATTGTCAGATGAAAGCCGTTTTGATTTTTACCAGCCACAATATATTGATTCTCTAGTTTATTGAAATTCGTAGCCGTAGATGCACCATTGGTTGCTTTTCTTAAGCAGGCTGACATACAAGGTGGAGTTTGGGTCCAGCGGTCCAACTGAGCCGCTAATCTTGGCTTGGTTGTTACGGACATCAACAGATGTATATTCGACTGCTGAAAGGTCTATGGTCTGAAAGCCAGGCGTGTTTAAATTTGACTGGAATTTAGAATAGGCCAACAGGTCCTTGAATTCCTGGCAGGTGACTTTATAGGCCTCTTCGATTTTCTTCTGGTAAACCAAAGCAAAGTGTTCTTTGGCGGCAGTCTTGACGGCTTTTTCATCAGCCGATTGGCTAGAACTTGACGAGCTGCTTGTTGAACTGCTTGGGGTACTCCTAGAATCGTTTTTAGTTAATACGTAGTAACCGACGCCACCAATAGCCGCCAGCACGACAATAGTCGCTGCAATGGCTAGATGGGTGAAGCCGTTTTGATTTGAAGATTTCATGAGCTTATCCTTTTAAATGACTTATTGGGTTAGTGTAGCACCGCTCACAACGCCTGTGCAAGCCGCTTATGTTTTAGCTGTTTTTAGTACAAGTTTTAAGTTTATTTATAAAGGCTGATGCTGCCGCTGGCCGAGCCGGCAGAACCGGAAGGGAAGAATTTTATATCCATAATAATTGATTAGCGAGCACCTGGGACGTAAACCGTACCACCTGATATTGTCCAACCAAGGCTTATGGCTTCTTCTGTCAGTGACGCTACGTTGGTCGGACCGTTATAATTGGCTATGGTTAGACTTTCACCGTTATCAAGCCAAACAGTAAACTGATAAGTACCCCTGCCACCAGAAATCTTCGGCGTAAAACTTGTTCCGCTGGACCCGACGCTTGCCCGCGCTCTGCCATAACCCCATTCCTTAGAAACTTTTTGTCCGGTACCACAATCTGTATATGACGTAAGCTGTCCCGCGGAACAAGCCTTAATAATCTTCACTGTCGCTGGTGCTTCGGAGGCTGGCGCCTGGGTGGACGAAGCCGGCGCGGTGTAGGGCGCAAATAGTCCGGGAACGGTCTGGGCAATCAGGGCTATGGGCACGCCATTGTTGGCATCCAGTTTTACCATAGGCAAAGTCTGGTTGATTTGGCTGAGGTCGGTAGTGTTTAGGCCGATTGTAGAAGTGCCAGGTTCCTGGAAGAGCTTGGCAATATCTGTGGTTTTGTCGCCGGCCCAACTGGTCCAGTCATAAAGCGTCTGCATATTGCCAATGCCATTTTCTTTCAAATTGTCGGCAACTTTTTTGACCTCGTCGCCCTTGCCCATGAATTTTTTAATAGAATCTAAACTAAGTTTACCGGAAGCGTCGCTCATTGCTTTTTTGATCTGCGCAAAATTAGACAAGGCCTTACCCAGGTCTTTGATACTGATGAGCGTGTTGGCATATTTCAAAAACGCCGCGTCTTTGGCTTTAGCGAATGTTGCACCGGTCTCTTTACTAAATAGACCGAGATCCGCGCCGTTTTGGACAATATCAAGTGTTAAATTAGCCCCGGCGATTGAGGTGGTGATTATATTGACAGCGTTAGCCAGTTTCTGGGCGCTACCTAGTAGGGCCAGTTCACTGGCACCGGTCGAAAGCCCGGCGACAAACAAGGCTATATTGCTACCGGTGGCGATGACTTGGGAGGCTACTGCCGCCTGCCCGGACATATTAGCGTAATCGACAGCGTTGGTGGCGACCTGACTATAGAAATTATCAACAATAGCTTTGGCGTGAGCTATGTCGGTATTAAACAGTTTGGCGGCTGTCTTTACTCTTTCACCTTGGGGCGCGACATCAATTGTATTGAGCTTGTCCATGTACTCTTGATCTTTTTTTATGTCGTCGCGGTGTTTATAGAACTCTTTGTATGACGGATCAAGGGCATAGGCCTTTGGGAAAAGCCAACTACTCCCGTTAGAGAGTTTAGGCTCGGCGTATTCGGGCATGGCGGCGGCTATAGCATCAAAGTTCTGGCTGGCATCTTCGGCTGTCTGCCATTTATCCTTAACTGTCTGGCCGAGTTTCAGCCAATCATCACGCGACATCTCGGCCGGGTTAGCTCTTAACCAGGCATCGCTGTAGACTTGGGCTTCAGCATATTTGACGGCAGTGTCGGCTAGTGCACCCTGGAACATCTGGCCGTACAGTACGTCCTGATCGGTAGTCGGCTTAGTAATGACTCTGGCGTTATTGTCTCCTAAATTCAGCACGCCGATCAGGCCAAAAATAACTAGTGATAACAGCGTAAAGAATCCACCAACGACCGCCCTTTTAGTTCTGTGCCCAAAAACAGATTTAAAAGTTTTCGGCCTAATAAACCCAACAGCCGTTAATACCAAGCTGGCGAACAGCAGGCTTACCAGAACTATATCCATCACTTCTCCTTTTGGTGAATTGTAGCACCACAGTCCAAAACAAAACAGGCGAAAAAAAGTCTCAACAATCAGGCAGGGGTTTGCTCTACGCACTTTATGGGATTTAGGTCAATTCCGTGGTACATTATGAACAGTATTAAATAGGGGTCCTAGGAGGAGCAGAAGATGATCGAGTTCTTCAAAAGATATAAAGTTTTGTCGCTGATCGCTCTGGTGGTTGTCGTGGGCGGTATCTGGCTGGCTACTAAAGACGGCGGTACCGACGGGTCAAAAACATCAAGTTCGATAAACAAAGATGTTCAAAGCAAATGTATGAACGATGTTAACGACGAGCTGTTCTGTAAATTTGCCGGCAGCTTCGCCAATGTCGGCGATTACAAAATAACCGCCAATATTTCATCTGAAAGCGGCTCCTCGGTTTTAGAGGTAGCTAACGACGCTAAAGGTAATAGTTCTATGGTGGTTAAGCAAAACGGCCAAGAGCAAGGCAACATCATTGCCTACAACGGCGTCACATATTCCAAGGACTACAGCGATGGACAATGGTTTAAGTACAGCGCAAGCGATGCTACCAAGCCCGAATCAGTCGACCTGAAGAAGGAGCTTGTTAAGGGCGACTTTAAAGCCGATAACGGCCAAAAGATCGACTATAAGAACCTCGGTACTGAAAAATGCGGTAGCTTGAATTGCTACAAGTACCAAGTCAATGACCCAACTAAACTAGACACAGAAGGTTTCATTTGGTTTGACACAAAGGACTACCTGCTGCGGCGTATAACAGCCAAAGATGCCAGTACCAATACTGACATGACCCTTAGCTATAGCGCTGTTAATATCAGTGCGCCGTCGCCAACAAAAGACGTCCCTTCAGCCAGTTCATCCGACCAGTAAAACACCAAGCCCAATCTGAAGAGAGTAAAGTTAGATTGCAATTGCAATAATGGGCGGCTAAGCTGCGGCCCTCTTTAAGACTTGGATTTCTCCTCTTTGCCCATCATGACCAGCATTTGCCAGGCCATGTAGAGCGCTGCCACACCAACAACAGCGTAGATGACACGGGCTAAACCGGTACTGAAGATTTCATCAACGAAGCTCCATTCGAAAAACCCAATCAAACCCCAGTTAAGACCACCGATTACGACCAGTACATAGGCGGTTTTATCTAACGCGTTCATTTTCATGACCTTCTCCTCACTTAATTAATAAGTTAAGCTTATGCTTAATGGTGGCTGTTGTCTAGATATTTTTTTAAACTTAACGGGGTGCCACTAGTTTGCGCAGCACCCCGCCTTTTTGTCTTAAGGTTTTATTTTATTGCTTTTTAGTCTTTGTTTCTGCTTTTAGCAAGGACTCAAATTTTTTTTGAGTAGCCTTTAGGTCCCAACCAATTGAGCTGGATAGCTCACCTTCCACCAGGCTTTTAATGGCTGCCCAGTGCAAGGGGTTATAGATCCGTAACTTTTGGCTGTAATTTTCGTTTTCGCTGTTTGGTTTTGGCCCGAACTTAGAGAATTCTAGGTATTCCCGGCCTTCGGCAGTCTTGCCGTGGCGGGCATAGAACATGTTTTGCGATCTTTTTGTTATGGGTATTTCCAGGTAGACTTCTTCACCCCATGGCAGGATTTTAGTGGTTGTAACTTGGCTCATTTTTTTCTTCTTTCGTTAAAGTTATTACAAACAAAAAACCAACCGTAACCGGTTGGTCTAAAACTCGTCTTGGTTCATCGTTCCTCCTTTTCGCCGACTTTCACGAGATGACAGAATGGTCGCGACTTAAATGTAGCTACAATATATACCAGGCTGGACACACTTGCAAATACTTTATAATGCTTATGCTTTATAGTTGTGGATAAACTAGCTCAGCTGCTAATATTAAAAACGATGAAGAAAATAGTCGTAACTGTTCTTATTGGCCTAGCCCTTTGGGCGGCCATAGTGATTGTGGCTAATAAGAAAATTGATGAAAGATCCGCTGCCAATAGGCTAGTAGCGCTCAGTCTTCTAATTAGTGAACTGCGCTAATTGTGCAATAAAATACTTGCATTAGCATAAACGCTGTGCGATATTAAAAATAAGTGTTATGGGTAAAATAAAAAGGATCAAAAATGGCTGACGAAACTTTTCCGCATGATAAGAGCGGAATGGTTGTTGTGCCACGTGAGCGAATTTTATTGCCGTCAGAAGAAACTAACGAAGCAATTTGGCCAGTTCAGGAAATTAGATTCAATAAAAAAAATTGCATACTTATCGTCGACGTAGATGAGTCTGGTCTAATTGAGCGAATGGTTGATGAGCCGCTGCTGTCAGAGTTTAGCGATCTTGGTTTTCAGCCTAAAGAGGGCCTTCATATGACCGTTGTGGGTTACGAGAATGGCAGGCAGATAGGCGATGCTTTACAACCACTGTCAGCAGAAGAGCAAGAAGCATTAGTTTTAGAAGTAATCGGAATAGCTGCAAATATGGACTGGTCCTGGTGGCCGGCTGGAGAACCCCAACCATTTCGAGGCCGTACGGCAAAAGGGCTAAAAATTATTTCCCGCGTTGAGTGCCCGGCTTTTAGCGATTTTTATGATGGCTTAGGTCAGTTAATACCAACCGCTAAGTTTAAACTTTACCCACCTCACATTACTCTTCTCAAGCGGCCCGGAGTCGGAGAAGGAATTAAAAAGGCTTCCTTAAGTGTCGGCGCAGTTGCCCTCAACCGACCCGTTTTAAGCTTGAATTATCCTACTATCGAAGGCTAAATACGTTCGGCTATCAATTACGATCGAGAATGGTGAAGTCATAATCATAGGGGTTCTTGTCATCGCTCTGATATTCTTCACGCGATACTACTCGCCACTGTGATTCATCGAACTTAAAAAACTTATCGCCCCCAATCTTTGTGTGTAATCGAGATAGGTAGATGCGGTCAGCCATTGGCATCGCCTGGTTGTAGATTTCCGCTCCGCCGATTATAAAAACTTCGGAGTCGGCTTTAACTTTAGGCAGGTTTAGGGCATCTTCAATTGAATTAACTACCTTACAGCCGTCAGCTGCTTGGTAATCTTTTTGACGGGTTATAACAACGTTATAACGGCCTGGTAATGTTCTGCCGATAGATTCATGAGTTTTACGGCCCATGATGATAGGGTGGCCCATGGTAGTTTGTTTAAAGTGAGCCAAGTCGGCTGGCAGATACCAAGGAATACCACCTTCCTTACCGATAACGTTATTCTCGCTGAGTGCAACTATTAGAGATACCATTAAGCAAATTTCCTATACCGCTATCGGTGCGTAGATGGCCGGATAAGGGTCATAACCGACCAGTTCGAAATCATCGATTGTAAATTTAGATATATCTTTAACTTGGGGATTAATCTTCATCTTGGGCAGTGGTTTTGGCTGGCGCGATAATTGTTCGTCTACTTGCTTGAGGTGGTTGAGATATAAGTGTGTATCGCCAAAGGTATGAACAAAGTCGCCCGGCTTAAGATCGCAGACTTGAGCCATCATCATGGTCAGCAAAGAATAGGAGGCTATATTAAAAGGTACACCTAGGAATGTGTCAGCGCTGCGCTGGTACATTTGGCAGCTTAGTTTACCCCCTGCTACGTAAAACTGAAACAGCAAATGGCATGGTGGCAGACCGGCCTTAGCCATTTCATCAATGTCGGCCACATTCCAAGCCGAAACTACGATTCTACGGGAATTAGGATCGTTTTTTATAGTTTCAACGGCTTTAGCGATCTGGTCGATGTGTTTACCGTCCGGTGTTGGCCAACTGCGCCACTGATAACCATAAACGGGGCCAATTTCTCCCCATTTGGCAGAAAATTTATCATCTGCCTTAACATTTTCAATAAAGGCCGCCATGCCCCGCTTCCACTCGTCACTGTTAGTGTCTGGCACTTTCTGGTCGTTCTTAATCAGATAATGCTTATAGGGCCATTCGTCCCAGATGTGAACGTCGTTATCTACTAAGTACTTAATGTTGCTACTTCCCTGCAAAAACCAGATAAGCTCATGAATCACGCTACGTGTAAAAAGCTTTTTGGTGGTGACAGCTGGAAAACCTTCGGATAAATCGAAGCGCAACTGCCGGCCAAAGACCGTTATTTGGTCAATCCCGGTACGGTTAGATTTTCTGACACCGTTGGTTTTTATGTCTTCAAGCAAGTCTAGGTATTGTCTCATCGAACTATAATTATAAAACTTTTTGGCTGGTTGCGCGTTGTATTTTAGTCACGTAAGCTTAAGACTAATGGACCGGGTGGAACAATTTATCGAATTAATCAAAAAACGGGGCTTTGAGGGCGATATTGATAATAGTGAGTCGGCTCGGCAATTTTACAGCCACGACGCCTCATTGTTTGAGCTGCTGCCGGAGCTAGTGGTGTTCCCAAAGAACACAGAAGATTTGCAAAGGTTGGTCGTCTCCGCCCATCTTATGCGACATGAGCTGCCGAACTTGTCTTTAACAGCCCGCAGCGGCGGCAGTTGTATGTCCGGTGGCGCCATAAACGATTCTGTGATTATCGACTTCACCCGCTATATGAATAAGATCGAGGATGTGCAGGACTTTGCAGCCCGCGCTCAACCTGGTGTTTTTTACCGTGATTTTGAAAAAGCCACCCTAGCCAAAGACGCATTGCTACCCACTTTTCCTGCCAGTCGCGAACTGGCAGCCATGGGTGGCATGGTCGCCAACAACGCTGGTGGTGAAAAATCCTTAGAATACGGCAAAACCGAGGATTATGTCGGTAAACTAAGCGTAGTTTTAAGTGACGGCCAAACTTATGAACTAAAAGGCTTGAATAAACAGGAACTGGAAGCTAAAAAGGCTCAAAATAATTTTGAAGGCCAGGTTTATAAACAAATGTTTGACCTGCTCGATAAAAACTATGACAAGATAAAAGCTGCCAAGCCGCATGTAACTAAAAACTCCACCGGCTACAACCTCTGGGACGTCTGGGACCGTGAGAGCGGCGTTTTTGACCTGACCAAAGTGTTTAGTGGCTCTCAAGGAACATTAGGCCTGATAGCCGATATTGAGTTTCGCCTAGTCCATGACAAACCCCATTCCGGAGTACTGGTTTGTTTTATGAAGAACCTCAATGGTCTGGGCGAGTTAATTAACGTGGTGACGGGTAGAAAACCGGCCAGCTTTGAAGCCTTCGATAACCACACCTTGATGCTGGCCATTAAGTTCTTCCCTTACTTTCGTAAAACTCTGGGCTGGCACGGGCTATTTAAACTAGCCTTCAAGTTAATTCCGGACACTTTCTTGTTGTTTCGTGGTATTCCCAAAATGGTCCTGCTAATCGAATTTACAGGTCAATCTCCGGAGGAAGTAGCCCAAAAGGTGCATGAGATGAAATTGGCATTACAGCCATTCAAGCTAGAAGCTACCGAA
>Ga0209541_10006504_pt1 | contig 19895 bp, 22 predicted proteins | sample RifCSPlowO2_01_FD_184027 | JGI IMG/M metagenome (GOLD analysis project Ga0209541, IMG submission 184027) | Groundwater microbial communities from Rifle, Colorado - Rifle CSP2_plank lowO2_0.1 (SPAdes) (version 2) | ecosystem: Environmental > Aquatic > Deep subsurface > Groundwater | place... | reverse complement strand
TATTACTTTGATATAATTTATTTAAGTCATCTATCACGGACATATACCACGTATTATACGTGGTTTGTGGTAGCGCGTCAACGAATGTTATTTGGCCGGCGGTATGGGAATTAGTTGGAACTTTTCTATGCTTAATGGAGAAATAGCGTCAGTACAATATAAACTACCTTATAAATACATGGATGAGGCTTCTAAAAGTGGTGATTTTTCAATTTGGCTGCGAACAGTGGACGAAGTTCGAAACTATTTTATGCTTATTTGAGATACATTTTTTTATACATTGGGGGATACTAGCATTATTTCCTACAGTTACAAGACAAACATCCATTTTCACCAACAAAAATGTCCATTAAGCCGAACTTCGTCCCTAGTGGTTTATCTCTTACTGGCTGTTTATTGTGGAAGAAGTTCGAACTACCATTTTAACAGCCTAACCCTATTTTGTACTAGATAAGTAAGTTGGACTTTTCAGGTTCATCGATTTTACAATATCATTAAGAATTAAAATAAGACTTCCGCATACTAAAGCGATAAGCCAGCCAAAAATAGTTAATGGCGCTGTCTCAAATATTTTATTTGCAGGTGTATAAATAATAATTAGTGTAAAACACAAAGATAAAATAGATGCTACTACTAAATATTTATTAACGAATGGAGAACGATTAAGTGCCATTTTTCTAAAGGACCTAAAACTGAATGCGGAGGCTATTTCAATCAATATCATTGTTAATAAAGCTACGGTTCTACTGATTTCAAGGGACAACCCAAAAATATTAAAGGCTATGAAATACGACAATAACGTGATAAAACCCATAAAGAAAGCTGTACTAAGTAACAATTTTAACAATTCTCGATTTAAAATATTTTCCTTATTCCTTGGCTTATCTTCCATAATATCTTTTGATGTCGGATTTACTCCTAAGGTTAACGCGGGTAGGTTATCTGTCACCAGATTCATAAATAGTATTTGTATCGAAACAAGAAGTGGTGTTTGCCATCCAAATACTGGAGCCAATAATACTCCAAAGAATAAAGTCACTAATTCCGCTAAGTTACAACTAAGTTGGTAGGTTACAAATTTTCTTATATTGTTATATACAGTTCTACCTTCTGCAATTGCTGAAATTATCGTTGCAAAATTGTCATCTTTTAGTATAAGGTCGGAGGCAGAGCGTGAAACGTCAGTTCCGTTTTTGCCCATAGCAATACCAACATGAGCTTCTTTTAATGCTGGGGCGTCATTTACCCCATCCCCTGTCATGGCGACAATTTCCCCAAGGTCTTTGAATATTTTTACTAAGCGGATCTTATGTTCAGGTTTTACCCTTGCAAAGATAGTGGTTTCTTTAACTTCCACAGCTAATTCTGCATCCGACAAACTATCCATAGCGTTACCATCTAATATTTTATTAGCTGCGCTTAGTCCGATCTGCTTAGCAATAGACAGTGCTGTTTCCTTACTATCACCTGTTATCATATAAACCTTTATCCCCGCACCAATTGCAGTTTTTATTGCCTCAGTAACTTCTTCTCTTGGCGTATCTTCCATTGCTACTAAACCTAGAAAAGTAAAGTCTTCGTCTTGGTAACTTTTATCGTTGGTAGATATCTCCCTGTAGCATATTGCTAGTGTTCTGTATGCTGTGCTGGACATTTCTTGTTGTAAGGAATATATGCTTTCTTTTTCTTTTGTCGTAAGGTCTTTTTCGTTACTATTATTGTATGATTTTGTACACTTTTCAAGTACTACCTCAGGCGCACCCTTGGCGTATATAAAATGCTTATCCTTTTGTTTATATAGAACAGACATCATTTTGCGTTCTGAATTAAAAGTGTGCTCATCAATACGATCATATAAATAATTTTCTTTAAAGGCGCCAGCTTTCGCCCCAAGTATTAAAAGTGCTGTTTCTGTTGGAGTACCGATTGCCTTATACTCATTATCATTTCCAGTTCGTTCGATTTCAGCGTTATTACAAAGGAGTGATGCCAATAATAATTGTTTAACGTCTTGTTGTTTATTTATATCAATTTCAGAACCATTCTTAGTTATTTTTCCATGCGCTACAAAACCACTTCCTCCCACCTCATAAAGATCATTACCAGTAAAAATAAATTTAACTGTCATCTCGCCTTTAGTTATTGTGCCGGTTTTATCTGAACATATTACTGTTACTTCTCCCAATGTCTCGATAATAGACATCCTGTTAACTATGGCATTCTTTTCAGCCATGCGTTTGGCACCTAAAGCTAGAGTGGTTGCTAAGACTACCGGAAACCCCTCGGGAAAGGCAGAAACGGATATCGCGATCATCAATATTAAAATATCTATTAAAACGGCTGTGTTCACAACAGGTGCTCTAGATACTATAAGAACTCCAGTTGCTATAGAAGCAATAATTGCAACTGTCACCATATACTTTGCGATATTATTTACTTTTTGTTGTAATGGTAATTCTTTCTCAGCTGTAGATATTAAGTGAGCAATCTTACCAAAGTTGGTATTCATTCCCGAGTGAGTTACTCGAGCAAGACATCTTCCGTTAACAATATAAGTTCCCATAAATATTTTATTTTGATCTGTGGCTTGTATACTAATATTAGATAAAGCTGTTTTAGTAATTTCTTTGGACTCCCCTGTTAAAGCACTCTCATTTACACGCAAGTCAAAGGATTCAATAAGTTCACAATCTGCAGAAATCTTTTCACCATTTCCCAAAAGTATAATATCGTCTGGTACAATTTCTTGTGAAGGTATCTCCACCTTCTTTCCATCTCTATACACTATAGAAACTAGCATTAGCATCTTTTTTAAACTTTTAATAGATTCTTCTGCTTTGTACTCTTGAAAAAATCCTACAAATATAACAATTAGGATAACGGATAAGATTGTAAATGCTGTGACGTGTTTTCCTACAAGAAAGGAAATAACAGTAGAAAATATGAGCATATAAACCACAAAGTTGCTTTTTATTTGTCGCAACAAGATTTTTAGTGGCGTAGATTTTGATGTTTCTACAATTTCATTGAATCCATATTCAGTAAGCCTTTGATTAGCTTCATTACTGGTAAGTCCTTGGGGCATTAACACTATTTTACACGATAAATATCAAACAAAATATCTTAACAACTCGTCGCTTTGCTCCTATTGTATCCACAAATACTAAGCTCACTGTGTTCGCTAAGTATTGTGTAGGATTCGGTCACGTATCAAAAAAGAAATTTGGCAACCAACCCTTCGGTCTAATTGCCAAATTCCCGGCTATATCTCCTGAACAAAATCCGAACTTTTTACCAAAACAATCCGACTGATGACTAATCTGTACGCCTCCGCTATTTTTGCGCACGCGATTTTGCGATTGCGGAGCAACCGCTTTTATTCTTCGCCAGTCGTAAAACTAAACGATTCGTTGCCAGAACAGCCTGATTTAATATAATTACAGGTTACCTTGATTATTGCGTTATTATCCCAACTTCCAGCACTCACAAATTTTTTGATTTCATCAAGATCAGCATTGCTTAAATAATTCAATTCCGAAACAGTATTGCTACCATCTGGAACTAACGGAATATTACTTCCAGGAAAACCACCCAACATTTTGCTTGAGTTTGCGTACCGCCCGTTAATATATGTTGTATCGCAACTACTGCTTATTCTTACACCGTTTTTCAGATTTACAACAACTGGGCTATGAATTGATGCGTTTGTCTGGCCATTTGATGGGTAAGTCCAATTAAAAATAGGCTGCTTAGGAAGATTGCTACACCTGAATTCTCTTAGTGATATTTGTACAGAAAAAAATCCAGGAAATTTATGTTCACCAACGTTCATGGGTTTGATTACGGTGAATGAGCCTAGTATTAATATTCCCAACAAAGAAAAAGTTGCCGCTAAAAGATGATATTTTTTCTCACATTTATTTCTAAAAAGTAGATATGATGTTGCGAAACTTAATAAAACAAATGGCAGCTCCATTAATATAAAGGTGAAAAAGGGCTGGAAAAAAGAAGGTGGATTTTTAATTAAGTACAAGGAAGACAGGTCTTTAAAGACATTTATTAAAAATATCTTTATATCAACTGGAAGTACGCTAAAAATTGCAATAACTAATGAGAATTGAAAAAATAAGAGGAAAAAAATACTTAAGAAAAAATAAATTAATGTAAGCTTTAGTAGGCTATGCGACTTATTATCCATTGGTGTTTATTATTATCTCTCTAATAAAAACCCCTTCACCTATAACACCGTCCGGTTTAGGGGAATCTTTCCAGCCACATGTTGTTAGGAATAACTTATTATGTTCGCAAATCAACTCAGACGCATGAGATTTGATATTCCCTATTAGACATGAGCTGTTATTTTTGTTTAAGCTGTAAACCCCAAAATTTGTTGGATCATCTGAATAGAAGACTGATGTGTTATTATAATTTTTAGAATTTTCAATTTTGTTTAAACGTGAGGGAACTATTGTGCTTAGAAGCATAAATCCTTGTTTATATGCAAATACACATGGCGATTCGCAGGAAGAATTAATTGATTTTGGTATTCCTCTTCCAAGTCGCAAAGCCGTTCCTTCTTTACTCCAACTAAAAAGATCTTTTGATGTGTAAACAGAAATTTTGTTGCCATAATTTGTACAAAACATTAAATATACACTTCCCGCATCAATTACGTGAGGATCTCTTAGAAATGGGCATAAACTCCTTACTGCGTCATCAGCTATTTCCCAATCCACTCCATTTTCTGATATGAAGTGGTAAATAATCATTGGCCCAAAAAATAAGTGGTATTTTTTCTCCTTTATGTCAAAATAAACATGCGGAGCTATTTTTACACTTCGATGGGGGATGTTGGTAAATTTAAGTCCTGTTCCCTGCATTGGTTTTAATAAGGATTGTGTAACTCCTTCGACAAAAGAACGCTCTTTATGAAAAGCATAGGCTTCCTTCGCACAGGTTCCTAGAAGTCTCCAGTTTCCATATTTATCTTTATACACAGTATGGTCATTTATGTAGTCGCAATAAGTTTGTGCTCTAAGAAGTGGTTGCCATCGACCTAAAAACTTAATATTAATAGAACCATTCATAAATTTTGTAATTTCTGATAAAATTGTATCAAATTTATAGTGATCGAGATAGTGAGCACAAAATCGCGCGCGCAAGGGATAGTTGCCATGATTTATCTATCATAGCAAAAACTGTCGGCTCGAACTTCTTTTTAAAGGATCGGCGATTGTCCGCAAGTTTCAAAAAAGGCGAATTTGACGCTCTTTCCGTGGAGACGGACGCGGAAAGCGCTACCTCTCAACCTCCTTCCAATCCTTATTGGCTGAGCGGGCCGGTCTAGGACCTTCCGAGCCCATAACTATAACTTTGGCAATAATTGTTTATACCTACTAATTTTTTCTAATTTACTCATTGCCACATATCTGGGCGATGGTGATGGCAAGCGAATTAATTCTATTTCATTTGTTACTTGGCTAATATCCTTAAACACTTTACTAAACAAATTTTCAACGTGACGACTTGTAAAAAATATCTTCTTGATTTTGTTCTTGGCAATAATATCTTTTATTGCTAGTGTGTTGTATGTAATATTGAACAAATTCATATCTAAATTACTATTATTCCTTCTTTCACACGACAAAATTATATCTGCGAGTGCCGTTTCGAGTTGAGTAAAAAGTTTTTGTTGCTGATCTTTAGTACTGAAGTCTAAACCATAAACCTCTTTCATTATTGGCCAGAACTGATTTCTACCATTAGCATAAAACCACTCGTAAGGATTAGAAGGTTTGGTAACAAAACCACCTAGCATTATATATTTTGTTTTCTTAGGAATAAAGTTTCCAAAAGGATGTTTTTCAATCATAATTGGCTGTTTATTGGGGAAGAAGTTCGAACTGCTTGCCTTACCTACGTCATATAATTAGACTCGCCATCTGGAGATCTATTTACTTAACTTTATTCCCATTCCTTAGCGGTATTGATAGCAGGTTCATAGTCATCTGAATAAACAATCTCCGAAGGTTCCACACACGATTTTGTTATAACATCAAAATCATCTAAAAACCCAAACCTTTTTTGTAACCTGCATCTTTAACTTTCTTAACATACTCAACTACAAATGGATTAGTTTCGTAGTCATTGATTAATAAATCCATAATATCTTGAGTAGTCATTTGTAAATTCCACTCTTTTAGTGCCAATGACCAAAATTCTTCGTCAGTCATTCTGCCTATCTTATATTGCTTATTCATCTCATTTGAGTTTAAAAATACTCTTTTAGCTCCGTTCTCACTAACACCTAGCTCATCAAGTGCTTTTAAAAAGTTAGATTTACCATTTAAGAAATAAACTCCATCTAAATCGAAGCATATCACTTTTATCATAGGTAAATTATACATTAGTTCGAATCCCTATTAGTCGACACCCGTATTATGTTGTTACGAAAGGATATTATACTGGCTGACTATAAGGAACCAAGTTAGAACTTTCTTATATTCTTAGCTTAAGCAACGCAATGGTATCTTCTTTAAGATGGCTTTTTATCCAAACTTTTTGATTTGAATCTAATAATTCTCCCAGTCCGTCTAAAATATGAGTATTACTCAAAGCTTCTAGTTGTTTAATACACTTTTTAACAAGTTCTTCAAAAGTCACTCCAGAGCGTTCTTTTACAATTCCTTCGTTTATTTGGAATCTGTTTGTTAAGAAAAACCACACATCATAAATGTCGCGATTTGTTTTACCCATGCGTTCATGCATTGCCATAAGTTTATTTGCAAACATGTCATCTGGAGACATAACTAACATGGATACACCAAGATATGTTTTTAATTCATATTTGGACCCAAAGTTACGCCTGTTGACCTCGATCTTAATGTTATGTGCTTTATCTTCGTAAGATAGTAACCAGAACAAATTAAAACGTTTTTTATAAGATTCTTTTAACTGTCCGTATTTTTTTACAATGCTAGTAATGCGTTCAAAAATTAAATCTTCTTTGGATTCACCCAGAAGATCGAAGTCCAAATCTACCGAAAACCTGCCTAGCTTGTAAAATAATAAAGCGGCCGTGCCACCTTTGAACCCTAAAAATGGAGAGATTAAAGTATCTGAATATATATCTTTGAGGATTTGAAACAGTATAGTTTTATGCGTTGAGATATTCAACACCATTTTAATATATCCCTTCTTTAGATTCCAGAAATAATTTATTTACGGTCTTTACAACTCTATCGTTTTCGTATAATGGAAGCATTTCAAAAACTAAATCCCAGTTTAAGGATCTTAAGTTATCGAAATGGTAGCCATTGTGAACATAAAGTGTGTCTATAAATGCACGCTCTTTAGAAGCAATAGAAATCTCATTCTCTGTTAATATACCTTTATTGTTAATCAATACTTCTTTTTTAAGACTCTGGTAGTTAAAAACCTGATCGGCTACTGTTACTTGCCGCGTTAAATATGAGGCTAGTGTAACGGCGGTCTGATATTGAAAAATCAACCCTTCTTTTGCTAAAACCGTTTCGAAGCTTATATATGAAGGTGTAAAAATACGTGCGCCCAATTCTAATTTAGAATAATTCTTGTCCTTCGAATATAATCCCCGGCGTAGTCTATATAAGTCCCCTTTTTTTACATAGTAATTAAGCCGTACACGTGCGGCATTTGTATCGGAATCTTGCCAAAGTAAGGCTATATCCTTAAGCGTAAGGACTGATTTTGTAGATCTTAATAAAGTTGTTAAATAATCTCCTTTTTGCATATATTTGGCAATCAGTACTGCATGTTAGTTTAAAGCTAACTTCCAGTTCTAATATATCACCAAGATTGGTGTTTTGTCAATAATCAAGGCTGGATCTTATACCACATAAAATCCGTGGTTTGTGGAATCGTGACCTACCCTGGCTGGCAGTACTGTACGCTATTTGAACTAAACAATTGAAATATCAGATAATTCTAGAGCTTGCGTTTTTAGGTCTTCCCGTTCCTATGTTTCCCAGCTTCTTCCAAGACTTAACCCTTCTTTCGGATCAGTTGTACAGGAATAATCCCACCATATTTCTCCGTCGCCCTCTTTGTAAACCTCATCACCCTCAACTCTTACTGCGGTACAAAACTCCCCACATGTTTGTTTATATATTTTTCCATCATATTTTAATTCCTCTGGTATAGGTTCGTTAAAGTCATAGTGGAATATTATTGCAAAGCCTATCGCATTCTCGTTGGTTTCTATAAAAAATCTGTATCCGTCATAACCCGCACTGTCTACTAATACCCACTTATCGTATGTGTAGTCAGCCCTGTGTTGCATCCATACTATATGCTGTTTAACAGTGTATGGCACACCTTTTATTAAAATTTGTAATCCAGGTTTTACTGCTTTTACTAATTGTTTATGATTCATAATATTGTAATTATACTATGGCTGGCAGTACTGTACGCTATTTGAACAATATTTATTCCTCAATAGCACTTTTTATAAAATCTACTCCTAAAGGAGTCAATGTTACTGCTTTGCTGCCTTTATATACTGTTAAGGGTTCGGCACCCATACTAATACCACCTGTAATTATTGCTGGTGCTAGGCACTGAACTCTAAATAAATTAAAGACGCTAACTTCATAGTCTTCTTGACCTATTGAAAGAAGTTGACATATTTGTTCTTTTTTTAGTGAGTAGTTAAGTATGTTATTCCAATCAACAGAACTATTCTGTTTTAGTGCTTCATAAAAAGTTTTTAAGATTTTAACATCTAGGATTGTAAGACTTTTAATAATATCAATAAAAGCTGTTCGCATATTTACTGTAAACGTGGGGTTCATTGCATTGGCTAACATATTGGCCCATAACTTTTGGAGTTCATCATCATCTTCAAGACTAGCATTTTCAATAACTGGCAGAGAAAATTTTGGTGGTACTGCCCTTGTGTCTGTTATTCCTTTTGCAAATAAAATATTGTTTACCTTATCCACATAAGCTAGCTGTCTTTCCCAGCGAAATAACTTTAATCTATCACCAATAATTCCAGCTGTATCTTCTGCAGGTGACTTGAATACTTTAGCAATAAAACCAAGTATTTTTTCTGTAGTTTGTACTGTTTGTGTACCAAATTTAGAAACTTCTGCAGCTGCTTTTGCTACTTCCTTTATGTTTTGATTATCTGGTTCCATATAATTTTATTTAGTTATCCCACAAATCAATATACATAATAACTTTTAAAACTATCCCTTCTTTAGACACATAGTTGTACTTTGTTTTTGGTGGTACAGAAATAACATCACCACTACATACAATTGTTCTGTTTCCATTTATTGTAAATTCGCCTTCACCCTCAATAATGTAATATATCCATTCAGAGTCTTTTGTGGTTACCTCCCCATGTTCGCCGACAATTTCAGCATAAACAACTGATTTTTGCGGGGTTACATTAGGTAATTTGTAGTTCCAACTTTTAACCTCATCCCAATCTTCTCTTTTTGATTCATTTTTAGGTATATACATATTAAATATTGCTTATTTCAATAGACTTAACCTGTAAATCTTCTGGTGTGTCTAACATAAATACTATAGATTTAGCAACATCTTCAGTTCGCATCATCCATGACTGATTATGTGCATCTTTCTCTCCAGCAGTTTCAAATATATTGCTTTTGTAAAATAAATGGGTCCCATTGAATTAACCTTAAAGGAATGTTCAACAAGTTCAGGTTTTTTTGCTTCAAACTCATCTGTTGTCCAAATACCCGCGCCATTTACTAAAATATCCACATCTCCAAAAGATTTCTCAATATTCTTAACGGTTTGATTTACTCGTTCCTAATTAATGATATCATAAACAAAATACTCAGCTTTTCCGCCTTTGGATAAAATGGCAGATTTCACGATTTTGAAATCTTGGCTGGCCGTTTACAAAAAATGTCGAACTTCAATGTGTTAGCTCGGCCTTCGGCCTCGCTTGCTCCAGCGTGGCGCCTTTACACTGAGCTCGCCGAATGTGCTAACCCGTCGCGCCTCCGCTATTTTTTGCGCGCGATTCCTTTCTCGCTATCGCTCGAGATTGGAATAATCATAATCCTTCTTATCTTTACTTTATTTGGTTTAAATATGTGATTTCCCCAGCACAAAATCTAGTCAATAAATCAACTAAGTTTTTCGTTGCTGTTTCAATGTAATCTATTGGTGTTTGAGAGTTCCCCTGAATTATAAAGAAAATATCTTTACTTTCGAGAGTGATCTTTGTTGGTTCAACCTGCAACACTTCTAATCTACAAACAATATTATTCTCATCATCAACATAAGCATACTCTTGAGGAAATGCTTTTTCCGGTTCTGTGTAACCTAGTGGAACAAAATTTTCGCTGCCATCAGTCAGTCGCAAAGTAATATTTCCATGAACATAATTAATATCATGTGCGCCCAGTGCTAGTCTAGATTCGATAGAAATAAGATTGTAAATATCAACAATAGTATTGATATGAGGGAATACGCCCTTTTTAAGAAATCTTCCCAATAAATTTTCAGGGGAAGCAACAAAATCACGATTACTTCTACCAACTTTTGTATGTAAATCCCTAAAGCCTTGAAGTATTGAATCTTCTTTATAATTTTTTCCCTGCCAGTCTTTGGCAACCTGCTCAAGTTTACCTTTTTTATATGTTTCAAATTCAAGGTTTTCTGAAGTGTTGTGAGCGCCAGTTATTTTTATCCCAAGAATTCTGACCCCTAAATCCAGTACTTCTTGTGTGACAGAGAATGAAAAATTATTCATATGTGGCCTACCTTTCTATTATATCTAATATTTCTTCTGTCTGTATTGAATATTTATTTGCAATATTACCTAAGTTGATAGCAAGCTCTAAAGTATCGTTGCTTCCCAAAAGGGCGAGTGGTCTGCCCTTCTCAACGTCTGAAAATGTTTTGACAATGGGAGCTTCTAAATTCTCTTCCTTAAGTTTTAAAGAAAGTTTTCTGCCGACAGATAATTTGTTGTTCCACTGAATTTTTACATTTCCGTAATGGTCAACGTGTAAGACCTGCCCATCTTGGAATGAATTTTTTACCAAGTCACTAATTGCTATTCTTTTAGATTGAAAATCTTCCGGTCGTTTTCCATGAGCGAGGTAGACGGCTGCTTTAACAAATACATCTCGTCCATGGAAGGTATTTGATACGTAGTCGCTGATATATGATTCTTTAAGTTTCCAAAGATTCAGAATTCCATCTTTATTCGCGGCTTGATAAAGTAATCCATTGTTGGGTCCAACATACCAGTTATCTTTAGATTGAATGATAATTCCAGCTCGATCACTCCCAACTCCTGGATCTACAACACCGACATGTATCGTCCCGTTTGGGCAGAAACGGGATAACGTCAAAACTTGAAAGGCACCCTCTACAATCGAAAAACTCGAAACATCGTGATTTTCAATCAAGCTACCATCAAATTCCAAGGAAGCAGTAACTGCTCGCAATTGTGCAGCTGCGAAGCTATCGCCAAAGTCTGTGGTAATTGTTATAAGTTTTTTCATAGTTTTTAACCAATAAAAAAACCTCCTTTCGGAGGTTTCAAAATGCACATCAAAACCTCCGTTAGACAGCGTTCATAGCCATCATCATGGAGGTATTTATACTAGTGACTGCGAATTTCTCTTTCATATATTTTCTATTATATCATAATTTTGGAATTTTTAATCGAGCGCAGTTGTTTTTTAGTCTAAAAACATTGTATATTATGATTGGATTCAACAATTCAAGAATTGAGTTATAAAAAAGTTCTATAAAAAAACCCACGCCCTCACGGGACGGAGATTTATGTAGAGAGGGTTAAAATTTTTGCGTTTTTCTTTTTAGTCGCTTTCAGAGACTTGTTCGAGCCGACCCTCCAAAGGCGGGCGGGCAGTTTCGGAGGTACGGGAGGTAAAACAATAAAATCGGTTACAAGAATTTCAAAAGTGGCTCTTCCCAACCAAAACACGTTTCTTTTCCCTTGAGACTTTCAAATTCTTTTACGCATTCGTGGTCGGCTTTTGCATATTCAATAAGTAGGCCTACTGCTTCTTCGATAAGCCCGCCCACCGTTCCGTCCGAGTCATCAACACCGCCCGTAGTTAATTTACGGTCTAATCTCAATATCGTTTTAATGATTAAATTCGCCGTTGGACGGTTGGCGGGCAGCGAAGAAAAAATGGAGGCTAGGCGGTTACAGCCTTCGGTTAAACTGTCTTGGTAGGCAAACCAAATTCTGGAAGGACCGCTATAAGCCTTTATGTAGCGCATGGCGCCGAAGATTTCCGCCTTAGATAAATTTAATTGATCCTGGGTTATGTTTCCAATTTTGCTACTAAACTTAATTTCATTGTGTTGGGTCCTTTCTTCATCAGTCAAAGGTTTTCCTTTTTTCAACGCATAAATTGCCGCCACAATCATATGCTTACACAGAGTACCGTTTTCGCCAAGATAACAAGTGCAATTTCCATCACTATAGCTTTTTGGGGAAACGATCACTTTGTAAAAATGCGTTCCCTGAACATCAGCCGTAAAAGTAAAACCTGTATCTCGAAAATTTTTTACTTTCCCACTCTCGTACAAATCGACTGCTTTTTCCCATGTCCCGCGGTCAATACCGTATTTAATTTTTTCTAAATCGTATTGTGGAATCATAGTTAAAGGCTTTCTTCTTCTTACTGGCTGGGGAGCGGGGACGAAGTTGTAATATTTTGTAGTGCCATATACGATTATTATAAGCACTCCCCTGCTCTTGTTTAGGTGGGAGGTTTTATAGTAAGTGTGTTTTGGCTGGGGAAAATCACGTTATCAGGGTTCATTAAATCGTTTATCAAAAATTTCTTACAGAACGGCTCAACCAGCCTGCTTTCTAATTGGTTAGCAATAAAGTAATAAACTTGAACTGTTTATATTTATAAGGAAGATAGTTAAACTTAGGCTTTTCTAAGTTTTACCAACCATTAGAGTATGTCGAATAGGATACGGGAGGGCTGTATTTTCCTTCTTTGCAGTGATTGATTGGTTTAATCATTACTTCCTGCCATGGGGATACATTTGGTAGGAATTCATGACCATCGTTAGGTGTGTTGGATATTCTGAACGGAAAGTTACCCGTACCGTCATCTATCTTAATGTTTATCTTGTTTGCATCATACTGTACCCACGTTAAATTCACACCACTGATATTATCCTTTTTATCAATGTTTAACTTTATCCATGTAGTTTCTTTTGGAGTTTTCCACAGACACCTTCTATCTTCACTAAAAGTTGCGCCGTTGTTGATGGTTTCGTTATCCACCTCTTCGTAGATGGTATTATTTGCAATGCATCGAACAGAAAAACCATAGGTATTAAGAGAGTGCCAACGACCAATTGTATTGTAACCTAAGCCCAATATACGACCGTATGTGTAACCTTCGCTGAAGGGCGAGGATGACCAAAAATGGATGGAAGGCTCTCTCCTGTCAAACTGGCTGTCTGCGGGGCCACGGTTGCCTGTAGATACTGCATCAAAACCAGAACTCCCTCCAACTTTTAGCTCTGTTCCGGCGTCGGCACATCCCCAATCTAATCTCGTTGCATCACAAGACTGACCAGATGAAGTTAAGGGGTTCTCTAGAGCGTAAAACTCTGTATCGGAGGGAACGTGCCAACCTGCCGGACATATACCCTGGTTGGTATCGGGTACGTCGCAGGATGATGTATTGCAAGAATCCGCAAAACCATTAGATTCTGCCCAAGTATACAGCCCTCCCTCACTGTCACAGAAGGTTGAAGAGTTGTTGTAGCACCATTTAGAAACTGTATTGGGGTCGTTTGGGGTAGGCGCAGTATTATCGGAAGTTTCTAGATTTCCGATCATCGTTCCCACGTTAAGATTTTCTTTGAACCAGCACTGTTCTCCTATAAGGACTGTGTCATAAGACTGGTCACCATAGTCACAGGATCTCCCACAAACGGTCGATGTTCCACACTCAGACGCCCAAGAGTTTATTGTAAAAAAAAGAATTGTTCCGATAAACGTGATTGCAGCAGAAAGATATCTATTAACCTTCTTGTTTGTAGTTTCCATATATTATTACTCGTATCTAAAATAAGGGCAGTTTTTTATAATTTTGGCAGGGATGCTAAGTTCGTTGTTAAAAAAAGGGTCGAGGGCAATCTCCGAGTGTATATAACAACTGACGTTGGGATAATACCCTTTTTATCGTTGATGTCAAATCAATATCTATATTAAGAGTTGGTTTAAGCCGGGAAGGGTACTATATAATACCATCAGAAAAGAAGATGTATCTATTACCGCTCGCTAAAGTTTTTAATAACGTCACTTTTCACTGTCATAGAAGCGTTTTGCTAGTATAATAAATGGGGAGGGGGGATGAAGTTTTAACCCTTGTTGAAACACTTTCAGGTTACTTTAAACATGTTCCCACTACGGTTTAGTGAATGGGGGGGCTTATGACCGATGTGCGCTTGGTTGGGAAAATTTATATATCCCGGCTCACTTAATCGTACAGCAAAAATCAAGAATTCGTCTCTTTAAAAACAGCTTGGTTTTGTGCACCAACTTTTGGGTTTAAGACACGACCCTGGGTATACAGTGGTTGGTTTGCGACAAGAGTTGCTGAAAGGTTTAGAACAAGAAATATCGGGTCGTCCTCCTATCCGTGTATAGAGGTCTACACAATCGTTATAGGCGTCTAAATCCTCATTATAATCGTTCACACATTCGGAATATTCCTGCATATCATCGTTGTATTTTTGCATGACATCATTACTCCTCTCTTGGCAATCAGCGTAGTCGCTCATGCTCTCGTTAAAATCATTGGTACATTTTAAATATACTGCTGTTTTCCTCTGGCATTCTTCTGCTTCTCTAGCTCTTGTCTCCGCTTCCCAGTTTGTTGTTTCTACTACTCTGTCTATAATTATCGGATTGTTTTCTGGCGTGGGTTCGTTTTCGTGTATAAGAAGGTCGCACTCCTGCTGGTTAGTTGCCCATTTGTAGGTATCTTTTTTTGTTTCGCAACAAATCGCCTCAAAACACACACTTTGCTTGACTGATTTTGAATCACATTTACCCTTACTACAATTGACAATTGGATTTGTAACAACCGGAGGAATATACACAGGGGGTTTCTCAACGATAATTTCTTCTTTTACTTCTGATGTTCCTAAGACTTGGTTATTTTCGGCTGACTCGTTAGCTTTTATTTCTTTTCTTAACTGTTCAATTTTACTATTTAGCTCTTTTTTTTCTTCGATGTTTTTTTTATACACTAAACCAAGGGACATTGCTCCAGAAGTGAGAAATAACCCTAAAACAATTGAGATGATTTTAATTTTATTCATAAGTTCCTAACTTGAAACCAACAGCTTAAGCAGGTGGTTGTTCATTTAAATTTAAAATACTCAGTGTTTAGACCTAAAGACAGCTACTTCTTTGTATAAACACGCACTATTCATATATACAAAACTAACCTTATAATACTACGGAAATCTAGTAATAACAACGTACGCTGGTATAATTGAATTGTGCCAAAGATATTCAGAACCCCAACAAACCCGTATGGATTGTCGTATAAACAAAAATTGGTTGTAAAAGATATTGCTTGTTCAATAAAAAGAGGCGAGAAAATAGACGCTCCCAACTCACATATGCGTATATACAGACCCAAGAACAAAGCAACAGCTGCAGTAATGGCTAATGAAAACCTAAATAGACATAACTTCATGGATGCTCTTTTACAGGAATTAGAGTATCAGGGTGTATTAGGAGTATCGGGAAAGGTGGAAGAGGTTCTTACTCAAGGCCTGGACGCTTACAAGAAAATAGGAAAAGAGTATTATCCAGATTATCTAAACAGGCTAAAATATGTCCAAGAAATAAATAAAATCGCAAGAGTTTATTAGAAAAAGACCCTATTTCTGGATTTGGTATTGGATTTGGAAGATTTATATTGAAATGAAAAAAGAGTATGTCTATTTTTATAATTATTGTAAGCTGTGGCTTTATTACCAGCTAAACGAGCAGTTTAGTTTTGCTATCCACCTTTTAAGAAAAAAGTGGCAGTTTAAGAAGGAAAAGTTACCTCCCAAGAATCAGTGGAAAAAGCTAGAAGACTTTGAGTCGCAAGCCCTAAAAAAAACGACAAAGAGCCTGGATGGATTAAGCCTAAGTATAAGGATAGGAAATAGAGAACTTATGAATGCAATTTATACTACTGAACTTTCAAAGCTACAAAAAGAGAATTTACTAGGCAATTTATTGGCTCAGGATGTTGAAAATTTTCCTACCTATGCGTTTTATTTCGATATTTTTAATCTGCAGAAAGAATTCTCTCTTGGTCCGGAGTGGGAAACATCGTTGAAGCTTTTTTTAATCACGGGTTTAATTTCTCCCCCCAGTGATAAGACTGACGAAAATTCTGGAGTAGAAACATTGGTTAGGTACTCATTATCTGCAATGGATGTTGAAAAAGAGACGGGTGTAGTTTTACATAAAAACTCTATAACTACATCTCTACGAAGGGACAAAGAAAAATCTTATATTCCCTATAAATACCTTGCTGAAGAAAAATGGGATTTGGAATTTGGATACGATGATGCTTTAAACACAGATGACGAATCTTATGACTCTGTCTTTCAGATGGCGGTGAATAAAAAATCATCAAGCATAAAACAGAGTGTAAGTAGGGCAAGAAAATCCAAGTATTATGCAGAACTTAATCCTCCAAGAATAAGATATCTAGTAAAAGTTTTCTTCCCTTCCTATCAACCAGGCGTTTAACGGTTACAAGTAGCTGTAACCACCCCCATTAATCAGCAATGTAAGCTGGCCATAGTTATGGAAAACAGTTGGCTAACACCAAACCTGATACAAAAAGTTAAATCGGTCTTTGAACCGAGGTATAAACGAGCCTTATCTGACAAGGAAGTTGTGGTTATAGCTGAAAATCTTATGTCAGTAGCAGAAATATATTCAAAATTTATATGGAGAACAGAAAATGCAAATACTATTTACTCTAGAAAAAGCTAAGAAGGACGTTCGTAGGCATTTCAGCAAAAATCCAAGAGCGTCAATATCGGCAATGTATAGAAATCTAAGAAAAGACTCGTCCCTTAGTGCCTACGGGGACTACGTTCTTTTTGCCAGAATCGTAAACACTCTAACCGATATAGGCATAGTTATTAAGAAAAAGACGTTAGGTTATGCCATGAGACAGTCCCCCGAATTGAAGGGTAAAAGTATCTTACTCAAGGAGTTAATGAGACCTCAAAGGATGTTTAAATATTCTTTTAAACTACCCCGTACCGAACTTTCGAAAGATTCAGTATATAAACTACATTCCAAAGGAGAGAAAGCAAAATGAACGAAAAATTTGCTACCAGAGAGTTTTATCTAACTTGTCTACTGCATGCCCTGAATATCAAAATCGTTGGGGTCAAAAAACAAGGAAATGTTTGCACGTTTGAATTTGACGATGTCCAAGCCTGCAATGAAATAAAGCAAAAACTTTTAACAAAGGATGTAGCTGTCAATGCCGCCGATTTTATAAGTTCCATTCGAGTAATCAAAGACTTAATTTTCTCTTCGGAGGCTTATAATGCAGGGCCATAATGGTGTCCTCCCATTCTATCGAAGGGATTTTGTCGAATTTAAACACCTAACTCTTCCGGAACGTTTTCTTCGTCAGGGAATAATTAGCTTACTGTCGTGGGACGGAAACAATCACCCAATAAGGTATGGAATTTTTGAGGGGTCTCAAAAGGAAATTGCGGATTATATTTATCAGTCGGAGTCTTTTGTAAGTAAGCACCTTCCAACACTTTTAGATAAAAACCCAGGTTTTAAAAAAATTGGAAACAAGTATATCGCTGACGATTACGAAGCCTTTGTATACAGGGAGGCATGCACGAGGGAAAAAAAGAGAAGAGAACAGGAAAAGGCAGAGGAAAAGCAGAGACTTTCCGAACAGAAAGCGTTGGTAGCAAAAGAGAAAGAAGAAATTTCCAATCGGACAGACATACAAGCACTTAGTGCCGATAGAACAACGTCTGATAAATCTTCTTTAGTTTCCTTTAATGGTAATCTAATAGATAATGAATCTATAGAAGATAAGGTTAAAAGATTAGTTGAATCTGGTATGGAGAGGGAAAGTTTATTTGAAGGATGTTTTTGTCAAAGTGGAAAGCTGCTCATTGACTGTTGCGCTGAGCCTATGTATTTATCGTTGCCGAGAGTATGGCAAGAGGAGTATACTTAGCACGTATCCAGTCGTTAGAGTTGTCTTTTTTAATCGCCGTCTTAGGCAGTTGGAGGCAACTTTGATTGGATACACTAGGGCGGCGATTTTAGTTAGAGAATAAAATATGAACGACTTAAAATATATAGTTTACGCAAGAAAATCTTCTGAGGCTAAAGAACGACAAGTCGCCTCTATAGCTGACCAGAAAAGTGAGTGTAGAAAACTTGCCGAGACACAAAACTTAATTATCGTTTACGAACTAGAAGAATCTAAATCGGGGTTCAAGCCCCACAAAAGAGTACAATTTCACAGAATGTTGGAACTTCTGAATTCCCACGAAGCCAACGGAATCCTTACATGGAAGCCTGATAGGTTGTCCAGAAATCCGGAAGAGGGTGGAATACTACTTCAGATGCTTCAGGACGGAATTATAAAAGAAATTAAAACTCCTTTGGGCGAAACTTACACGCAAGACAGTGACCACCTTATTCTTCAACTTCATTTTGGAATGAGCAACCAGTACTCAAGGAATTTAAGCCAGAATGTTAAAAGAGGTTTAAGCTATAAAACTCAACGTGGCGAATATTTTAGAATGGCTCCCCTAGGATATGAAAACTTTGGGGAAATAGGAAAAAGGAATATTAGGCCACACGAAATGGAGGGACAGAAGGTTAAGAAATTGTTTGAGCTTGCTTCGGAAGGAAAATACTCGTTCTCTTTGCTAAAAGAATATGCACAGGACATTGGACTTAAAAACAAATCAGGAAGGCCTCTAAGTAAATCCCAAGTAGCAAGACTTTTGGTTGACCATGTGTACATTGGATATTTCGTTTTCAAAGGCGAGCGCATAAAGGGTGTTTTTAAGCAATTAATTACTGATAGTTTGTTTTACAAAGTACAAGAGGCGTTAACTGATAGAAACAGACCAAGGCTAAGAATGAAGGGAAATCTCTTTAATGGCCTTATAAAGTGTGGTGAGTGTGGCTGTTCTATTACCACAACGGTCGTTAAAAACAGAGGGCTGACCTATCACAATTGTTCTAAAAAACGTGGGCATTGTAGTCAGAGATACTTAAGACATGAAAAGTTACTGGAATATGTGGGGGGTTATCTTAATCAGATTGTGTTGGACCCTGAGATTGTGAGGCTGTCTCTTGAATTATTAAAAGCAAAACATCTGCATGAAACATCAACCCAAGCTCAAAGAAGAACAATGAGTCACAATGAAGAGGAAATAATTAGAACCAAATTGAGTAAACTTTTAACTTTACGTTTATCGGATGAAATAACTAAGGAAGAATATTTAACTCAAAAGGAAATTCTAAATAAGGAACTACAGCATATTAGTTCTCTGCATAGGGACTATTCGGAATCGTCAGACAGCTGGCTTGAACAATCTGAAAAGTTCCTAGATACCTGCCTTGACGCTAAAAACATAGTTTTATTTGGTACAGAAGAAGAAAAAAGGAATCTATTGCTATTCACAAGTTCTAACAGAGTTTTGAAGGATGGAAAGCTTGTTATTACGCCTAAAACCCCTTATGACCTGGTAGTAAATTTACCCTCTCGTACCTCATGGCTGGGGGATAGGGATTCGAACCCCAATAACTGGGACCACAACCCAGAGTCCTG
>Ga0209541_10006499_pt1 | contig 19902 bp, 16 predicted proteins | sample RifCSPlowO2_01_FD_184027 | JGI IMG/M metagenome (GOLD analysis project Ga0209541, IMG submission 184027) | Groundwater microbial communities from Rifle, Colorado - Rifle CSP2_plank lowO2_0.1 (SPAdes) (version 2) | ecosystem: Environmental > Aquatic > Deep subsurface > Groundwater | place... | reverse complement strand
GCGGCGGGATTGATTCTACTGTTATTACCGGAATTGCCAGCGAGTATTTGAGGGAAAAGGTAAAGACATTTTCCGTCCGATATGATATTGATTCAGGCAAATTTAATTCAGACGCTGATTTAGCGAAACAGACCAGCGAATATTATAAGACCGACCATCATGAGTTTTTGGTGAGCGGACAAGATGCGGCGAAAAATTTATTTGACGTGATAAAACATATGGATGAGCCGGTCGCCAACGCCACGCAAATTGCCACTTATCTTTTGTCCAAGTATTCCAGTAAACAGGTAGCCGTGGTCTTGGGCGGCGATGGCGGAGATGAATTATTTGGCGGTTATGAGAGATATCGTTTAAGCAAGCTTATTAGCGGTTATCAAAAATTACCGGCGGGTTGGCGAAAAAGTTTTGGCGCGGCGTTTATAAATCGGCTAAAAAATAAATATCCGGCCATGGAAAAATTAAATTTTTCCGGCGTGGTCAGGTATCTGTCTTTTATGGCGCAAAAAGAAAAAGATGTATTCGGTTTATTTAGTTCTGGGTATAATGAAGAAATAACAGAAAAATTTTATAAGGAAAGTTATTTTCAAGAAAAAATCAAGGATTTTGAGAAACAATTTATGTGGGTAGATATTCGGTCTTGGTTGCCGGATGAATCATTAATCAGAAGCGATAAAATGTCAATGGCGTGGGGCCTGGAACAGCGGGTACCGATATTGGACCATCGATTGGTAGAGCTGTCTCTAAAAATTCCGACTAAATGGAAAATAAAAGGGAATGATAAAAAAGCTATCTTTAAAGAGGCATTAAAAGAATATATACCTGATTATGTCATCAATCAGCCAAAGCGAGGATGGTTTTCCCCAACATCAGAATGGTTGCGGGGTGATTTGAAAGATTTGGCTTGTGAGGTGTTATCAGAATCATATAATAGTGGAACACAGCATTTATTTGATTTTATAGCCATAAAAAAAATGTTTAATAATCACATAGAAAAAAAAGAGTATAATATGAATTTAATTTGGGCATTGCTTGTATTTCAAATTTGGTATAAACAATTCATAACTAATAAACTTAAGAATTAATAAACTTAGGGACTTTATGGATATAAAAGAGGTTTTAGAATATTCCTATAAAGAGTTATCACCATACAGTGATCGACAAAGATGGGAATTTAAGAACAATTTAAAAAATTTAGAATTTTTTGTAAAATATGTACCAGTCGGTTCTACGGTTTTGGATATAGGGTGCGGGCTAGGCATATCTATGCTTGCTTTGGCAAAATTGGGATATAAGGTTACCGGTTTGGACAAGTACATTTTCCAACCAGACAATTATTTGTCAGTAAAAGAAAATGGACTTGAAAATTTGAGTAAAATATGGCAAAAGAATAATGTATCTATTCTCGATGAAGATGTATTTAATTTTATAAGTAGGGAAAAATATGACTGTGTAATGAACATAGCCGTATTAGAGCACCAAAGAGCGCCAAAAAAGTTTATTGACTCTTGTCTGCTAAATTTGAAGCCCGGTGGATTATTTTTTTGTGTTGTACCCAATCTGGTGGATTTATTAAATAGATGCCGGGTACTTTGTGGGCGTTCGGCTTGTCGCGAGCTGAAACCATTTTTTGAACAAGGAGATAATTTTGTCGGTCATTGGAGAGAATATACCCTAAAAGAGCTGGCGCAGATGGCGGAGTGGTCTGGACTTGAGGTTGTCAGGGCAAAAAATTCCCGCACCTCGCCGCTGTTTAACGGCAAGGACAAATTTCCAAGAAATATTTTTCTGGCGACATTTCGAATTTTATCAGATTTAGTTCCTGGCGCGGGCGATACAAATGCAATCGTGGCGCGATATAAAGACAATAAATAGGTATGAGAAAAAAAAGTATATTGATTATAACGCAAACTGTGGATGATAATGATTCAAATTTGAGTTTTTTTTGCGACTGGTTGCGGGAATTTAGCAATAATTTAGATAAAGTGTATGTGATTGCAAATAAAGTCGGCGAATATGATTTACCACAAAATGTGATAGTATTATCTTTGGGTAAAGAAAGAGGGACGGGAAAAATCGGTAAAATTATTAAACTTTGGGCTTACCTATTAAAATATTTACCCAAAGTTGATGGCATCTTCGCGCATATGTGTCCGGAATATGTCGTGGCTGGCGGTTGGTTGGCGCGGGTTTATGGTAAAAAATTAGGTTTATGGTACCTGCATAAATCTTTAACTTGGAAACTTCTTTTGTCTGAAAAATTGGTAAATTATATATTTACCGCTCACCAGGATGGTCTCCTTATAAAATCATCAAAAGTTATTGTAACAGGTCATGGAATTGATTTATCTCTTTTTAATAAAAAATATAATAAAATAAATAATAATAAGTTTAATATTTTAACCGTAGGCAGGATAACTGAGAGTAAAAATTTGTTATTTTTGATAAAATCTGCTATTTTTTTACAGAATAAATTTGATAAAAAGGTCAATTTTACCATAGTAGGGGAACCATATTTGCCAAAGGATAAAGAATATTTAATAAAAATAAAAAAATATATATCTAAGCAGGGGGTTGAAAATATGTTTGAATTTGTCGGTAAAATTCAACATAAAGAAATTGCTGATTATTATGGTAGGTCTGATGTTCTTGTGAATGCTAGTAAAACCGGTGGAGTTGATAAAGCAGTTCTGGAATCAATAATTAGTGGGATCCCGGCTATTACTTCAAATGAGGCTTTCAAAAATATTTTGCCTGAGGCCGCATTATTTGAATTAGGTAATTATGAAGATTTTGTAGACAAAATTAAAAATATTCATAGTATTCCATTGAATGAAGTAAAAAACAAAATAATTTTGGAAAATGATTTAAAAAATACAATTAAACAAATTATCAATAAATTAATTATTTAAATTAAGTAAGTTTATGAAACTATTTAAATGGGTAAGGGCAAAAAAATTTAATAATAAACTAATGTCTTTGTTTTTATTTGGTTTAGTAATTTTTTTTATAGGAATTGTATTTGAACCAAATGTTGGCAATAATCTGCGTACAATAATTATCTTGGTTTTTTTTGGTATATTAATCCCTTTTTATTTATTAAAAGGAAAAATTAGATCAATTTGGGACAAAACAAAAAATTATCTTGAAGAACACACAGACACATTGGATAATATTTCTGACAAAAACATACAATGGTGGATTTTTTTGGCAAGCGCTGTGGGATTGTTTGCGGAGTTGATGATTATTAGATGGCATGCCTCGGCATTTCAATTATTTGGCTATTTTAAAAATATAAGTTTATTGTCATGTTTTTTGGGTCTTGGTATCGGTTATTCAATTGCCAGACGCAAACCGGTCGCTATTCTTTTGGTTTTACCGGCTTTGGCTATTCAGTTTGTAGGGATGTTAATATTGAGGTTTACCCCATTACAAACCGCTTTGCAAAATCCAATTTCTGAACAATTGACTTTGGGTTTGGCGCAAGCCACTTCATTTAATCGTATTTTAATGGTATACGGTTTTTTAATAATGGTTGTTATATTTAACATGTTGACTTTTATTCCATTTGGACATTTGGTTTCTCGTTTGATGCTCCGAAGGTCAAAGTTAATTGCCTATAGTTGGAATTTGGCCGGCAGTTTGTTTGGTATTTTATTGTTTTCTTTGATTGCCTTTTTTTGGAGTCCGCCGGCAATTTGGTTTTTATTGGCTGCTCTTGGTGTTTTTCCTTTTATATATAAAGCAAAAAAATTATTATGGATTTCTGTTGTTAGCGCTTTTTTAGCGGTAGGTATTTTTTCTGTCCCTTTTCATACCAATCGGATTGATGTTTATTCTCCCTATCAGTTAATTACAGTTCACTTGGAGCGTAATGCCCCGCCAGTGCTTCAGGTGAATAATGTTTTTTATCAGCGAGTGATAGATTTACGCGAAGATTCTTCACAAAGAAAAGATAATGAAAGATTTGATTCACAAATTAATTATTATGATTTGCCTTATTTGATAAAATCAGAACCGGAAAAAGTTTTGGTGGTAGGTAGTGGTACAGGCAATGATGTGGCGGCAGCTTTGCGTGGGCAGGCAGGTAGTATAGATGCGGTTGAAATAGATCCGGTAATTTTGGATTATGGTGAAAAGTTTCATCCAGAAAAACCATATCAAAATGAGAAAGTAAGCGCGATTTTAGATGATGCGCGTCATTTCATAAGAAAAACCAATAATAAGTATGATTTGATTGTGTACGGATTGCTTGATTCTCACACACTTTTGTCCGGTAAATCAAGTGTGCGTTTGGATAGTTTTGTATATACGGTTGAAGGTTTTAATGAAGCAAAAAATTTACTTACAGATGATGGTCTGATTGCTTTATCTTTTTCTGTTTTGTCAAATGAATTGGGCAAAAAATTATTTTTAATGTTAAAAGAAGCATTTGATGGTCAAGAACCGGTAATATACAAAACCGGAGTGGCCGGAGGGGCTTTGCTTTATTTGATTGGTCCGGGTGTGCCGGCTTCACTTGATAACATTGATACTCCGCTTGAGAATGTAACTGATAAATATAAAAATCCGGAAATAAGAGCGGATATCTCCACAGATGATTGGCCTTTCTTTTATATGCCTGTCAGAAAATATCCGGTTTCATATATAACGATTGTAATTTTATTATTGTTTATATCCCTGTTATCAATTAGGCAATATCTACCAAAGATAAATGCTGGCAATTTTTCTATTACTGCATTTTTTCTGGGCACCGGTTTTATGCTTATTGAAACTAAAAATATTACTGAATTATCCCTTGCTTTTGGTAATACTTGGCTTGTGATTAGTGTTGTGATAACCGTAATACTTACAATGGCATTTTTGGCTAATTTGATAATTATGAAATGGGGGACGCCAAAACCCATTATTACCTACAGTCTTTTAGCTTTGTCCTTGGTATTGGGTATGGTATTTTCTACCGATAGTTTCGCCGGTCTGCCTGATATTGCTGTAAAATTGTTTTCAGTAATTTTATTGACAATACCTTTGTTTTTTTCAGGATTTGCTTTTTCAAGCGAATTGGTAAAACACACTGATGTGCCGGCTGCCTTGTCTGCCAATTTAATGGGAGCAATGTTGGGTGGATTTCTTGAATATAATTCAATGTATTTAGGATTTAGCAGTCTATACATATTTGCTATAATTATGTATGCATTTGCATTTTTCTTTTCCACAAAAAAATCTTAATTAATATGTTATTAGTTAAAAAATTTATTAAAACAAAAGATTTTAAGTTTTTTTTGCTATGTCTAATAATAAATATAATTATTTTCTTTGCATTTTATACTATTTATCATGGTAGAAATTGGACTGTGTATAATGATTCGGGAGATTATGTTGGTATTGCGCAAAACATTATAAAAAATGGACAATATGGATTTAACTTGGCAATGCCTGATGGGTCAAGAACACCCGTTTATCCTTTGTTTGTTGCTCTTTTTGGCGCAAATATTGGTTTAGTTGTATTTGTTCAGCATATTTTATCTGCGTTTGTTGGGTTAATGGTATTTAAAATTGGCAAAAATTTATTCACCCAAAGATCCGGGTGGTGGGCTGGATTATTTTTTGCTACAGAACCATCAGTAATTGTTTGGACTAACCAAGCTTTAACAGAACCTTTGTTTACATTTTTACTTGTAAGCGCGATTTATTTGTTTATTTTGGGTTTAGAAAAAAAACACAATTTATTATTTTCAAGTTTATTATTTGGTTTAATGGTGTTAACCAGGCCGATTGGGTTATTATTGATTATTCCGATAATGGTATTTTTGTTTATTTGGAAAAAATTTAATTATATTGCTTTTAAGATAATTGTTTTATTTTTCTTAATTTTTTTAGCCGTGCTGTTTCCATGGTATTTGAGAAATAAGATTACCTTTGATGTTTGGACATTAGACACAATGAGCAGTATTGTCTTAAATGATGAGGCACAAAAAGTATTAAATATTCATAAAGATGAAGAATCAGCAAAGGTATTAAATGAAAAATATCCTAATATGATCCGAGAAGAAATAGACAGGGATGGCTTTAAAGGTGTCTCAACCAGAAATCCAAATATAGCTATGTATTACAAAAAACAAGCCAAAGCTATAATTATGACCTATCCGCTTACATTTATTACCTTGCATTTGTCAGGGGTTCCGGGAATATTATTTAAACACAATTATGATTATTATGGGCAGATTTTAGCAAGATCATTGGGTAATCTCAATTTTGGGGCTATTTATACCCCCTTGCGCTTGATTGGTTCAATTATTTGGTATTTAATACCCATATTGGCGTTTTTTGGCTTTATATATAGATTAAGAGAAGGGGATGGTAAAATTAGATTGAAAGTTATATTTTTATTTGGTATAATAATATACTTCATATTAATTACCGGACATGGGGGTAATGATAGATTTCGCTATCCAATTTCACCTATTTTATTACTATTTGCATTTTTTGGTTTATTTTCCGGCTTTAATATTTTAAAGAAAAAATTATATAAATATGTATAAAAAAGTTTCTATAGTTATTCCTGTATACAATGAAGAAAAAACAATTGAGAGTATTATAAAAAAGGTTATTTCTGCCGATGTATTAGGTATGGAAAAAGAAATTGTTTGTGTAAATGATTGTTCTTCTGACAATTCAAAAGAAGTGCTTCAAAAATTAGCTCCGCAATATGGTTTAAGTGTATATAGTCAAGAGATAAATATGGGCAAGGGGGCGGCATTGCATCGAGGGTTTAGGGAGGCAACAGGTGATATTATTATTATTCAGGATGCTGATTTGGAGTATTCACCAGACGAGTACAAGATTTTATTACAGCCAATTTCAGATGGTGATGCGGATGTGGTTTATGGTTCAAGATTTTTAAATAACAGGCCACATAGAGTATTATATTATTGGCATTCTGTTGGTAATAAATTTTTAACTTTTTTGTCTAACATGTTTACAAATCTTAATCTTACGGATATGGAGACCTGTTATAAAGTTTTTAGGCGTGATTTGTTAAATAAGTTTGAATTGCATGAAAATAGATTTGGTTTTGAACCGGAATTTACCGCAAAGATTTCCAGAATACACGGAGTAAAGATTTATGAAGTCGGTATATCCTACAAAGGTAGAAGTTATGAAGATGGTAAAAAAATAAATTGGAAAGACGGTATTAGAGCTATCTATTGTATTATTAAATATAGATTAGTTAAATAATTTAAAAAGATAGATTATGTCCAAGGGTATTACCAGAGGGTCCGGGTTATTAGAAAAATTTCTTGCCGGACAAAGGGTAAATGTGGCAAATCGTAATATTATTGAAAGTTCAAGAGAAGGTAAGGTGTTAGATGTTGGTTGTGGTTCATTACCATTTTTTTTGTTGAATACTAATTTCAAAGAAAAATATGGAGTAGATCCGAATGTTGATTTTACTGAGGCGCAAAATAATATGAATTTGTACAATATAGTCTTGTCTGGCAATAATTCATTGCCGTTTGATGATGATTTTTTTGATGTTATTACTATGTTGGCTGTTTTTGAGCATTTGGAAATAGATACATTGGTTAATATATTATCAGAGATATATAGAGTATTGCGTCCGGGTAGACGATTTATATTAACCACACCACATCTTATTGGTGATAAACTATTACATTTTATGGCAACATGTTATCTGGTAAGCAAAGAAGAAATAGAAGAACATAAAGGCATATATACCCATGCTCAAATAGCGGATTATTTAAAGAAAGCCGGTTTTTCACAAGAAAAAATGCAGTATGGGAGGTTTGAATTATGGTTAAATAATTGGTTGGTGGCAGATAAATAATTTTTATGCAAATAAAACAACAAGATATATCCTTTTCTTTGTTTAAAATTTTTATAAAAGAAATGTTGAAAGGAAAAAGTTTAGCCAGAACTTTATTAAATATATCTCTTATGGATGTTGAGTTAGCCGGTGATATTTTGGATTTTGGTTCCAAATCAAATGGCGCCAGTTATAATAGATTTTTGCAAAAAGATAAAAATTGCAAAGTAACTTTTACAGATTGGCATGAAAATGGAGAGGGAATTATCAAATTAAATTTGGAAGAGAGATTTGTAATTGAGGATAATAAATTTGATTTTATTACTTGTTTTAATGTTTTGGAGCATATTTATAATTATAAAAATGTTATTGAAGAATCATTTCGTATTTTAAAACCCGGTGGAGTTTACATTGGACAAACTCCGTTTTTAGTCAATTATCACGCTGACCCAAATGATTATTTTCGCTACACACATCAAGCGATTGAAAAAATGTTTGAGGAGGTTGGTTTTATCTGTCAAAAAATGATTTATCTGGGTTTTGGCCCATGCGTGGCCGCTTTTTCGCAAACGGCGCATATTTATCCGAAAGTTTTACGGCCGACTTTGGCCGGCGGCGCGATTTTGGCGGATAAATTGATATTAAAACTTAAACCCGGCCAGCGTCTGCGTTATCCCCTGGGTTATTTATATCTGATGCGTAAACCTAGTTGAGTCAAGGTTTCTAAAGATTGATGTATGTGGCGAAAAATTTTTAAAAAAGAAAATGCTCTCGCCTTTATTCTTATTGGTTCTTTTTTAGCTTGTTTGATTTATGCCTTAGCTCATCAGATTAATCCGGTGGTTGACGCCAAAGCATATAACGCTATTGCCCAAAATATTTTAGCGGGTAATGGGTTTGTTGAAGTAGTCGATATGGATGTGAAATTTGATAAAGCTATTATTCGGGTGGGACCGCTTTATCAGTATTTTTTAGCCGGTATATATTTAATTTTTGGGCACAATTATTGGGTAGTCTGGATTTTGCAGGCACTACTCCATACCATTTCTGCCTATTTTATTTACTTGTCAGCGAGAATAATTTTTAAACAGTTTGAAAGAATGGAAACCATTTCTTTATTATCAGCCGGTATATTTGCATTTTTTCCTGATTTGATTGAAATATCAGCTATGTTGATGACAGAAACCCTGTATTTATTTTTTTGGGTTTGGTTGATTTGGTATTTTTTGGATTTTGTAGATAAAAATAAAATTGAATTAAACAAAGCGTGGTTGAGTTCAATTATCCTTGGAGTTATTGGTGGACTGGCGGTTCTGGCGCGTCCACCGGTTTTGTTTGCGCTTCCGGTTATTTTTTTTTATTTTTTATTAAAGAGAAAGTATAAGTTAATAATTTTAATGACATTTGCCGTGGGTGTGATATTTACGCCATGGACAATCCGAAATTATTTGGCCTATCAAAAGATTATGCCATTTGGCGGCGCGGGGGGTTATAATTTTTGGATAGGGAACCATGTTGGGGCAACCGGCGAACAAGACAAGCCCGAGGAAGTGGAAGAATTTATTGAGAATTATGGCGCTTATCTCGTGTCAGACAAATCAATTGATGAGTTCAAAATTTTTGTCCGCGATTATCCGTTGGATTTTATACGCCTGACCCTGTTGCGCGTCAATCGGTATTTTAGTTTTGCCCGCCCGATGGGTTTTTGGTTTTATGATTCAGGAATTAGTCAATTTGTATTTATCTTGTCTTCGGCCATATATGTTTTTTTACTGTTTGTTTTTTCACTTTTTGGTGGAATTATATTGTGGACAAAACGAAATATTTTAATAAACTACCTTTTGGCTTTTATTGTGTTAACTCCGCTTATTCTTTTTATTACTGTGGTTGAAACAAGATACAGATTTCAAATCTATCCATTGTTGGCGCTATTGGCCGGTTATGGTTTATTTACATTTTTACACAATAAGTTTCTATGGAAGAGTAAAGCATTTTTGTTATCATTTGTTTTGATAAGTTCAAATGCTGTAATAGATTTATTGCTTAGTTTGGATAAATTAAAAGAAAAATTGGGATTATTTATAAAATAGATTTATGTCGGAAAAAAGTTTTTTGTATATTGCCAATGTGAGATTACCAACTGAAAAAGCGCATGGTTTGCAAATAGTCAAGACCTGTGAGGCCTTGGCCGATACCGGTGTTAAATTAAAACTTTTGGCGCCAAACAGGAAAAATTTTATAAAGGAAGACCCGTTTAATTTTTATAGTATAAGAGATAATTTTACAATTGAAAAATTATTTTGTATTGATTTTTTGAGTTTTCCTGTCTTAAAAAAGTTTAGTTTTTGGCTGGAGAGCTTAACATTTTACTTGTCAGTAAAAAAATATATAAGTAAAAATAAGTTTGGTGTTTATTATACCCGAGATTTTTTACTGGCTTATTTTTTATCTAAAATAAATAAAAATATTTTTTATGAAATTCATAGTTTGCCTTCCAATCCGAGTATAAAATATAAGAAAACTTGGAAAAAAGTAAAAGGATTGGTTGTGATAAGCCAGGGATTAAAAAGAGATTTGATTAAGAATGGGGTAGAGGAGAATAAAATAAGTGTCATTACTGACGCGGTGGATATTAAAAATTTTCAAATCAATCGGACAAAAGAGCAATCAAGGCAAAAATTGCATTTGCATCAGCCTGATAAAATAATTTTATATACCGGCCATCTTTATGATTGGAAAGGAGCGAATTTATTAGCCGCGGCCGCTAAGTATTTAGCCGAAGCGGAAATTTATTTGGTTGGCGGCACAAAAGAGGATGTGGCTAAATTTCAAAAGAAGTATCAGTTCAAAAATTTGCATATTGTTGGCTGGCAAAACCATCGGTCAATGCCGGACTGGTTGAACGCGGCCGATATTTTGGTTTTACCAAATAGCGCCAAATCCAAAATATCCTCTGATTATACGTCGCCCCTGAAATTGTTTGAATATATGGCGGCCAAGCGGCCGATTTTAGCGGCTGATCTGCCCTCGGTGCGGGAAATACTGGACGAAAAAAACGCTTTGTTTTTCCATCCGGACAGCGTGGTGTCGTTAGTTGATGGGATTAAAACAATTTTTTCAGATGATAATTTACAGCGTTTTTTGGCGCAAAATGCGCACAGTAAGGCAGGAGAGTTTAGTTGGAATAAAAGGGCAGAGAAAATATTAAATATTTTTTAAAAAATCATTTGCTTAACTTAGTGATTTTTTTGCCATTTTTTTAACATCAACAAGTGTTTGAGATAACCCAGTATTATTTTCCAATTCATTTTACTATTACCAACAGCGCGGTTTCGAAAAATATAAGGGATTTCAATAAAATTTTTATAATTCCCCTTTACTAAAATTTCCAAAAGTATTTTATAACCAATCGGGGATAGTTCAACTTTGTCTATAACCTTGCGCTGGATGAGAAAAAATCCGCTCATTGGATCCCGGGCTTTGATCCCCAATAGCTTTACAAGGGAAGTGGCAAGCCTAGAGGTAAGTTTTCTATGAATTGGCCATTCTTCAGCTCCTCCGCCGGGCATATTCCGACAAGGTAGCACGACTTCAAAACTTTTTGAATTTTCCACTAATTTTGGCAGAAGAGACGGTGGGTGAGAAAGATCAGCATCCATTACGCATAAAATTTCAGCATTTGTTTCATTAAATCCGCGGATTACCGCGGTTGCCAATCCCTTTTCTTTTCTTTCAATCAATTTTATTTTAAATTGAGAGCGACTGGAGTATTCTTTGATAAATTGTTGCGTTCCGTCCTGCGAATTATCGTCAACAATTATAAGCTCTACCTCATAATTATCAGCTTCAATTTTTTTTAGATTAGGCCTTAACTCGCTAAAAAGTAACGGAAGAGATTCTCGTTCGTTTAAGGTGGGGATGATAATGGCTATTTTCATAAGGCGCAATCAGATTTCTTTTTATAAAATTCATAGATATTTACTTTATTGTCCAACTCATAACATTCCAACTTATCTTTAATGGATTTTTCTTCAATATTTTTTAAAATTATTTTTTCATAAATATTATATTTTATATCATCTAATTCTTTTTGACCAAATATCAAACCACGATTACTTTCCAAATATTGATAATAATTGATATGTGGAATTCTTGCCACCAATTCCGGAACATTTATAAACAAAATATTACTTTTATTCTCTACCCATTGATTTAAAAAGTTATTTGCAATATCCACTTTTGTTTCAGAACATTCTAGGTCAGTTATAAGCAAATGTATGCTTTGGGCTAATATTAATGGAGTGATAATCAACAAAACAAAATATTGCGGTTTTTTTATTATAAAAAATACTTTTTTTATTATAATTTCTATGTTATCAGTAAATAGAAATATTAACCAAATGTGGGCAAGAAAAAAATATCGATACCAACCGGGTGTTCGCAAATATGAAATAAATGTAAATAGAATAAAAAAATAGATTATTATCTCGGCACCGGTTATTTTTTGTTTTTGTTTTAATTTAAAAATTATTGCCAATATCAAAGTAATAGACAAGAAAGTAAAGTAGAGTGGGGTAGACTCGGTTATAAATCTAATAAGATTTGGCAGTACAAGAAAAGCGACATCTTCTTTTGCATAAGGATTTGTATAATATTTAAACAAACTTGTCGTCATATCTATGGATACTGATTGTGCGTATGCCCACCAAAAAATTGGAGTTAATCCACCAAGCACAAAAATAAAACATTGTTTTATTTGTTTTTTTATGATTTTTATATTTAGGATTAGGGCGATTAATATTCCACTGCCCAAAACCAAAAAATTTGGTTTCGCGGCAACTGCCAATCCAAATCCTAATCCGGCTATTAAGGCGGGTAAGTTATTTTTAAATTCACTTTTTTCCCAATACAGAAAACCAATAAGTCCAAGTGTCATAAAAAAAAGTCCCGGAACATCACCCAAAAGATTGCGTCCATTACCATATAGTGGAGCAAAAGTGATTAGCAAAAGAGTGGATAATAAAGCTGTGCTTTGGTTATATAATTTTTTGTTTAATACGAAAAAAGCAATTATAAAAAATATTAAATAAAAAACAGCCGCAAAACGCGCTGAGAGAAATCCTACTCCAAATATTTTGTAAAAAATAGCCACGGCATAATAGATTGGATAGCCCACAGTCATAAAAGCGGTTGGGGCAAAGCTGTCTGGGGCTACTTGTATTACCAATTGTCCGTGGGCACTTAAATTATTGGCAATTTGTATGTATATCCCCTCATCAAACCAACTTGAGGGATTATACCTTAGGCAGTAGGTTGACAAAAATATGGTAATTATAGATATCATTAACAATGGGCTATACTTAATAACCTTTTTGTATTTTGAAAATTTGTTTATAAAAAACCCTTGCATTTTCCCTTAATTATGGTAAAATAAATTATACCTTACACTTAATTTAAGGTCAATTTGTATTAAATATTTTTATTATTATTATAGCATAGCAAAAAAACAATATGAGCGTAACGGAATCTATAAAAGGTAAAAACATACTAATAACAGGTGGAGCCGGTTTTATTGGCTCTCATTTGGCAAATTTATTAAAAACTGATAACAAAGTGTTTGTTATTGGAAAAACAAAACCGGATATAATACCTGATGGCGTATTATTTGAAGTTTATGATATTTGTGATGATAAGTTTTTAACTTTTTTGGAAAATGAGTCGTTTGATTATATTTTTCATTTTGCCGGAAATGCCAGCCCACAAATTTCTTTAGAAGACCCGGAATATGATTTTCAAGTAAACTTATTATCAACTTTTAAGATTTTAAATATTTTGAAAAAAAATAAAAGTAAAACAAAGTTTATTTACGCATCATCTGTGGCAGTATACGGTGACTGCAAAGATGATTTATTGTCTGAAGATTCTTCAATGACTTTGCCGATTTCCAACTATGGTGTGTCAAAATTATCAGCTGAAAAATATGTGTGTGCATTTAATAAACAATATGGTGTGAACTCAATTTCATTAAGGATTTTTTCAACATTTGGCCCCGGACTTAAAAGACAAATTGTTTATGATTTAATTAATAAATTGTCAAATAATCCAAAATCTTTGGAAATTTTAGGAGATGGAACTGAATCTCGCGATATGACCTTTGTTTTTGATCAAGTAAAGAATATTGTTAAAGTAGCCCAATACGCTGATTATAATGGGGAAGTATATAATTTGGGTTCCGGTCAAGCTTATTCTACAAAATATATTGCAGAATTAATTGCTAAAACTATGAATTTAAACCCAAAATTTATCTTTACAAAAAATATTAGAGTTTTTGATGGGCACACTTGGACGGCTGATATAGCAAAAATTAAAGATTTTGGTTGTGATAATTTTACAGATTTTAATGAAGGTATTGAAGAGACGATTAATTGGTATAATAAACAAAAATAAATAATAATGTGAAAAAAATTCTTTTTTTAATAGAAACTGTAAGACCAACATCAGGGTGGGGTAGAGTTGCCTCAGAATTGGGTATTCGTCTTAGAAAATATGATATAGAACCATTTTTTCTTACAGAAGATGATTCCGGAGATTTAGGCAAAGAAAGGCCATTAAAAAATTCACTTGCGTCATTAAAATCAACCTTATTAAATGTTTGGAAGGTGAGAAAATATGTAAAACAATGTGATTTGATACATTCTTTGGATGTTTATCCTTATGGATTGATTGCGGCCTTAGCCAATGTCGGTATTAACAAACCATTTGTTACCACTGCTATTGCCACATATTCAATAATGCCATTGGAAAACAAAAAATTACGAACATTTGTTATGTGGACATATCACAAGGTTGATAGAATTTTTCCTATTACAAATTATCTTATGGGAGAAATTGGCAAGCGAGTAAAAAAACTTCCACCGATGGAGCGTGTTCTTTTGGGGGTTGATGCAAATAAATTTAGCGTTAAAGAAAAAACTAATATATTTGATATAAAACATCCTTATTTATTAACAGTGGGCGCCCTCAAAGTCAGAAGAGGTCATCATTTTGTGCTTCCGGCATTAGTAAAAGTCAAAAAAAAATATCCCAATATAAAATATATTATAGCCGGGGACTGCTCCAATACTGGATATGTAAATTTTCTTAAAAAAACAATTAAAGAACTTGATTTAGAGGATAATGTTGAAATTTGTGGAATGGTATCGGAAAATGAAATGCTTCAACTATACCAAAATTGCTTGGCTTTTGTGCTTATTTCAGAAAATAGTCCGACATATTTTGCCAGTTTTCATTTGGTTCAGTTGGAAGCTTATGGATTTTCAAAACCGGTTATAAGCGCTGAGGGTTATGGCGCTGATGAAGTGGTTATAGAAGGTAAAACAGGTTATTTGGTTGACCCGAATGATTCTGGGGTTATTGCTGAGAGAATTATCGGACTATTGGATGATACAGAACTCACAAAAAAACTTGGTGAACAGGCTAATGAATTTGCCAGAGAATTAAGTTGGGATAAGATGGCAGAAGGTTATGTTAAGGGCTATGAAAAAGTATTTGAGGAAAAAAGTAAAAAAAATTAATTATTTTTTTTTACTTTTTTCCAAAATAAGACGACTAAAATCTTTTATACCCGGATCGTTTTTTATTGTTTCAAAATCCTCAAACCATAAGCTATTCAAATTCATATCAACAGTGTCTTGCAGTACTGAGGCGACCAGTTTTGTAAATGATTCATCATCAAATTCAAAATTTTCCATTTGCTCTTTCACCAATTCATAAAGCTTTTCTATTTCGGTACATTTTTTTACCGATGGAAAGATATTATAATAAACATTACCAAGAGTAATTACTGGTTTTTTTAAAAATAAAGCTTCCCATCCGGCAGTGCTGGTAGTGGTTATTATCAAAGAAGAATCTTTGATTAAGTCAAAAGATTTTGTCCTGTGATCAATTATTTTTACATTTGGAATATGAAGAAGTTTTTTATAAAAAGATTTTTTTCTTTTGAAGGCCATAGTTGGATGGTCTTTTATGTATAACTTCATATCAATTGGAAGCGATCTGGCAATTTGCTCTATCAACGCCGTTTGATTAATATACATAGGGGCGTAGTCCAATATGGCTTGTTCCGGCTCCGTATGTAATGGATAAAAAGCATAGCGTTCATTTTTATTTGGTTTTTCATACAAATTTTCAAATCCAATCAGCTTTCTTGCTTTTTTTCTTAGTTGGTACCAAATAAATAACAATGGGTTTAATGATGTAACTCCATATAAAAATAATTTTTTGTTTTGAAAATAATTTTTGGTTAATTTTAATAACCAATTTATACTATTGAAGATTTTTTTTAATAGATTTATTTTTTTGTTTATATATTTTGCCTCTGTTTGAGTATAAAATTCCAATTGCAATGACTCTGTTTCTCTGAAGTTTTTTATAATTTCTTTTGCTTTGATAATATTTTCTTCTTTTAGATTTTGAGGGTTTTTAAATAATTCTTCCACACCGGTTATGGTGCTATAATTTTCCGACACAGTCACTCTTTTACCCATCCTGCCTTCGTGAATTACAAATGTTTTAATTCCTCTTTTTTTTGCCAAATGAAATAGGATTTTGTGAGCAATAGTTCCAACCGTAAAAAATAATATGAAATCAGGTTTTTGAGAATCCAACATTTCTTTTATTGGCTTTGCTCGAGATAAGAATATGCGTAAAAGGGAATCATATCCAAATAAAAAGTCCAAATCCATTGTTGTTTCATCTTTTGGCGGAGTAGAGAGAGATAAGTGTCTGTCTCCATAGAAAAAAGGCCAAATATTGGGGTTGCCATATTCCATTTCAAATTTTTTTATATATTCATAATCAATTTGGATATTCTCAAAATCCTTGTGTAATTCATGGTCAATCAGTAGTTTTGTGTATTTAATGTCATTTTGTTCTTCAATAAATTTTTTTGTATGAGGGGTAAAAATATATCCACAAAAATCATCAACTCCTTGATTTTTGAGTGAAATGGCTATGGCATGAGCAAGTTTAGCGTAATCTCCCTGTAACATTATACATCCTTTCATATATGGTATTAGTATTTATAATGTGATAATTGTAGCAAAATTAAGATAAATTGCAAGAGAGAGAGTATTATTTTTGATGGGGTCCGTATGGGGATTCTTGTGTAGCGATAGGGGATATGTTATGATAAAGCCTATAAAAAGATTAATAAATTTATAAATTTTTTATTTTATATGCAAGAAAATTCATATTTTACTACCCAGTTTGGAGAAAATATAAAATTAATTCCCGGTTATAGAGAAAAAGTGGGCTACAAAATGAAATTGGATGAGACTTATAAAAAACTTAATTATGTTGAGGGAAAACCCATAAACATTAAAACAGATAATTTTGGCAAGGATGTAATTACTTATGCTTTGTTGATGGATTTACTTGATGAGCTTGGTTTATTACCGGAAAATGGCTATGAAAGAGCGATTGATTTGGGTGGACAGGAAGGAATTCACGCCGCTTTATTTCGAGGGCATTATGCAAAACATGTTACATCAGCTGATTTATTAAATGGCGGAGATACTCAGTTACCGCAAAAGATGAAATATATTATTAAAAATCAAAAAAAACATCAGCTTGGTGAATTTTTATTTCAAGATAATCCTTTAACCTCATCTATATTAAAGAAGTTTTTTCCCGGCAAAGAAAGTCGTAGATTTAGCCCTATGTGCGGAGTTGTGCCATCAAAAAAACATTTTTATAACTTCAAATTTAAAAGAGAGTTAAATGTTGATGAGTTTGTGGTGGGAAATTTTATTGATAAAGTAACCGGACAATTTGATATAGTTCTTTCTTTTCTTACTTTATGTTTGGTTGATTATTCAAAAGCTATTTCAAAAATATCTGATATTCTGCCGTCAGGCGGTGTCTTTGCTACCATTGATAGGTATGCCTGGGGCACGGGGCCGCAATCAGGGGTTTGCGGTAATTTTCCTTATTTTGAAAAAAGACTTACTTTGGAAGATATGAAACGTTATTATGGGGAATATCATCCTGATGAACTCCAATATGTAGAGAAATTATATAATAAATTTGACCCAAACAGAACTTCTACCAAGCAAATGGTTAAACTTGCCTATGATAATGGGCTTCATCTGTTGGCTTATCGACCATTTACTTTCCCTTTTTTGAGTGATACTTTGGAAACATATAAAGGACAAATAAAATTAAATAGAGACATTGACGCAAACGAAGTGTTGAGAGATATTTCTCATTTTCGTAATGATATTGGGCTTGATGATTTGTTTACGCCATATTTTATGATGGTATTTAAAAAGATTTAGTAAAAATTATAAATAGTAAAAACTTCCATTTATGGAAGTTTTTATTTTACAACATAGTGAAAAATTATTGCTAAAGTTTGATATGGCCCGGTGTTTAGTTTTTTACCCATTAAATATGTTCCCAACAAATAAAATATTCCGGATGTTATTCCATATAAAAGTAACATTATAGAGCTCCAAGATAAAAAACTATCTTTGAGCAGGATAATTGGCATTACCATAAAAATAGATAATAGTATTGGTGAATATAAAGTTTTTAATATCTCTTTATATTTTATGGCAGTCAAACGTTTCAAATGCACAATAGTAATTACAAGAATTGGTAATATACCTAACAAAAGCGCAAAAGCCGCTCCTTCAATACCATAAGTTTTGGTAAGAGGAATAATTAAAGCGACAGTTAAGACAATTTTTATTACGTCCATTTTTACTTTTTTTTGCGGATGGCCTATACCATTGAAAAGAGAATATAATATTTCAATTATTAGATTAAGGGTGAAGTAAAAAAACATAATTTGCATAGTGTGGGTCATAGCAATCCATTTTTCACCTAAAAAAATGATAATTAATTTTCCACCGGCGATTAAAAGGAGAAAACCTACAGGAACTACAAAAAAGAATAAAACATCCAAACTTTTTTTAAAACCATCATTTATTTTTTCTTTTGAATCTTTTATTCTTGAATAGGCTGAAAAGCTAACGGCGTTCATAATTGAACTGATAAAACCAGGCCCGATACTGGCTAAGTTTTTACCTTTTGTATAAAGACCCATATCATGTATCCCGGTAGTACGGGCAACAGTGAAACTTTCAACTGCGCCATAAATTTGGTTTAACCATCCTTGACCAATAATCCATTTGCTATATTTAAATAACTCTTTTAATTGATTCCATTTAAAAGATAATTTTGGTCTAAATGAGTATTGTAAGTGAGTTACTATGGTTTGGGCTGATTTGGCGCAGAAGGTGGCAATTATAAGCGCCCAGTATGATTTTAATAAAAGCGCTGATATCACAGCTATTATTATATAAGTTAATTCGCGGGTGGTGTCGCGGATAAATACATTTTTAAATTCCACATTTCTATAAACACTTACTTCCTCGGGATTGCTTAGGCGTAAAACAAAAGAGAAAATTCCCCCTAGTCGGATAGCTGTGCTTACATGTTGGGCATTTAAGAAATCAGCGATTATTGGACCCAATAAAAATGTTAATATTAAAATTATGGTTGATTTTAATATGCCAATCGTCCAAATAGGGTTTAAGTATTTTTTAAATTCACCCTCTGATTGAATGATCGCCGGATAAAAGCCCATTTCTGTGGCAGTTTGTAAAAAACTCGGTACAATAAGTATAATCGCCATAACTCCGAAATCTTCCGGCGAGAGTATTCTGGCTAAAATTAAAAAAGACACTATCCCAATTGATCTTTGAATAATATAGCCAATTGATAACCACTTTCCGCTGGTAATTGATTTTCCCAAGACACCAACTTGACCCATAGTTATTTTATATAAAGGGATATAAAATGTCGTATATATAGTTTCTATATTATACTTTTTTTGGCTAACTGTCCAATATCGTGTTTAATTTTATCAATTATTTATGAACATAGCATTATTATTGATTTTTTATAAATATATTTGGTAGATCCCAACTTCTAACGCAACAACGTTAGGAATTAATTAATTGATTAAAAGTTTCGTAAGGGGTGTGATAGTTTAATGTTTTTCTCGGTCG
>Ga0209541_10006497_pt1 | contig 19906 bp, 22 predicted proteins | sample RifCSPlowO2_01_FD_184027 | JGI IMG/M metagenome (GOLD analysis project Ga0209541, IMG submission 184027) | Groundwater microbial communities from Rifle, Colorado - Rifle CSP2_plank lowO2_0.1 (SPAdes) (version 2) | ecosystem: Environmental > Aquatic > Deep subsurface > Groundwater | place... | reverse complement strand
CTCGGCTTGGTTGGCTTCTTTTTGATGATTGATAGAAAAAGATCAGAACGAAGAAATGGGCGATGAAAAAAAGTATTTTGCTATGCTTGAAGAAGTTATTACTGCTGAATATACAAAAAAGTTTTCTTTTCCTTTTAGAAGAAAAAATCAGGAAGTCCAATTTGGTGCGCGGAAAGGGATTTGAACCCTTACGCCTAAAATAGGCACAAGCCCCTCAAGCTTGCATGTCTGCCAGTTCCATCACCCGCGCTTTTTGTTTTTAATGTAATCATTAAAAACAAGGTTATGCGAAGCAGGTTCTAATTGTGAGCAAAACGAACAACAAAGTTCTGCGAAGCAGGTTTTTGTTAAAGTCGTTTTAATTTAACTGCTTTACCAGAAAGATCGCGAAGATAATAAAGTTTAGATCTTTTCACTTTATAACTTACTTTTTTAGTAACATTAGAAATTAAAGGAGAACATACTGGAAATATACGTTCAGTTCCCACTCCTTCAATTTGAGTGCGTATAGTAATAGTGCCGTTTATTCCAGAACCGTGTTTGCGCGCGATAACAAGTCCGTTAACTGATTGCAAACGCTCTTTGGTTTGAGTTTTTGCTTTAGCTTTAAATCGAGATTGCTCTAATAAAGTTTCTTTAATCCTATATTTAAGCGAAATTTCATCGCCTGATTTAATGCCTTTAAATTTATCATTGAAATCAATTTTTATTTTTTCTTCTATTTCTTTTTTTTTCTGAGAAGTTTCCGCTGGTTCATTTTTTTTATTTTCATTAATCATACATTATTATTATACAGAAATAAAGAAAAAATGCAATAGGCTGTTGTGTTAAAATTAAAAAAATAGTATACTAAAAATAAGGACATCTACAAATTTTTAATCTCGTTTCACTCGCTAACAAATTTGTGATAACCTTGTTTTTAATGATTACATTAAAAATTAGAACCTGCTTCGCAGAACCTTGTTTTTAATGATTACATTAAAAATTAGAACATCTAATTATTCATAAGATCGTTTTACTCGCTAACGAATAATTGATAACCTTGTTTTTATGGAAAAATCACCTTATTCAATGAGCATACAAGAGGCTTCCAAAATTTTAAACAAAGCTTCTCGCAGTGTGCATCGTTACATAGTGGCTAAAAAACTATCTAAAATTTATATTCATACTGAAAATGGAAAAGAAGTTCGTTTAAAGCCAAAAGAAGTAGAAGCTCTAAATCGCGAGCTTCATGGTTTAGGTCCAAAAGTTGTAAAATTTGTTGAAAAAGAAAAAAACAAAACAATGCAGGACATTAAAAGCAACAAAGATAGCGCAATATCTCAAGAACTTTTATCGCGCTACGAACAAGCTATGTTTAGATTAGGTCAGTTGAATGCTAATGAAAAACAAGTTATTTTATTAGAGGAAAAAACAAATAGCATGCGTTCGGAAATTGATATTTTAAAACATAAAAATTTTGATCTGGAAAAACATAATCAAGAGCTTTTAAACAATACAAGAAGAGCTATAAACGAACTTGATGATATAAAACAAAGAAAATTATCTTTTATTGAACGATTTATTGGAAGAGTTATAGAAAGATAATTAAAGAATAATTTTTATTTTCTAATAGAGTAAACAGCTCGTTTAATGTTTTTTATTTTTTTAAATTATTCATTAGATTATATTTTTTATGAGTTTAAATAAAAGTCAAAAACAAGCAGTTGAAACTATTAACGGTCCTGTGCTTATTTTAGCTGGAGCAGGAAGCGGTAAAACAAGAGCCCTAACGCATAGGGTTGCTTTTTTGATTGGAAAAGGGATTGCTCCTTATAATATTTTAGCAGTTACTTTTACCAATAAAGCCGCGCAAGAAATGAAATTCCGCATAAATTCTCTATTAAATAATAAACTACAAGCTACAAATCACAATTTAAATATAGGCACTTTTCACTCTATTTGCGCTAAAATTTTACGCATTGAAGCAAATAATATTAATCTTTTACCAAGTTTTACTATATATGATAGAGGAGACCAGATATCGCTTGTTAAAAGTATTATTAAAAATTTGGGAGTTTTGGGCGATATAACGCCATCTCAAGTTATAGAGCGAATTTCAAAAGCAAAAAGCGAACTTATTTCATCTAATTTATTTTTATCTAAAGCGCAAAATCATTATGAACAGATTATTGCTCAAATTTATTTACAATATGAAAACGATTTAAATAAAGCTTCAGCGCTTGATTTTGATGACCTTATATTTAAAGCGGTTTTAATGTTTAGAAATCATCTTGAAATATTAGAAAAATATCAGGAAAAATTTAAATACATTTTAATAGACGAGTACCAAGATACTAACCCATCGCAATATGAATTAGTAAAATTGCTTGCTGGAAAATATAGAAATATTTGCGTTGTAGGCGATGATTTTCAATCAATTTACAGTTTTAGACAAGCTGATTTTAGAAATATTCTAAATTTTGAAAAGGACTGGCCAGACGCGAAAATAATTAAATTAGAAGAAAATTATCGTTCCACTAAAAACATATTAGCTGCTGCGCAAGCTGTAATTAGTCAAAATAAAGTGCGAACTGATAAAAATCTGTTCACTAATAAAGAACAAGGAGGGCGTGTTTTAATTAAAAAAGCCATTGATGAAAAACATGAAGCGAAAATAGTTATAAATGAAATTAAAAGATTAAAAAATGATGAAGAAATAAGTTTAAATAATATAGTTATATTTTTTAGAATAAATGTTCAATCAAGGCCATTTGAAGAAGCGCTTATTTCAAATAGCGTTAATTATCGCACTGTTGGACTTATAAAATTTTACGAGCGCAAAGAAGTAAAAGATATTTTAGCTTATTTGCGACTCATAAACAATGGAGCTGATAAAGTTTCATTTCAGCGTATTTTTAATATTCCAGCGCGCGGTTTATCCGCTAACACATTTAAAAAAATACTACATTATCAAAAAGAAATAATGGAGCATTTAATTATTCCTAAAGAAGTATTGGAAAGGTTAAATAAAAATAAGCGCGCAATAGCAAATTTAGAAAAGTTTTTAAATTTATTTAGAAACTTTAAAAAAGAATCAAAAAAATTAAGATTAACAGAGTTTTTTGATTTTTTAGTTGATGTTATTGAATATAAAAAATATTTAAAAACGCAAGTAAATAGCGAAGAGCGTTTAGATAATTTGCGAGAATTGAGAAGATTAACAGAGGACTTTGATAACAAAACTACATCTTTTGTATTAGATGAATTTTTGCAAAATATAAGTCTTTTTACAAATGGAGATGAAGTAATTGATAATAGCGAGGCAATAACTTTAATGACTGTGCATTCTGCGAAAGGATTAGAATTTCCAGTGGTGTTTATTACTGGATTTGAATATGGCATTTTCCCATTTTATAAAAGCTTGGAAAATGAAGAAGATTTAGAAGAAGAGCGAAGGCTTTGCTATGTAGCTATAACTCGTGCTAAGAAATTACTTTACATTACTTACGCTTTCAAACGCACTTTATTTGGCAGAACGCAAGCAAACCCTCCATCAATTTTTTTAGATGAAATTCCAGAATATGTGAAAATGGAAATATAACTTAAAAAAACAAAGTTCTCAATAAAAATTTATTAATTGAGCATTATTCAGATTATTGAGATTGAAACTTGATAATAAATTTGTTATAATTTAAATATGAAAAAATCGCTGCTTAACGAGCAATAGCGAGTTTAGAATTTGTTAGAGGTTTTTATTGTGAGCAAAGCGAACAACAAAGTTATCAACAAATGCTTAACGAGCAATAGCGAGTTTAGAATTTGTTAGAGGTTTTTAATTATGAAAAGCAATCAAATCGCAAGTAAAAATGACGATTTTCCCAGTAGCAAAAAAATAAGTAAAAATTTAAATATTTTTAATAATATAGCGATTATTATTGTTAATGTCGGATCGCAAAAAAAACGTTTTATTTTACAAAAAATCAAGAAACTCAATCTTACAACCATTGTTGTTAATAAAAAAGCTGAAACTTGGGCAAAGCCATATGTTGATCATTGGATTTTGACTGACAATTCCAATCACACTGAAGCAATTCAAGCGATACATAACTTTATTGTCACGCATCCTAAAATTAAAATCAATGGAGCTATTACTTTTTGGGAAGACGATGTTTTGCTTTGCTCTAGAATATGTGATAGGTTTAAATTTATAGGAATTCCTTTATCAGTTGCGAAAAAAGCTAGAAATAAATTTCTTTTTCGTGAATTTTGCTTTAAAAACGGACTTCCATCTCCTGGATATTCTTATATACGCTCTGAACAAGACATTAAGGGTATTATTAAAAGTCTTAAATTCCCTTTGGTTATTAAACCTGTTTTCGGCTCAAGTAGCGTATATGTGATGAAAGTGGAAAACGAAGAAGAACTTAAAAACAGTTTTGATTATATTCAAAAATCCATTTCTGAAAATATTGAATCAGCGCTTTTTGACGGGCTGGATATTTTAGTTGAAGAATATATTGACGGTGATGAAGTGGATATAGATATGTTGATTCAAAACGGACGATTAAAATTTTGCGTTATATCTGACAATACAAAAACAAGAGAACCATTTTTTATTGAATCTGATAGAATTACGCCTTCCCAGCTTCCGCAAAAAGATCAAGAATCTTTGCTTGAAATGGCAGATGTAATTCTTGAAAAAATGGGAGTGCAAAATGGATGTATACATCTGGAAGCCAAATCTACTAATAAAGGACCAGTGCCTATTGAGGTAAATTTACGAATGGGAGGAGATGAGATTTATTTTAGCATTAAAGAAGCTTGGAAAACCGATCTTATTGAAATGTCAATTAGAATTGCTATAGGAAATTATATTTCCAAAATTAAATCAAGCAAAGCGCCTAAAAAACACTTGATTGCCAAAACATTTACACCTAATCATTCTGGCATTATTGTGAAAATTGATGTTGATAAAGAAATTGAAAAATTAGATTATGTCAAAGAGTATCAATTTTTTAAAAAAGTCGGAGATTCAGTTCTTGTACCACCAGAAGGATATGAATATTTCGGATGGTTAATGACATCAGGAGATAATTATTTAGACGTGCAAGATAATATGGAAAATGCACTGAAATACATAAAATACGATGTAGCGCGCTTTCAACATACTTCTTCTATTGGCAAAACATACAGAAAAAGCGATATTTCTTTTTCTTCGCTAAAAAAAAGTCCTTCTGTTCGTAAAAAAGCCAAAATTGAAAAAATTCTGCAAATGTCCATTAAAGAGCAGAGAAATTTGCATATTGGCATTGCTTGCAATGGATATCAATCAGATGAACAAAATATGGCGATTGAGAACGAATTAAACGCGATTGGCAGAAATATTCAAGATACTTTGCAAGACTTGGGATATCGCATTACTTTTATTGATTTTAATAATGTGCGAAAAGCAATTAATGATCTTATAAACAGTAATATTGATCTTGTTTTTAATGTTTGCGAAAGAATCAATGATTCAAGTTTGCTTGAGCCTCACGCGGCATCTATTTTTGATGTATTGCAAATTCCTTACACTGGTTCAAATCCTTTTACTCTTGGGCTTTGCATTGATAAGATTAGAGTTAAAAAACTTTTAAATTATCACAATATTCCAACAGCAAAATGGGATTATGTATATACAATGAATGACAACATTAGTCTTGATCTTAAATATCCGTTAATTGTTAAACCAGCTAACACTGATAATTCAATTGGCATTACCAATAATTCTGTGGTAATAAATAAAAAGGAATTAGGAATTCAGCTTGAAAAAGTGATTTTGGAATATAAACGACCAGCTTTAATTGAAGAATATATTGATGGCGATGAATATGATGTGGCGATTTTAGGCAATGATTATGATGATTTTCGCGTATTGCCTCTTTCTCGATCTATATTTGATAAAATGCCAGACGGTTATTGGCATATTTATGCTTTTGATTCAAAATGGAATTCTAATGAAGCATATAAAAAGATTATTGTTCAAGAACCTGCAAAAGGAATTAGTCCAAAATTTAAATCCCTTTTAACAGAAATTGCTTTAGACACTTATAATATTTTAGATTGCCATGATTACGGACGAGTAGAAATTAAAGTTGACCAGAATAATAATCCTTTTGTGATTGAACTTAATCCTAATCCATCAATAAATAAAAATAACGCTTTTCCGCGACTATCAAAATTAGCAGGAATAAATTACGGAGATTTTTTGGAAGAAATAATTCGCATGACAATAGAGCGATATAAGAAAAATCCGCCTTTTTATCATTTGCAAACTGATCTTATTTAATAAATATATAATACATTTATGAAGGAAATAAAATTAATTGTAGGTTTGGGAAATAAAGGCAAGGAATATGAAAATACGCCTCATAATATTGGTTTTAGAGTTGTTGATAATTTACTATCGGGAACTAAGTTCCCGATAGTAAAAAAGTTTGGCGGGGAGATTTTTGAAAATAAAGATAAGAGCATTATATATTTAAAACCTATGACTTTTATGAATAATTCCGGGAAAACAGTTTCATCTATTATAGCGGAATACAAAATTAAAATAGAAAATATTTTAATTATTCACGATGAGCTTGATTTTCCCTATGGAAGTAAACCAAAACTTGATTTTAACCGCTCTTCTGCCGGACATAAAGGAGTAAAATCAATGATTGATTTTTTAAAAAGCCAAAATTTTCATCGTTTGCGTATTGGCATTATGCCAGAACAAAAACCAGAAAATGTAAATGATTATTTAACTAATTACAATATTAAGGGCAAATTAAAAAAAATAGATAAAGAAGTTATTGAAAAAGCGACAAAAATCGTAAAAGACTGGATTATAAGCGTTTAGAGGTCAGTTTTTAAAAATTAAATCATTAGAAATTAAATGAAAATTTAAAATTGAAAATTGAAAATCGTTTGTATGCTATTGACTTGACACATTGACTTTGATAAAATGGCTTTAATAAAGGTTAACTTAACAAAAAGCTTATGGAATCATTTGATATAAGACTTATTGTTGGGCTAATACTTGGTATTTTAGTTGGATATGGAATGCGTTATTTTTTGAGTTTGCGCAAATCAAATTCTATTGAACAAAGAGCGGAAAATCTTGAAGCTAAGGCTAATCAAAAAGCGCAGGAAATTATTTTAGCTGCAAGACAGGATGCTGTTAAATCCCTTGATAAAGCAAGAGATGAAGAAAAGGATTTAAGGCTTCAATTAAAACGCTTTGAAGAACGTTTAAGCAACAAAGAAGGAGAATTGGCAAAAACAGAACAAGGTTTGCGAGAAAAAGAGAAAAGTATAAAAGAGGAGTTAAATCAAATTGAGAAAACAAAAGAAGATTTAAAGAAAAATAAGGACGCGCAAATAAATCTTTTAGAAAAGATAAGCAAATTATCCAAGCAAGAAGCTAAAGATATTTTGCTTAAAGAAATGGAAAAGGAATATCAAAATGAAATATACAGCAAAATAAGAGCATTAGAAGAACAAGGCGAGCAGGAAATGGAAGAAAAAGCTAAAACTATTATGAGTTTAGCTATGCAAAGACTCGCTTCAACACATAGTTCTGAAATTACATCGTATACATTTGATCTTCCTTCTGACGATTTAAAAGGTAAAATTATTGGCAAAGAAGGGCGTAATATTAGAGCGTTTGAACGAGCTTCAGGAGTGGAAGTAATTGTAGACGAGACTCCGGGAATAATAATACTTTCTTCTTTTAATCCTATTAGACGTGAAATAGCAAGAGTTGCTATGGAGCGATTGATTAAGGATGGAAGAATTCAGCCTGCGCGAATTGAAGAGGAAATTGAAAAAGCGCGCGTATCCGTATCAGAAGATATAATTAAAGCTGGAAAAGACGCTGTTTATAAATTGGGTATTGTGGGATTGTCTCCTGATTTAGTTAAAATTATTGGTCGCTTGAAATTTAGAACCAGTTATGGGCAAAATGTTTTAGAACATTCTATTGAAACAGCTCAAATCGCTGAAATTATCGCAACTGAATTAAAAGCGAATATTGGAATAGCTAAACGAGGAGGATTATTACATGATATTGGAAAAGCAGTGGATAGAGAAGTTCAGGGAACCCATGTTGAGATAGGCCGTAGAATATTGGACAAGTACGAAGTTCAAAAAGAAGTTATTCAGGCAATGGAATCTCATCACGGAGAATATCCAGCTGAAACAGTTGAAGCTCTTATAGTGGAAGCATCAGACGCAATATCTGCTTCTCGCGTTGGAGCAAGAAAAACATCTTTAGAAGAATATTTGCAGAGATTAGGAGAATTAGAAGAAATAGCTAATGAGGAAAAAGGAGTTGAAAAATCATACGCTATACAAGCTGGACGAGAATTGCGAGTATTTGTTAATCCAAAAGAAGTATCTGACATAAATATCAAAAAATTAGCTCACGATATAGTTCGAAAAATTGAAAAAAAATTACAATATCCTGGCGAGATTAAAGTTATTGTTATTCGTGAAAACCGAATAATAGATTACGCTAAGTGATTATTTATATTAAAATACGTTTGTCCTTTTTTGTTCCTTTGGAACTATAAAAGGATTTAAGCGCGACTAATGAAAAGTCAATTAAAAATTGATTTTTCCAAAGTCTTATTAAAGGAGGTGAATTATAAATGAATAAAATGGAATTAGTAGAAGCAGTAGCTGGAAGCGCTGATGTTAGCAAAGCTGTTGCTAAAAGAGTATTAGACGGCACTTTTGAAGCTATTGCTAAAACCCTAAAAAGTAAAGGCAAAGTTAATGTTACTGGCTTTGGCACATTTTTAGTATCAAAAAGACAAGCTCGAACAGGACGTAATCCTCAAACTGGCGCAACTATGCAAATCCCAGCTATGAGCGTTCCAAGATTTAAAGCAGGAAAAGGATTAAAAGAGTCTGTTCGTTAAGTTTTCTCTTGTTTTATTCACATTTTACAAAATCGCCTCGATGCCCCACATCGGGGCGATTGTAATTCAAAATGTAAAAATCAAAAACAGAATTCCATAAAAGATGATATAATAGTTTTTAATTTGTATTTTTGGTTTATCATTTTAAATTGAAAATTTTTAATTTAAATTTATTATGAAGATAGGTATTGTAGGATTGCCTAATGTAGGCAAGTCAACTTTATTTAAATTATTAACCAAAGTAGAGGTAGATATAGCTAACTATCCTTTTTGCACTATTAACCCAAATATTGGTTGCGTTAAAGTGCCTGATAACAGGCTTCAAAAATTAGCCTTGTTTTCTAATTCCGAGAAAATAATTCCAACAGCTATTGAATTTGTTGATATTGCTGGATTAGTAAAGGGCGCGCATCAAGGAGCTGGATTAGGAAATAAATTTTTATCGCATATTAGGGAAGTGGACGCGATACTTCATTTAGTGCGTAGTTTTAAAGATGAAAACATTTCTCATATTGACGGATCAGTTGACGAAGCGCGTGATAAAGAAACAATTAATTTGGAGCTTATTTTTGCTGATTTAGCAACTGTTGAAAAACGTCTGTATTCAGTGGAAAAAGAAGTTAGATCAGGCAGTATAGAAGCAGAGAAAACAAAAGCGATTTTAGAAAAAATAAAAGAAAATTTTAATAATGGCAAGCCAGCTCGCGATTTAAAATTTAATGAAAAAGAACTTGAATTAATAAAAGAATTAAATTTATTAACTTTAAAACCGGTTTTAATTATATATAATCAAGATAAAAATCAGCTTGAAAAAGAAAGCTCGGAAATAATAAAAAAATCATACGAGATTTTAAATTTAATAACTTTTTTTACTTCAGGGCCTAAAGAAACCAGAGGCTGGACAGTGCGTAATGGAGATAAAGCGCCGCAAGCCGCAGGTAAAATTCACAGCGATATGGAGCGAGGTTTTATAAGAGCAGAAGTAATAAATTGGCAAAATTTAATTAACAAAAACACTAACAAACGATTAGAAGGAAAAGAATATGTTATTCAGGACGGAGATGTATGTATTTTTAAATTTAATGTTTAATTTTAAAAATAATTTTATTTAAATTCGCCAAAGGTAATAATAGACAAATTGTCCATGTTATGACCATAATGACTGAAAACTTCCAGCGCATCGCCGTCAAATCTTTTATCCCAGTCCAGACCTAATTTGCCACAGATATTTTTCAAAGATTCCACTGACGGCCCTTCTATTTCCGCATAAACCGGAATTTTCGGCCACATATCTATATCAATAGTCACATCATCAATCTTGAATGTGTGCCGATATTTCTCTATTTGTCTTACGGGCTTTAATTTAATATTCTGAAAAAGTTCCGTGCATTTGTCAAAATCCGACACTTCCAATTCGATTTTTTGCGCGCTGTCAACTGTTTGCTTTTGGTTGTTCTTGTAAGTGAGTTTTACTTTGCCCTTCGTTTTTCGAAGCCTTACGAATTTGCCTTTTCCTTTCCATGAATTTTCTTGGTCGTGGAAAATTCTTTCTTCCAGTTTTTCTTCGCCTTTATCAATACCGCCAAGCGCAATTATTTTTTTAATAAGATTATCTTTATCTATATCAAGAAACCTTGTTTCAATTTCTTTTTGCATATATTGTGATTATTTTACTTTTTGTCGCAATGCTTCAAGCGCATCAAGAGCAGTATCAATTAGAGCGGTATATTTTTCTGGATGAAGATAGAGTTGATTATGAGTCCCATTGACAGAATAAAATCCATCAACCATTTCTGTAGTGGTTTGTTCTTGGACTTTCTCCATAGGAAAAAATTTATCGTCTACGCCATGAACTATAGATATCTTTATTCCTAAGTCTTTAAGAGTTTTCAATATTTCGTGAATTTGTGTTTCTGCTATAATCTTGATGGACTCAACGGTATGCTGAGGATTTGATGCAAAAACTTTCATTTTAGCTTTAGCTGCTATCTTGGCTTGATTAAGTGCATTGAACCCTTCTTTTGTAAATAATTTTGTATAAATTCTGGCAGTCTGAAGAGCGATATCCAAGGTCGCCTCCTTAATCAACCTTTCCTTTGAATCTTCTCCGACCATGCCAGCCGGGTCAACCAATACCATGTTTCTGAATTTATCTGGTCTAAGAAGCGCTGCTAACACTCCATAGATTGCTCCCTCGGAATGAGCTACGATATCCGTTTGCTCTATGCCTTTTTCGTCAAGAGATTTTAATAGAGCAGTTACTTTTCTTAATTCAATATCGTGTATCTCTTTCCCATGTTCTGTTGCTGACTCTTGTATATTTGCGCTGTCAATTCCATGAGGAGCATTAACCGCTAAAATTCTTCTGCCGCGTTCAGCCAAATAAATTATATTATTCCTGTAAACTTCTGGGATTGTTCCCCATCCACGAAGCAAAAAAGTTGGAACCTCTGTTTTTGGTCTCTCTGGTTTAACATCAATAATATCCATCACGCCTCCCTCGTATAAATCAATTTTATCAGGATGTTCAAATTGGTATTTAAGTCTTTCTCTATTGGATTCCGGCGGTTTTTGTGTGGAAGATTTTTCAAAATTGTTTAACATATTTTAAAATATAATTTTTACTGCTCATATTGTGGTATGAGTATTTTACGGGCGGGAAGTCAAATCTTGGAGTATATTTACGACCTCGCTCGAACCCATTTTATCAAAAATTTCTGACCAAAGGAAGCCGCACCCGCCACCACTCACTAATGCTCGCCCCACCACAGAAAAGTTTTGTTTGCGGTTTATGATTTGCGCGCGCCGGATTTTTTCTTCTAAAAAGAAAACAAAACTTTTCTTTGGTGTCCTGCTCTGACGAGCAGGGCGGCGGGTGCGGCTTCTGTTTTTGCTCGGGCGCGGCGGAATTCCCCCACACCCCCCTTCCGCCGCGCCCTTGCTTCCACGACCGGCAGAGCGATTGCGGAAAGGAGTTTATTCTTTCTTATTTTCTATCGCACTCGCGGTAATTTCTATGTTGCAACTATGATGCTCCTTACACCACACCTGACATTTTTCCGCTTGTTTTTTGTCCTCATAATGAAAACCGCACTCCTCGCATTGGTATAACTCTTTTTCGTTTTGTTTTATTATTCTAACCATAATTATAAATAATCAAGCAATCGTTCGTAGTTAATAAAATCTAACCATTGATAAAAATACGCGATCCACACGCCGAGCTTGTTCGTGAAGAGAAGGATACCAAGGAAGACGAGAAACAGTCCTCCGATAATCGAAATAACATTGAGATACTTGCTCAACCTTGAGATATAGTTTGACGCAGAACCTATGCCCGCAGCAATTATAAGAAACGGCACTGCAAGTCCGAGAGAGAAAACCGAAAGAAGGAATGCTCCTTGTCCGACTGTTGTCGATGCCGCGGCAAGCGTCAAAATTGATCCTAAGATAGGGCCGACACATGGAGTCCAGCCAAAAGCAAATGTCGCTCCAAAAATGAGAGAACTTGTCGGATTGCCCGGCTTTAACGCCTTTATTCTTCCGATATTTTTCTCAACATTTAAAAACGGCAGTCGCAGAGCTCCTATCATGAAAAACCCAAAAAGTATTACAAAAATGCCGCCGATTCGCGAGAGCCAAATTCTGTATTGGGCAAGAGCAGAGCCGCCCAGACCAAAAAGACTGCCAAGTAGTATGAAAATAAGGCTAAAGCCAATAACGAACAAGAGTCCGTTCAAAAAAATTTTCCTTCGCGCTGATTTTGACTTCAGCGGGTCTTGTAAATCCTGTACCGAAACTCCGCTAATGAATCCCAAATATCCAGGCACCAAAGGAAGTGTGCAAGGGGCAAGAAAAGTGAGAATACCAGCGATAAATGCGGGGATGATAAGTGAAAATTCCATAGTTATTTTTTGCTAAAATTTCGAATCGCTTCGCGCTGGACTTCTTCAAGGTGTACCGGCGGGCGTTTTGCTTTAACAAACATCTCTGCTTTTTCCGGGGTTTTGCCGTTTTTCACAAGATAGGCCGCAACCAAAGTGGGGGCTCGGCCATGTCCATTTTTGCAATGCACATAAACTTTTTTACCCATCAAAACGAGCTTCTCAAGCACCGAAACGCCAAACTCCAGTTGATCGGGTGTGGGCGGCATGTGATTTTTTACAGGGATCCAAACATAAAATTCAACGCCGAACGGCGCGTCAACCCGTTCTTCCTCCAATGAAATATCCGCGCTGACACCATCTTTGACTAAATTCTCATCAAAATGAGTCTGACAGCACTGATTTGTGCCGATATAAATTCCATCGGCAATGTAGTCAAAATCTAATTTATTTTTTGGATGCGTTTCCATACTACAGTGAGAGTAATTTTTGAATCTTTTGGCGTATCTCGTTTATTTCCATAGGCCCGCGCTTACGCTCGGCAATATTTCTATTTCTATCTACGAAAATAGTTTCCGGCATGGAAAATCCGCCAATGGACTGGTAAAACGAATCAGAGGGATCAAGCAAAAATATCAAATTGTTCGTTACCCCCAATTCGTCCGTATATTTCTTTGCTGTCTCTCGCGATTCAGCTCTATCAATCGCGATGATTGCTACATCATCGCCGAATTCTTTTTGAGCAACGTCAAAATCGACCAATTCTTTCCGGCAAAAAGGACACCATGTCGCCCAAGAATTTATGACGAGCGGCTTTCCTGTAAAGTCAGCGAGCTTCACTGTTTTGCCGTCATAATCTTGCAAGGAAAAATCGGGGGCTTTCTCGAATTGTCTTTGGCGCGTTGATTCTTCGGAAGCATTGCGGCTGGAGATAGCCAACCAACCGACGCCTCCGACAATCAAAATACCTACAATGATAGCTAAAACTTTATTCATAATTACTTACAGCCACAATCGCACTTACCGTCTTGCTTGTGTTCATGCCCACATGCCGAACAGGTTTTCGTTTCCTCGTGTTTTTCTTCAACGGGATGATTGTGTTCTTTGTGCATCTCGCATGGGCAACTGCAGGCCATGCAAGATGTTTTGTTGTTTTTTTGATCCATATTTTTGAATTGATTAAATTTTTATTAATTTCTCGACCTTTGTTACTTATTTTCCTTCATTAATTTTGCCAAACGAATCGGCATCATAAAAAGAAGGAAAACAATGGCAAGAAGCGAAAGAAAAATGCCTGTCAGGATTTTCCCAACGCCAACCAACTTCAAACGCAGAAGTTCTGAAGGATAATTCTGAATTTGAACCAGTTTTTGATTCAGTTCCGATCCGGTTACCGCCGCTTCACGATCCACTTTACTCATAATGAAGTAATTCTGCTGAATAGCATGGAACTTAGCCTCTTCAACTGACACTTGTTGGTGCATGCCTACTCCTCGCCAAACGAATGTGATTGAAGCAACCACAAGAATAAGAAGAACCAGTATCGGTACCATCATTGATTTCATGTTTTGCATATTTTTGAATTGATTAAATTTTTATTAATTTTTCGACCTTTGTTATTGTATCCCAATTAATCCGCCGCCATTCAAAAGAATTGCGATACTCGCGGCAAGCAGTATCAAATCAAACTCCCAACCAGTTTTATCCATCGCCGCAAACGGCACACGCCATTTCATAATTTTCATGCCGATCGCGCCCAGCATGATAATCGCCAAAATTAAGGCGGATAACTGAGTATATACTCCAAAAACTAATCCCAAAGAGGCCACAGCTTCCATCCCGCCCAACATTAATATCATTCCGGCAGGCATACCCATCATTTGCGCCATACCTTTGGCGTTCTTCAGCTTCGGCAATGCGTGGTAGATAAATATAATCGCCACCGTCAAGCGCAGAATCAGAAGTCCGATATCGTTGTATTGTGTTAGTTGTTCAAACATAATGATTTAATTATTTTTTTGTTTTTCGACCTCCTCAATTATAAATTATTTCAACAATTCTGTATCTGGGTGCGCGGCAACCCAGGAAAACCAAAACGAGCCGAACGGATTGATGCGTTCAAGCGTCCCATCGCTTTTCTTCTCAAAAAGACGAACGGCATCAATATCTTTTTCGTATTGAGCGACAATTGTTTTTTCCTGAAACACATCCTCGATCTTACCCGCTTTTTTGACGGCTGGCGGCCAATACGCTTTGGCCTTGCCGTTTACCACTATACCCAAAATAAACTCCTTTTCACCTAACCGGCTATCTTTCTTATCGACCGGGAAAAAAGTGCCGGGTGAAGTATAATAGTCCCCATATGGGTCTTGTCCGTAAAACCTTGTTGCTCCGGTGTCTCGCGAAAGAACCTCGCCATTTGGATGAAGTTTCCGCCAATCGCCGAATCGAATCTGGTCTGACGGCAAAACTTCAAGTCGTGTTGCCGTCATTTCTCCCACGATTGCTTCGCCTAAAATTTGCGACCACAACGAGTCGGTTTTGCGGTCATACATTACCAAATTTGAATTCCATAGTTTGCCCGAAGTGCCGAACTCCACTCGTTCCCCCGCCACGACGGGGTCAAAAACGATTCCCGACAAACATAGCGGGCAATAGGTAACGAGCACCCGCTTTCCGTTAATAGTATCGTTGACGATTTCATGCCACACCAAAATTTGAAACGGATAAAAACGATTGACACTGCCTATCTCAAGCGCAAGACCGGGTTCGGTATCTGGTAACTGTTTGCTCGCCTCACCGATAGAAATAAATTTTGGGCGGTCAATAGATGGAATGCCGTCTTTTGGCGGGCCGCCGCCAAGAATAGAGTCCAAAGGGACGCTATGTTTTACTCCGTTTGTAACCATAATTTCCTTTTCTACTACACCGCCGTTGTCTTGAATCGTAATCGTTTCTTTTTGGGCTTCTCCGCCTTTCGGCAAAGAAAAATCATTTTTGAAAATTGTGCGAGACAGCCCGAATACCACGAAAATGGAAACAATAACAACAGCAATAATAATTTTCCGTTGATTGCTCATAAATTTTCATTTTTACAAACCCCCGCCTGCTCGCCACCTTCTGCAGAAGCAATTTCGCACGGTTTTTCATCTGGAAGATAACTTTGACTTTCTGAATTGCCGCTTTGTTCAATCAATGAAACAATATCCACTTCTTTGATATCGCCGGGAATCGTGCGGACAAGGTTGCCGTTTATATCGATTAGAAAATGAGTATTGGTATATTGAATGCCGAAAGCGCGTGAAGCTTCGCCGCGAGGATCAAGCGCAATAGGAAAATTGATACCGCGCGAATCAATGAAATTTTGTATCGTTGATTCCTTTTCTTGCAAGTTGACTCCTATCACCTCAACCTTATCCTTATATTTTTCATAAAAACGATTGAGGTTCGGCATATCGCGGCGGCAGTTCGGACACCATGAAGCCCAAAAATCAACGACAACCGGCTTCTTGCCCTTAAATTCCGAGAGCGTAATCGCGCCACCGCCCAACTTCTGTAGTGTAAAATCCGGAGCAAGCTTGGTGGAACTACCTGATGTACTGTTATGAATTGAAGCGGTACCGGAAGTCGTGTTATTACTGGAGAACTTTGCGAATATCAAAAGACCTATCGCAATCACAACTACGCCACCAATAAGAAATTTTGTATTCATATGCTTGTAGCTTTATTTTATATTCAGCAATTGAGACAGCCCCTCCTTATCGAAACCGACAAGAATCTTTCCATCAATATCAATGACCGGAACAGCCATTTGGCCTGATTTTTTGACCATTTCTTCTGCCAAGGCGTGATCGCTTGCCACATCTTTTTCTTCATATGTAACATTATGCTCTTTGAAAAAAGCTTTGGTCATTTTGCAATAAGCGCAAGTTGGAGTTGTATAGATAGTAATTTTTGACATATTTTTTATTTTAATTATTTATTCGTTCGACTTTATAAATTGTATTAATTGTTTAACGGTAGGATTGTCCTTTTTTAGTTCGTAGCAAACCATCTGCCCCATTCTCATTTTTTCGACCAGTTCCAGCATTTCTAGAACCCTTAACTGTTGGGATGCCGCCGATACCGTAATATCAAAGACATTTGCGACATCCGTCACGCAAATATCGTGGTGTTCCATCAGCAACTTAAAAATCCGAAATCTGCTCGGGTCACCTAACGCGCCAAGAATGATAGGCATCCTGTCTTTTTCGTCCGACAACTCTTTTTTTATTTTGTTTACTTGTTCTTTTGTCAGCATATTAGTTAAGCACTTGCATAATTACTTAAATCTTACTCCCTATCAACTTCTGTGTCAACTGGGGATGAAACCTCTCCCCAAACCACTCTGTCGGTCGTGGAAGCGAGGGCACGGCGGAAGGGGGGGGTGGGGGGAATTCCGCCGCGCCCGAGCGAAATAAAAATGAGGCCAGCCCCGCCGCCGCTCGCTAATGCTCGCCCAACCAAAGAAAAGTTTTGTTTTCCTTTTAGAAGAAAAAACCGACGAGCGCAAATAAAACATTGTGAACAAAACTGGAGCGGATAACGGGATTCGAACCCGTGTATCTTGGTTGGAAGCCAAGCGTACTACCACTGTACTATATCCGCGAATTATCTAAATATTAACTATAAAATAATATCCTATTTGTTTTAATTTTTCAAATTAAAATAATCAATGTCTTGATTGGTCGGGGCGCCGAGACTTGAACTCGGACTAAATGCTCCCAAAGCATTCGTGCTGCCATTACACTACGCCCCGATATTTCTTTTAATATAACATAAAAAACGCTAAAATCAATAGAATGCTAAATCTATTGATGTTGAAATTTAATAATTGTTTGGAAAAAGATAAGTATTTACAAATCAGTTGTCAAGTGTTAAAGTATTGTAAAAAATGTCCTCGTAGCTCAATAGGATAGAGCGGCTCTCTTCTAAGGAGTAGGTTACAGGTTCGATTCCTGTCGAGGACAAACAGCGTTTTATTTGTAGTCTCTTGTTATAACAATAATTTAAATTTATTTGGAAATTAAAAATTCGCGTGGCGCGCGTTTACGGAGATCTTAGCTCAACTGGTTAGAGCGTTGGTTTGTGGAACCAAAGGTTGGGGGTTCGACTCCCCTAGGTCTCCCATTAAGTTAATTAAAATTACTGGAGTCAAACTTCGTTATTTTTTAAATTCATAGTTTTATAATATATATTACAATAAATTATAAGTCGAAAACAACGCTTTTAGGGTTGTTTTTTTATGTTTGTTTATTTTCTTAAAATTAGGATTGCGAATATTCCTCCTGTTATATCAGCGATTAAATCAAGCATAGTGTCATTTGGGCTTGGTTGGAAATTTATTAAACTTAAATTCCAAGTAATGCTTATTTGGTCCATTCCAAATTGCCAAAATTCCCATAAAACTCCAAACAAAGAAACAGCGCCAATTATAAAAAGCCAATTTTTAATTTTTAATTTTTCATTTGAAATTTGAGTTGCATATAATGCCACGAATACTCCTCCCCAAAAATGAAGCGCGAAATCAGAATATATGAAAAATGGAAATAAAATAAAAAGCGCGTTAGCTAAAACAAGAGATGTTCCTGTAAGTTCCCATTCTCGCGCTTTTATTGATTTTTTTATTAGTATTTTTTCTCGTAATTTGAATAAAAGTGAGAATAATACTGAAATAAAAATAAATACTCCTAAAAATATTTCATTTTGAATTATTGCCCAAATTCCTAATAAAAATGTTATAATGCGAAATAAATCTGACATAATAGAATTGTTTTAATTTTATCATACTAAAAAATAAAACACAAAAAACAAAAAAAAAGTGGTTTAAAAAGCAGAGCCTGGATTTGCTGAAATCAAACTTAAACAAGGTTGTATATTCACAATTGTATAAAAAAGTGATAAAATATATAATATGAGATTTATTGATAAATTCAAAAGTTGGAAAGGAAAAAAAGTTATAATAAGAGTTGATTTCAATGTTCCAATTGAAAAGGGCGATATATTGGGCGAAATGTGGAGAGTAGAAAGCTCTATTCCAACTATAAAGTTTTTACTTGACCAAGAAGTTTCGCGAATTGTATTTTTAACGCATATTGGTCGACCAAAAGGGAAAGTTGTGGACGCGCTTAGCACAAAGCATTTAATTTATACGCTAAATAAATTATTAGGCGAAAAAGTAGCTTTTGTAAATGGATTTAATATTAAAAATTTAAGAAATAGGATTATTCTTTTAGAGAATTTACGTTTTCATATAGAAGAAAAAGAAAATAATGAAAATTTTGCTAAAAAATTAGCAAAATTAGGAGATATTTATGTTAATGACGCTTTTTCAGTATCGCACCGAGCGCACGCTTCTATTGACGCTATAACAAAATTTCTGCCTTGTTTTGGCGGTTTTGAAATGAAGCGCGAAATACAAGTTTTAACAGGCGCTTATAATAATTTAATAAGTCCTTTAAGCGTTATTATAGGAGGAATAAAAGTTGGAACTAAACTAAAAATAATTGAGCATTTTTTGAAAAAGGGCGCAAGTGTAATTGTTGGAGGAGCTCTTGCTAACACGCTTCTTCACATAAAAGGAATTGCAATTGGCAGTTCTGTTATTGATAAAAAAGTGATTGAAAATTTAAAAGATTGTGGAATAAATTTAACTTCTAATAATCTTCATTTGCCTGTTGACGCTAAAATAAGAACTAAAACAGGGGAAATAAAAATTTCCGCTATTGGAAAAATAAATAAAGGCGATATGATTTTGGACATTGGTCCTGACACAAATGAATTATTCGCCAATGTTTTAAAAAACTCTAAAATGATTATTTGGAATGGTCCAATGGGAAAATTTGAAGAAAGAGATTTTGAACAAGGAACAAAAAGCATAGCTAATAATATTTTAAAAAGCAAGGCAAAAACTATAATTGGCGGAGGCGATACGCTTGCGTTTTTAGAGCAGAAAAAAATGTTGAAAAAAGAAAGTTTTTACCATATTTCAACTGGAGGAGGAGCAATGCTTGAATTTTTAGCTGGAAATGATATGCCAGGAATAAAAGAGCTTGA
>Ga0209541_10006496_pt1 | contig 19906 bp, 18 predicted proteins | sample RifCSPlowO2_01_FD_184027 | JGI IMG/M metagenome (GOLD analysis project Ga0209541, IMG submission 184027) | Groundwater microbial communities from Rifle, Colorado - Rifle CSP2_plank lowO2_0.1 (SPAdes) (version 2) | ecosystem: Environmental > Aquatic > Deep subsurface > Groundwater | place... | reverse complement strand
CTGCAATTGCCAGTGCTATTAGTTACGCTGCTACGAATGGGGCGAAAGTAATAAACATGAGTTTGGGAAGTTATGTTTACAGTCCTACATTACAGTCAGAAATTGCCAAAGCCGTCAATAATGGGGCAACAATTGTTGTAGCTGCCGGCAATGAACGTCAACAAGGAAAAACAGCAGACCAAGGCTACCCAGCGCGGGATCCTAATGTCATCACGGTTGCAGCAACCAAAAATAATGATCAAGTTGCCCCATTTTCAAATCCCGGGAATGCCGTTGATGTGGCTGCTCCAGGCGTTGGCATTGCATCAACCGTACCGGGCGGTCAATATCAAATGATGAGCGGGACGAGTATGGCTTCACCTCATGTAGCCGGACTTGTAGGACTAATTTATGCCCTTAATCCATCAATCAGGCCAAGCGAGGTAAAATCAATTCTTGAGTCGACCGCAGTGGACTTAGGGATTCCCGGCCGAGACAGGGACTTTGGCGCCGGCCGGATTGACGCTGCAGCTGCTCTAGCCCGAGTCGGAGGTGGAGGTGGCCAGCCGACACCAACGCAATCAGTCAATCCTACCAATACTGTCACTCAGTCACCTCAAGCTACACTAACACCACCAAAGCCAACAACGCCGGGCGGGCCAACTCCAACTTCGGGAAGTATTGTTAACCCAACGCCTCCTGACAGCCAATGTAACATAGGAGACTTTAACTGTGACGGGAAGACTGACAAGCAAGACTTTGAAGATTGGAAAACAGCATTCTTAGCAGGCAACGCAACTCTTAAACAATATGATGAGTGGAGAAGAGTTGTTTTTAGTCGCCCCAGCAACTAGAATTCATATACTCCCTATCTGTATTTTATCATCTCTTTAAAAATCTCTTTAGTAAATGTAATTAGTTTAAGCTGTCTTCTCCATCGCCATGGTTGTGTGACCAATCTATATAACCATTCCAAACCGATCTGGTGGATAAATTGAGGAGCACGTGGTGTTGTCCCTGCCATATAGTCAAATGCCCCGCCAACGCTGGCGCAGACAATTTTTTTAAGACTCTGACGGTGTTCATACAGCCAGAGCTCAGAAAAAGGCGATCCAAACGAGACAAGCAAAATATGGGGCCTGTAATCAGCAACTATAAATAGTATCCCTTTTTCCTCACGCGCGGTGGGATTTTGAATATCTTTGATACCGTCAGTCGCAAAAAACGTAGCTTTGCTTTGTGCCTGTTTTTGGCAGGCGACTATCTGTTCTGCTATTTTTGGCCTACCCCCCAAAAGCATTACTCGTAAGCGTTGATGAGACGCCTCTTTAAGAAGATCCTCCATGAGTTTGATACCCGTATATCTCTCTCCAATCTGAATTCCTATTAATTTAGATGCAAGGATAACTCCCGACCCGTCAACTATTCTAATCTGGGCTGATTTGACAACCTTTTTAAACTGAGGATTTTTTGTTGCTTCAACAATAATTTCCGGATTAAGAGAAACAATATGAAGAAAATTCCTTGAAGTTTTTATGTACTTTATAATTTTCTCTAGGACTTCTTTTCTGGAAAGTGGATCTATTGGTATGTTTAGTAGGGAATTTTGTTTATTTTTATTTTTCATACTATAGGGATATTATTTGTGTTTTTATGGTTTTACTTAAGCTTCAATATTGTTCATAAAAATTAAACAGCATTATTATTGCTATAATAATCTATAGTATACATTTAATTCAAAATATCAAATTAATTTTATATCTATTTACACCTAATTACTATAAGATATTGATTAAAATCTCTTTATAATTTTCCATTTCGATTTATGTTGGGATCCTACATTTTCTTCAATACTATACGGACATTTATGCGTCCCGAGCTGGAGTCGAACCAGCATCAGGCCCTTAGGAGGGGCCTATTCTGTCCGTTGAACTACCGGGACTACATTCTAATTATACTTCACTCTATAATGGTACGTCGTCGAGTCCCGAAGGTTTTGACAAAGCAATACGCCGAATGCGAAGCAGCATCTCATCTTATAGCGTCTTTATAACTCTCTAGGTTCTCCACCGCCAGCCCAACCCCCCTTATCACACAAAACAAAGGCTCCTCAGCAACAAAAGCAGCAACACCAAGGTGGTGAGTAAAATATTTGTCAATATCGTGTAATAAGGACGTCCCTCCTGACAAAACAATGCCCCTATCCACGATGTCAGATGCCAACTCAGGTGGAGTCTGCGACAAGACTTCTTTTACTCCGTCGAGTATTTGCTTTAATGGCTTTTGAAGGCTCTCACTAATGTTTTTCTCTGTTATTTGAATAATTTTGGGGAGTCCGCTCTGGAAATCCCTCCCTTTTACTTCAAAAACCTTGTCAACTGATGCTACGTCTTGGTATGCGTTGCCAACTTTAATTTTCACGTCCTCAGCGGTTCTATCTCCTACCATGATTGAATGATTGCGCTTCAAATGAGCAGCGACCGCCTCATCAATTTTAGTTCCTGCCACCCGAACACTTTTATAAACAACTAACTGTCCAAGTGATATTACTGCAATCTCGGCTGTCCCCCCTCCGATATTAACAATCATGTGGCCCGATGCTTGGGAGATTGGAATTTTTGCCCCAATTGCAGCAGCCAATGGTTCTTCCATTAAATAAACTTCCGTTGCTCCTGCCGACTTGCAAGCAGCAACAACCGCCCGTTTCTCCACTTGAGTCGACCCGCCGGGAATTGATATCATCAAATCAATTCTTAGAGTAAATCCTTTTATCGATTTTTTTAAAAAATATGAAATCATCGCCTCACAAATTGTGTAATCGGCAATAACCCCATCTTTCAAGGGACGGGACGCAACGATATTGCCAGGAGTTCGCCCCAGCATCTCCTTAGCCTCTTCGCCTACCGCCAGAATTTGTTTTGTATCGAGCGAGTAAGCAACGACGGTCGGTTCATTTAAAACAATTCCCCGGCCGGCAACGTAAACTAGAGTGTTGGCCGTTCCCAAGTCAATAGCAATTTTCTTTCTTAAATTCATGATATAGAGTATAATATTAGTACATTATACATTGTTAACATTGTTAGATTTTGATATAGAAGTAATATGATTAGAATATGAAATTTAGCTGGTTCTTAAAAAGATTATTATTGGTTGGGTTTTTTGCTGTAATTCTAGTCGGGCTGATTATTTTTGGCCGAGGGTATCGGATTAACGTTGAGCAAAAATCACTCAACGCAACAGCAATTCTGGTTGCCAATTCAACTCCCGACGGGGCCAAGATTTATGTCAATGGCCAGCTTAAGGGAGCAACCGATAGTAACATTTTTCTTCCCCCGGGAGAATATTCCATTCAAATCAAGAAAGACGGCTTTACCCCGTGGGAGAAAACAATGAGAATTAAAGGTGAGTGGGTTGCCAACGTCAACCCAAATCTTTTCCCCTTAAATCCCTCACTCTCCCCCATTACATCCTTGGGGATCGTTAAGGCCGTTGCCTCGCCAACCGGTGGCAAGTTAATTCTGCTTACTAAGGCTAGCGATGAGCAAAAAAGTGGTGTTTATCAGCTTGATAATAATCGTCTGCCTTTATCAATTATTAACCCACTCAAGCTTATTGCCCAGGACTCGGCATTTGGTTTAGATTATAATCCTGATCCGGCGACCATCACATTCTCGCCTGATGAAAAACAAATGCTAATAACCTTCACGTCCGCAAGTGGTTTAGCATCAAAAACATATCTTCTTGATATTGACGCGCTCGCTCAGAATGCTCTTGATGTCAGCCAATCGGTTGATGTTGTAAAGGCAGCTTGGGATCAACAGAGAGCAAAAAATATCAAAAAAGTTCTTGAAACATATAAGAAACCCTTTCCCAAAGTGGCTGAAAATTTTTACATAATTTCGTTTTCTCCTGATGAGAAGAAGATTCTTTATACGGTAAAAAATCCAAGTTCGTTGCCAATCATAATCAAACCAAGGCTTATCGCAACGAACCAGACTGAGGAAGCGCGAGATTTGGTCCCGGGGGAACTTTATGTTTATGATAAAACCGAAGACAAAAATTTCAAAATTGACGTGCCGATAAGCGAAAATGTAACCAATACTCCTCCAGTGATTTGGTACACTGACTCAAATCATTTGATTATTAACCGCGAAACAGATATTGCCGTAATTGATTACGACGGCACAAATAAACGAGCCCTCTATTCCGGCCCATTTAAGCCGGATTTCTTGTCAGTAACGTCCGACGGTAAATTATTTATCCTTGCCAATCTTAACCCGGAAAATAACGAATTCCCCGACGTCTATGCTGTAGGCATCAAATGATATGAAAAAACTGGGAGGCATTGCAAAACGTGCCTTGAGCCAGCCTGATTTTATTACGATCGTAACCTTAAGAACCATAGGTAATTTTCTTGTGCTTCTTGCTTTATTCATGACGTTTCGCACCTTTCAAAAACCGGTTGTGCAAGAACTTAAATATATAGCCGATCAGATTAGCCACAAAAAATATATTTTAGCCGATGATGCTGACGTGACCTTTAAGAAAGATTATTCCCGCCATAAAGGTAAGGGCGGGATAGTGACCGTTGACAACGAAACAATTGAAGTCATTAAACCGATTGATCCCGAGTATAGTATAGTCATTCCCAAAATTAATGCCAACGCCAAAATCGTTGCCAACGTTGATACGTCCAATAGGGCTGCGTATCTTGAGGCGTTGAAACAAGGCGTTGCTCATGCCCAGGGGACCGCTAACCCCGGTGAAGGCGGACACATGTTTTATTTTGCTCACTCAACAGATAACTTTTGGAATATTACCCGGTATAACGCCGTATTCTACTTGTTATATAAACTCGAGACGGGAGACGAAATTAATATTTATTACAAGGGTAAAAGGAATAAATATAAAGTCGTTGGCCATGAAATTGTTGACCCATCCCAAGTTGATTATCTAACCAGAAAAACTAACGATGAATTTGTTACACTTCAAACCTGCTGGCCCTTGGGGACTACGTTTAAGAGATATCTTGTTTTTGCAAAAAAGGTATGATATAGATAGCGCAATTCAAACTGTCTAATTTGTCATCCTGAATCCCGAATCAAGTTCGGGACAAGTTTTATTTCGGGATCTCATTGTTGGGATGCTGAAACCCTCCTTCGTACAAGACTACGGAAGGGCGCAGCGAGTTCAGCATGACAGTATAAAAAACCGACATTTTGTTTTGCGGTTGCTATAGCAACTATACGTCCACTTCCTTTACATCTTCTTCAGGCAGTCTGAAAAGTCCCTCATCAAGCCGTTTTTGATCAAGGGCTCGAGCGAGCAATCCTACAGTACGAGACGCGATAAATAAAGCATTGAAAAACTCACTCTCAATAAGTCTTTCTAGTTCTCCTGTTGATAATTTCTCTTTTTCTGACAAAACATCAAGCATAACCGATGCTATTGCCCCATCAAAATTAAGAATTAAATTTCCTTTTTTTCCAGTCGTGATTTTTTCAACACTTAAGGCATAATTAGTAAACAGCTTCTTGTTAAATCCTTTTGTTACTTCTAAAAGCGACTGAACTCTTGGATCGGGGTTATCAACTCGATATTTTAAGTGGCCAATCCCGAGTATCGGCTGTCTAAGTGATGCAAATTTCTCGACCGTATCTTTTGGATCAATATTATTAATCACTCCTTCAAACCATATTCTGGCTGCCTCATTTGTCGCCCCGCCAAATCTTGGCCCGATGGTCAAAACACCCGAGGCTAAGCTCGTTGCCAAATCCCGACCTGCCCGAGCAGTTATCATTGTGTTAACTGCGCCGGATACATGAGGTCCATTATCGACTGCTGTTTTTAATATCAGATCAATCAAATTTTCAAGCTCGGAAGATTTTAATTTCCTGCCTAAAAACATCGAGCCAACAATGAAGGCATATGAATCTTCAAGACTAAAGGAATATTCGTCAGGCCCGGGCAGAGATGTGATGAATAGTGATTTTTTTCGCGCGTTCATTTGATTATATCGTACCATAGTAGCGTCACTTATGGTGACTTTTTTCATGGAAGAGGCAATTTCGGCAAATTTTGCTACGAATTCAGAGTAAGTATCCGGGCAAATCACGCCTGCCTCTACTAAGGCTTTTCTTTTTGCCTGAGCAGTTTCCTCCTTAGTTTCGGCTATGGCTTTGGCATGGCCAAATTGAGGCGGATTTTCAAAAATGTTTGAGATAGCGCCACTAATATAGGCAAGAATCGGTTTTGTTACTTTGTGACTGGATACAAGTGATGCAATCTCGTACTCGTACGTTTCCCCAAGTTCGCCGTAGTATAGAATGCAGCTCGTCTTACTATCTCTTTCTAGATCAAGAAATACTTCCCTTGGCTCAGTAATAGGAAAACGATCTCCTCCGACAGACGTAGCAAATGATATGCCCGTCTGATAAGAGGAGGCTAAATTGATAAGTTCGTTAGTCATACCACCTGATGCAGACACTACAGCAAATGATCCGGGCGTAGTTAATCCTGCATCAATTATTTGCTTAGCAGTTACCCCTCCAATTGGGCCCAACTTCACGACTCCGGGCAGTATACAACCGACCGAGGCTGGCCCAACAATAAATAATTTCTTGTCAACGCTTATTTGTTTAATATTCAGAGCATCTTGCTCAGTGACTCCTTCGGCAAAAATCATTCCACCAATAAGATTTGGAAACAAACCAACAAGGTTATAAATTTCCTTTACTACCCGTCGAGCTGATGACAGATTAACAAAATAATTAATCTGCTTTATTAGATCATGAGGTATCTGGGTCGTTCTCTGAAAGCAGGGAATGACTATCTGTTTATTGCCAAAATAATACCGTTCGTAATTTTTACTTCCTGTTATGATGCACTTAATTGACGGATTTTCTCTTTTTATTAAAAAATCATAATCAAGTATTGACTGAATAATCTCTCGATGGTTGCTAATAGCAATCATTGCCGGATTGGTTTTTTTTATAATATCCAAGTTAATCATTTTATTTCCCAAACAATGTTTTCAACAAATTGTGAAATGCTAAGTTGAGGCCCCGAGACTTGATTTGGGATTTGACTTTCATCAAAAAATGACTTGATCATTGCAAGGCCAGCTTCCTGGTTTGGCCCGCCTCGCCTAACAAAAAACATGATTTTCTGCTTTTTAATATCATCAATACGCCCCTTCATTCCGTCAATAATACCCGTAAATGTTGCTAAAATATCGGTAAAATTAGCTACTCCCCCGCCAATAACCATAATTTTTTTACTAGATTTTGATTTGAGAAGAAGTGAGAACACTGCTTTTGTATAAATTATCGTCTCCTGCCGGGACGGATTACCGCTATATTCTCCATAATTAACCAGCTGCCCGCCCATCCCAAGGTTGTAAAACTCATCGGCAATAACCAGACTGGCTCCCCCACCGGATAGTAATAAACCGATTGACCCATTTGGATTAAGGACACTCAAGTTGAAAGATGAAAGAGAGCTTTGAGACAATTTTGTAACAATATTTTCTTCTTCAGTTTTTAAGATATTTTGACCATATACGAAATCATCCTCTTGCCAGCTACCACTTGGCAAATTTAACACGGCCGTATCATCAACCTCACAAGCAGCGTCGAGAAATATTATTTTTGAATCTTTAACGATGTATGGGTTACACTCCAAAAAACAAAAATTATTTTCTTTAAAAACTTTCATCATACTTTCCAACCTGCTGGCAGGAACTTTAAGTTTTTTTGAAATGTCATCATTGTTTTTTTCATCATAAATCAATTTAATAACGCCCGTACTATTTTGTTCAATATCAACTCCTCCTTTTAAACTAAAAAGCACGTTAATCCCATTTTCCTCAAGGTTAAGGGATAAATAACGTTCGTTATCTTTCGGGTAGTCTAAATAGGGCTCAATTATAAAGCTGTAGTATTGATTTTTCTTATCCTGAATAAACTTAATAACATCCTCGTTCGTTACTTTTACCCTCATCAACCCGCTCTTAAGTCTCTTCTTAATTCCCTGGTCAACCTTAACAACGTAAGTGATGTTTTTGGAAAGTTGCGACCTTAGTTTGTTAATTGAATTATGCAGAGTATTAAATGAAAGTCCGCCATATTCTTCTCCCAGTTGCCGGTAGAGTAAAACTTTCGTTTTGTATTCGGTGCTTTTTTTCCTTGCCATCGTGATTAAGATACATCAATGGCAACAATCTGTCAATGAAGTTTCAGGCGATTTGGACTTCTATTCGTTTGAGTTTTTCGTTAATCCTGGTTACCCTTAGGTCTATCGTATCACCTATATCTAAATTCGGATAACGCCTCATTATATAACCTGTCGGGACCCGTACGGTAAATCCATCAGGCAATCTACAGACATAGATTCGATGCGCCACAGAGATAGCTTCACAAAGACCGCTGTAAATCGCTCCAATTTTAAGTAACTCTGTCCATCTTGACCAAGCTTCTTGCTCCTTTATTGATCCAATCACATAATGATGCCTTCGTTCGTCCGTGCGGTCATAAACTTTTCTTACAAAAATTTCTGTTTGATCGCCAGCTTTAGGAGTTCCCGCAAGACCGTATTCATTTAATGGAATAAGCCCGGAACTATAATCACCCAAGGTAAATAGGGCTCCATTATCTACTATTTTATAGACACTCACGGGGGCGCTATCGCCGTGATGGTAACGCCCCAGCTCTCGTGCTCTTTGAATAAACGCCCCATCAATGGGTCGGTTGGGTCCTTCTATATCTGGAGTAAATATTATCGGCATTACGACTCGTTCTTTCAAATTCTCCGGCGGTACCAATTGGCATGCTGGACGCAGTTCAACCGGCATATTCTGTCTTCTCAGATATACTTTTTGTCCGCAGCAAATGCCAAAACAATGAGTACCCTTAGAGGATCCTGCTGTTAATTGTGCCCAATATATTTGGTTATCTGGCTCGTCTATTTTTGGGGCTTCCTCGTCAAATCTGACATCAAGACTTAATGAGCCGTCAGAATTTTGCCGGCAAGGCAGCGATATTCCTTCGGGGACGTAAACGTGAGGATTTACTTTGATTTCTACCTGACGAATCTCTTCTCCTATACCAATAACTCCGGAGATTCCATACCCGGTACTTAATGCCTCAACGATGTTAAAATCTGCATCGGGTCTGGTGTATTTAATGCGAGATACCATGACACCGCCTCTTGTTGTTTGTTCGGGTGTATTTGCCCGTCTTTTTTCTGGTTCAACTGTCATATTAATCTTTGTACTAACGTGAGTTTATTCTACACGAAAAACTTGATAATTCAAGTTTTTTTAATTTGTCATGGAATTACCAAGGATTATCATGTAAATTATTTAGTATGTTTGTTGTTATTGAAGGAATTGACGGGGCGGGGTGTGAGACGCAAGGCGCACTCCTCAAAAAAAATTTAAAAGGGGCCAAAATTCCCTACCATTTTTTTAAATACCCAGATTACACCAGAAATATTGGGGTTGAGATTAAAAAATTTCTTTACAATAATAAACGATTGACAGTTGAAACCCAATTTTTACTCTATAGTCTTCAATTTGTCATCGACTCCCCCACCGTTGAAAAAGCACGCAAAAACAGCGTTGTGATAGCTGATAGATATTTCTCAACTACGCTTTGTTTTCAGACTTTATTCGGTTTTCCACTTAAGAAAGCTCTTGATTTTGCCAAGGTTTTCAAAATTGCCAAACCGGACTTAATTATTTTTCTTGACATTGACTCTCATACAGCATTAAAGAGGAAATCGGGAGAGGAAAAAGAGAAAAACTGGATGGAAAAAGACAAGGAATTAAACAGGAAAACATACAGACGTTATAAACAACTTATAAAAAAACAGATTTGGGCCAAATGGGTTGAAGTTGACGGAGTTGGCACAAAAGACGAGATTGCAAAAAAAATATTTGATATAATCGAGAAAAGATGGAAAAAACACTAATAATCATCAAGCCCGACGGCGTCCAAAGAGGGCTTATTGGCAAAATCTTTGAAGCTCTTGAGTCAACAGGGCTAAAACTCATGGCCTGCAAAATGATCCAGCCCGACGAGACAACTATTGAGAACCATTATCCCCATAGTAAAGATTGGATTGAAGGAATGGGAAATAAAACTTTAACCAACTTTGAAAAAATGGGCATTGATCCAAAAGATAATTTTGAAAAAACTGACGCATTGTCAGTTGGAGAGGAAGTCCGAAAAAGACTAATGAAATATTGGCTTGAAGGGCCGGTGGTTGTGACCGTTTGGGGCGGGCCAAGTGCTGTTGTCGTTGCCCGCAAAATCAGGGGTCATACTTTCCCGGTTGACGCTGACCCCGGGACAATTCATGCAACTTTTAGCTTTGACAATCCACTACTGGCCACCAGCAAGGACCGAGCTGTCAAAACTTTCATTCATGCGTCAGGTTCAGTTGAAGAGGCCGAACGAGAAATTAAATATTGGTTCCCTAACTATGATTTTGTCGATTACGAAACATTAATTGAACATTTGTATATTAGATGAAAAAACAACGATCATTAGTTTTAATAAAACCGGATGGCACTCAACGCCAGCTAAATGGAAAAATTATCCACCGTTTTGAACAAGCAGGTTTAAAAATTATTGCCATGAAGTTTTTGTTTGCAACTCGGGAAATGGTAATTGCCCATTACCCCAGCGAGGATGAGTGGTTTACTGTTGTTGGCAACCGAACCCTGGATGATTACTCTAAAAAACACATTGACCCTAAAATAGTTTTCAACAGTGATAACGCCATTGAGATCGGCAAGGCGATCAAAGAATGGTTGGTTGACTATGTCACCTCCGGGCCCACCCTGGCTCTTATTGTCAAAGCTTATGATGCGATTGCCGTGGTTCGAAAAATTGTCGGGGCCACTAACCCAAGCGTGGCTAATCCGGGGACAATAAGAGGAGATTTCTCCCATGATAATATCGAACTGGCAAACGAACAATTAAGACCCCTTTATAACATCGTTCATGCTTCAGGAAACGTTGATGAGGCGGAGCATGAAATTAAAGTCTGGTTCAAGTCAGAGGAAATAATGGAATATGAACGAATTGACGAGAAATTCATGTTTAAGACGAAAAAGTAAGATCTTCGTATAGCTAGCGCAATTCAAACTGTCTAATTTGTCATCCTGAATCCCGAATCAAGTTCGGGACAAGTTTTATTTCGGGATCTCATTGTTGAGATGCTGAAACCCTCCTTCGTACAAGACTACGGAAGGGCGCAGCAAGTTCAGCATGACAGTATAAAAAACCGACATTTTGTTTTGCGGTTGCTATATGTGATATCTTGACAAATAGCTATTCACATATTATCCTGTACGTAAATGTACAAGATAGATAAACTCTTGAAGCAAGACCAAAAATTATTCCATACAGGCGATCTGGCCTTGCTTTGGGGTATTACAAATAAAAACACTCTTTACACAGCAGTCAAACGATACGTCCAAAAAGGGATTCTTATTCCAATACACAAGGGTTTCTATGCAGTAGTCGCACTTGATCAAATTAACCCTTCCCGAATTGCCATTGGTTTTTTACACCGCTTTGCCTACGTTAGCTGCGAGACGGTGCTATTAAAAAATAATATCATTTTCCAATCCCCCAACTACATCACTTTAATAACCGATATCTCCAAAAGTTTTAGTGTCGCTGGTTACGAATTTAAGGTTCGCAAGATGAAGGATCAATATCTGCATAATGACTTTGCCGTACATAACATAAATGGCGTCTTAACAGCCAACCTTGAGCGATCAGTTGCCGACATGCTTTACTTTAATCCTCATTATCATTTTGATAACAGAGCTGGAATTGACTGGAAAAAAGTAAAACAGATTCAAAAGGAGGTGGGATATACATGATCCTGCCAAAATCGGAAGATGCTATTCACAAGGCGCAGTTGTTAAGACTCCTCACGGAGATATTGGATGATATTTTTATTTCCCCGCGCGTGTTTTTTAAAGGTGGGACAGCGGCTTCAATGTTGGGTTTTTTGGATAGATTTTCCATCGATCTTGATTTTGATTTGAAAGGAGGGACTGATAAAACAACTTTAAACAAACATCTTGCTAAGATTTTTAAAGAAATTGATCTTGAATTGAAACAAAAAAGTTCACGTTCGCTATTTTACCTCCTAAAATATCAATCAGAACGAGCTGCCAGAAACACCATTAAGCTTAGTATTGTTGATGATATTGTAACTGCAAACGAATATTCATTCTATTATTTGCCTGAAATTGACCGCTACAGTCAATGCCAAACCAAGGAGACAATGTTTGCTAACAAGTTGGTCGCCATAACTGACCGGTATAAAAAGCACAAAACAATTGCCGGACGCGATATCTACGATATCCATTATTTTTTCATACAAGGATACAAATATAATCATGCTGTGATTGAGGAAAGAACCGGAAAAAATGTTTTGAATTATTTCAAATATCTTCTTGATTTTATAGAAAAGAAAGTCACTGCTAAAGTCATTACTGAAAATTTAGGTTTTTTACTTGAGCCAAAAAAGTTTCAACTAATGAGAAAAGTTTTAAAACAAGAGACGTTGATGTTATTAAGAGATGAGATAAGGAGATTAATAGAGGTTTAAATGAAGTGAGCTAATGAGATAATGGACTACGAACGAATTGACGAGAAATTCATGTTTAATATAAGCAAAAAATTCTAAAATATTTTTTCTATCACCCCGTGGATCTGTTGACTATATAACAGCATCAAAACTGTTCCCAAAATCATAAATGGCCCAAAGGCAATCTTACTTTTAAGTTTTGACTTGCCCGATAACAACAAGAAAATTGATACTATACCTCCAATTAAAAAGGACAAATACAAAGCTATCAACCCGTCAATTACCCCAAACAAAATTCCCATTCCAAACGCCAACTTTACATCCCCAAACCCCATCATTTTGCCCCGAGTTACAAGGTAAATACCATATAAAACCAAAAACAAAACAACTCCTCCGCTAAGCTGTGTTGCAATTGAATCACCTTTACCAATGACCAGCGCAGATAAAATAAAAAGCGCCGTCATTGAATCGGGAATGATATGGTACTTTAGATCAGTCCCGACAATAACAATACAGACTGCAGCCAGCAAAAAATACGCAAGTAGTTGCACAATCGTCAGATAAAATCCAAAATAAAGCCAGATTATCAAGAAGGTCACACCTGTAATGAATTCAACAATAGGATATTGAACGACAAGTCTTTTATGACAAGTTCGACATTTCCCTAGTAAGAAAAAGAATGATAAAACAGGAATTAAGTCAATTGCCTCCAGTCTCTTTTTGCAGTGGTCACAATATGATCTGCCTCCAATTGACTCTCCATTAGGCAGTCTGTCAATTAAGACATTTATGAATGACCCGACGCATAGTCCAACCAAAAAAATAAAAATTGAGACGAAGTAGTTAAAAGTTGATAGTAGGTAGAACATCTTGTTTTCTTATATTACCAATAAAGGCGAGGTTTAAATTTTCGGAAACAAAAATTTGCTTAGCAAGGTCAATAATTTCGTTTCTGTTAACCGCCTCAATTGAGGCAATCAAATCGTTTGGGTTTTTGATCTCCTTTTCAAGCAACAGTCCCCTGCCAAAATATTGGGCAACGTGAAAAGTATCCTCAAGAGAGAGTAAAAGTCCGCCTTTTAACAACTCTTTAGCCTTTTTAATTTCAACGTCTGTCACATTACCTCTTGTAATTGAAACATGCTCTTTCAAAATGGCTCTAATCGCCTCTTGAACTTGGACCATATCAGACCTAACTCCGGCATGAGTAAACATCGATCCGGTGTCGGCATACAAATCAGTGTAGGAGTGAATATAGTAACATAATCCTCTCTTCTCTCTCACTTCGGTAAATAATCTTGATGACATTCCTTTACCCAGTATTGCCGTTAAAACCGACAGGGTATGGCGACGTTTATCAAAGAATGAAAAAGTTCTGAATCCTAAAACAAAATGGATTTGTTCAGTTTTTTTCTTGTTAATAATTACGTCAGTAGTTTTTTGATTAGATTTATAAGACTCGAAGTTGATGGTTTTTTTATCTTTCCAATTACCTAAATTATCTGAGATAATTTTTTGAAAATATTCGTCAGGTTGGCCTGATTGGCTCAAGCCGCCAGCAACAACGCAGATTATATTGGAGGGTTTATAGAGCTCGTCCATATAATCGGTAAAAGTTTTTCTGGTGAATTTTGTCACCGTTTCTTTGTAACCTATTGTTGGCATCTCAAGAGGATTGCCCTTGTATACTAATTTTTCATATTCATCAAAAACTTCCCTCGCCGGGTTATCTTTCCCCATGTTTATCTCCTCAACGATGACTCCTTTTTCACGTTCGATATCACTTTGCTTTAATTTTGGAGTTTGGATCATATCAGCTAACAAGTCCACTACTTTTTCAAAATGAGCAACTGGAGCTTTAACGTAGTAGCCGGTGTGGTCATTTGAAGTAAATGCGTTAAAGTTACCGCCTAAATTGTCTATGGTTGATGAAATAGCGAAGGCGTCAGGGTATTTTTTTGAGCCCTTAAATGCCATGTGCTCAAAAAAATGAGCAATGCCATTATTCTTTTTATTTTCATACCTCGACCCGGCTCCAACAAGAAGCATAACTGTTGCTGACGGAAAGGCTCCCGTGTCAACCGTGATCACTCTAAGATTATTTTTAAGTGTATTAGTAATTGTTTTCATAATATTTTGTGAGCCGGGTGGGGATCGAACCCACGACCAAGGGCTTAAAAGGCCCCTGCTCTACCGCTGAGCTACCGGCCCGAAATTATCTCACCTAACCAATCTCTACCTGCATGAGATTTTAGATATTTTTCTCTTTTCAATGTTTCCTGTCTCGTTTTATATTCTTCTTTATATGTGATTATCCAAGTTCCTCCAGCCTTATTAAGGCTGGTAAAAGACTTTTTCTTACTTGGAAGTAAACCATTATGTCTTTGTAATCTAAGTTCCAAGTCAGACGTCTGTCCAATATACTTTTTACCATTCTGACTGTTTGTTAAAACGTATACCCAGAACATACATACTTAAAAGCCCGGCACAGCCGGGTCTACCGCTGAGCTACCGGCCCATGATTTTAATGGACCAGATGTAATTATAGCAAGTTGAATTAAGCATGGTATTAGATAATTACTTATCAACTGCTTCTTGATGAATATACCGGCAATAATCAGAAAACAGTTTCTTCTTAATTACGGTTCTAATGTATTTGTTGTACTTGCCAAATAACGACCTATAGTATAAAATAGGCTCATGAAACATGAGGTAGAATTTTCGCAACCCAAGGAACCACAAGGGCCAAACAAATTAATTCACCAAGCCGGCAGAGATATTGGCAGGCTATTTGTTGACCGATTGGGTGTGCTTGAGCAAGATGAAATTAATGATTTAGTTGCTGACACTCGTTTTCACCATTTTCCCGGGGAAGCCATTCTTCTTGGTTTTCAAAATGCGCTTAGCTTACATCCTGATCACCCATACGTGTTAGATTATTTTCCTTATGAGCGTAATGATCTTTTGCCGGGAAGGATCGCTTTGGTCGCGCACGGAGTTATGGCCTCCTTGCTTGCGGGAGGTCACCACGATGTTGTTACTGATAAAGTTTATATCGACCCGTATCCAACTTTAATATATTACACGCTAACCAATTTCGCTCGCAACGAAATTAAATTGGAAGATTTTGTTATATCAACCGCATTGTATATGATGCTCATAAACCCATTTACTGTGCCCTATGCCATTTATCATGAGATGATACATGGCATTAGCGCGAGAGGCAAAAGGACTGAATCGCGTCGTTTTAATGAAACACTCACAGATTTTTTTGCAAGACAAGTCATTAGAGACGCGCACCACAAACTTGGTAGATTGGCTAGGTTGAGCGCCCGAATCGGAAAACTTCTACTAAATCCTTTTGAAAGAAAGGCAATTGATTACATTATGCTTCGTATGATAGCAGCCCGCCCCGACGAACCGTCAATGCCATTAAGAGAGTTAGCAGCAGTTTACACCGGCGTTTCCAATGGCTCTTTTGCCGCACTTTTTGACTCGTATACTAACGGTCAGGGACAGCACGTTTTGGAAACAATTGACGAAAAGGTTCCAGAAAACGAAAAACTAGCAAAACTTGAGGCCTTGTTTGATTCTTAAATCTTGAGGGGTTAGGTTCAATTTAGTCTCACTTATTTTTGGTCCTTTACCAAAACCCGCAAAAAAATATTTGTATCAATGAAATACTGCATAGTTTATACCCGTTGGTACTGTTTCTCCATGATCTCTCGGGCCTTAAGTAAAGGTTTTTTTCGCTTTGGTTTTAGAGTTCCGGCAATATCAATAATATCATGGGTCGGTTTTATCACTATATGCTCGGCAGTGGCATCAACAAAAGTACACGTCTGTTTGTTATCACGAATCAATTCTCCAGCCATTTGAGCAATTGCAAATGTATAGGGCAGAAGTTGTAAAGGAGCAACTGTTGCCAAAAGACTCGTTTGCATACGATCTATTTGTGTACTTCTACCCGTAAACAATTCTTGTATTGAAAGAAGTGAGAGAGAAAGATTTTTATAACCTTCTTTTTCAACTAACCTACGAAGCATTGTTTTTTTATTTGGTTCCTGCCGAAGATGGTCAATAATAATATTGGTATCAAGGATTACCATAATTTTTTATTTTTTTGCGTTTCTTTAAACTCATACGTATTTCTCTTTATTTCTGCCTTATCTGTTTTGTTGCTTTTTCTCCATGCCCCCTGCGTCTTTTTTAGCACTGCTAAAAATGCATCGTTTTCATAAATCGTTGGTTTGGAAGCGATTGTGTAAATGGGATAAATACTTAAAAAATTATCCTCAAGAAGAATGTTTAGCTTAATTTCAGATGTAATACTTAATTTGTCTCTATACGCTTTTGGGATCACAATCTGACCCTTTTCATTTGGTGAAGTGATTATTCCTATTTTCATACTAGTATTAGTTTATTACTTATCAACATGCTTGACAAACTGATTATAAACTTCCGCGGGTTAAGAGCCCACGGTTTTATCTCTAGATAAAAACAGTTTGTTTCGCGTTAAAAATGTAAGTTGTCATTATGGGAAATTTTCCTGTCATTTTGGAAGCCATGAAATGGCTGATAGAATCTAAATGGGATCCTATCCTCTATCGCTTGTGCTCCAGAGTCCAGGATGACAGGGAGATATTATTTGTTTACAAAATTCAGAATTCTACCAGGTATATATTTTATCTCGTATTCATTTTGTAGCCATCTAGCAACTTTATCTGATTTAATTGCCTTACCAATAAACTCATCTTCACTAATATCTGACACGATTTCCAAAACGTCTCTTAGCTTTCCATCAACTTGAACTGGGATTTGTACTGTTGTTGATTTTAGTGACGAATTATCAGCTTTTGGCCATTCTGAAACATGAATTGATATGCTCTCCCCTAGTATTTCTCTCCATAAATAATCGCTGATAAATGGTGCAAATGGCGCCAAAACCTGCAAAAACTTCTTGGCATCACTTTTTGAAATTGCTCCCCCCGCCTCCCAGACATTCAAAAACTGCATCATTGATGACACGCACGTATTAAATTTAACGTCCGTGATATCTGATGTAATTTTGGCGATTGTCTTTTGGAGCTCTGTAACAACGTTTTTATCAATCTCTTGCCCATCTTTGTCAATTTTAGCAGAGTCATTGTAAATATGCCAAACTCGCTTTATAAACCTATAGCTCCCTTGAAGCGCATCGGTGGACCAGGTAATCTCTTGATCAAATGGCGCCATAAACATCTCGTAGACTCTCAACGTATCACAGCCATATTCCTCAATCACACTGTCGGGCTTAACCACATTCCCGTAGGACTTACTCATTTTGCGATGATCTTCAGCTATAACAATCCCCACAGAACGTAACTTCAAAAAGGGCTCTTTGAAGTTGATATATCCAAGATCAAACAGGATTTTTGTCCAGAATCGAGCATATAAAAGGTGAAGAACAGCATGTTCTGCTCCGCCAATGTACCAGTCTACCGGCAAATAAGATTTGCCGGTAGTTTTAAGTTTTAAGTTCCAAGTTTCAAGATTAAAACCCCTTTCTTTACCTGATACTTTATACTTGCTACTTGGCACAGGATCCATTGCAAATGCCAGATAATACCATGACGAACCAGCCCAGTTGGGCATCGTGTCAGTCTCTCGTCGAGCAGAACCCCCGCAATTCGGACAGGTCGTATGTGCCCAATCTTTTGCTTGTGAAAGTGGCGGCTCACCCGTTCCAGATGGCGCATATTTATCTAAGTAAGGCAGCTTTAAAGGTAGGTCTTGTTCATTAATTGGGAACCAACCGTGCATTTGCGACTCAATTTCTTCCCAATTGCTTGATACTTTTTGATCTATTTTATTACTATTTGGATATACATTTTTACTTTTATTTTCAGAGAAATATGATTTTTTTGTCAGGGCACATGACAAACAAAAAACTATTGGTATTGGTTCTCCCCAATAACGCTGTCGAGAAAATATCCAATCTCTCAAGTGATATGTGTCCGTTTGTCTTCCATCACCGGTTGTTTCAAACACCTGCTTAATGATCTCTATTGCCTTGGTCGTGTGTGTTCCATTAAGAAAGTCAGAATTAACCATTATCCCCTCATCCTCCTCTACTTGAAAGCGCTCTATTATCGGCCCTTCATCCTCATTCGATTTTATTACTCTAATAACTTCAAGGCCAAACGTTTTCGCAAAATCAAAGTCTTTCAAATCATGCCCAGGAACTCCAACTACCGCGCCAGTTCCAAAATCTTTTAAGACAAAATCAGATACCCATATCGGCATTCTTTTATGACTTAGCTCGTTGATTGCATAAAAACCAGTAAAAACGCCAGTTTTCGTCTTATTGTTCACCATTCTATCAATCTCACTCTTGCTAAGGGATTTTTCAACATACTCCCGTATGGCATTTACATCAGTCTCATTTGATGATATTTTCTTGTCAAGAATTTTTGACACAAATTCATGTTCCGGTGCAAGTACGATAAATGTTGCACCAAAATTCGTTGCCAGTCGAGTTGTGAAGCAGGTTACTTTCTGATCAGTTTCTTCTATCTTGTAGTTTACTTCAAAACCCTCTTTCTTCCCGATCCAGTTTTTCTGCATCTCCAATATTCCCTTTGGCCAATCAAGCCCTTCAAGCTCATCAAGCAGCCGGTCCGCATATTTGGTTATTCTAAAAATCCACTGGGGCAGGTTTTTAGTCGTTACCGCGTTGCCACAACGCTCATGAGTCCCGTCAGATAAGACTTCCTCCTGAGCAAGCCCGGTTTTACAAAACTCACAAAAATTAACCTGAGTGTTCTTTTTATACAAAAGTCCCGCTTTAAAAAACTGGATGAACAGCCATTGGGTTATCTTATAATATTCAGGGTCGGAGGTTGACAATTCCTTGTTCCAGTCATAAGAAAGACCTAAAAGTTGCATCTGTCGCTTGAAGTTGGCGATATATTCTTTTGTTAAATCATCTGGGTTTTTGCCCAATTTTATTGCTGCGTTCTCTGCCGGCAGCCCAAACGCGTCCCAACCCATTGGGTGCAAGACTGCTTTCCCGTTCATTCGATGAAACCGAGCAATCACGTCTGTGCCAATATACACACGGGCATGACCGGTATGAAGTCCCGACCCTGACGGATATGGAAACATAACGAGAACATATTCTTTTTCAGTAAAGTCCTCTCTCGTTTTGTAAACTTCTTCTCTGTCCCACGACTTCTGAATGTCTTTTTCAAATTGTTTTGGCTGATATGGCTGCATAGAGTTATAGCTAGCGCAATTCAAACTGTCTAATTTGTCATCCTGAATCCTCACC
>Ga0209541_10006494_pt1 | contig 19908 bp, 19 predicted proteins | sample RifCSPlowO2_01_FD_184027 | JGI IMG/M metagenome (GOLD analysis project Ga0209541, IMG submission 184027) | Groundwater microbial communities from Rifle, Colorado - Rifle CSP2_plank lowO2_0.1 (SPAdes) (version 2) | ecosystem: Environmental > Aquatic > Deep subsurface > Groundwater | place... | reverse complement strand
GGGCATCAGGCCTGTACGGCCGCGCATGGCCTCGATGAAGCTCTGCCTTGTGACGCCGCGCTCCTTCCACAACTCGACATCCCGGCGGGCCCATTCGACATAGGGGATCCTGCCCTCAAAGAACTGTCGCCGGTTGTCCTCACGCTTTTTCGCGTCGACGCGAAAATAGTCGTGGAAAAGCTGCCAGCTGGAGGTCACATTATCCGCGAGGGTGCCGTCCAGGTCGAAACAGGCTAATTTGTAACGCATTTGGGCTTGGAAGAAGGTTTGAGTTAAATCTTTTGCGGAAAAAAAGGAAAAGGCGGGCGACGGGCATCCTCACTTCGTTCGGAGCCCTACTCAAGGAAACCTTTCGCCGCCCGCCACGGATGGGGCATACTCACTGGCGTTCGTAGGTTCTTGGCTACGCCTTCGAACCAACCCACGGCCGCGGCACCACGGCGGTCGCTGAGGGGTCTCCCCGAAGAGGACATTTTCGCAGAAAATGTCCGTCGACCGCCCTCTTCCTGAATTTGTTCCTTATGTTCAATAATCGAGGGGAAGGTTTTAAAAGAGCCGGAAGGCACCTCCCCGTATGGCTGTCCACCGTTTCGATGCGACGATCAGGGAGATACAAACACTGACGCCGAGCGTGAAGCATTATACCCTTCTCGCTCCATCTGAGTTCAGCTTCAAGCCGGGCCAGTTCGTCGTGCTCTCGGTCCCCAACCCTTCGGGAAAGCTTGTCAAAAGGTCCTATTCCGTGGCCTCTGCTCCCAAGACTGGCGAGTTTGAACTGTGCGTGAAAGGCGTTCCCGGGGGGGAGGCCTCGCCGTATCTCTTTTCAAGGAAGCGGGGCGATCTCTTGCAATGTCAGGGCCCGCTTGGGGCGTTCACGATCAAGGATGAGCGCAAACCCATCGTGCTTGTCGGCACGGGCACAGGGGTGGCCCCTTTCCGGAGCATGGTGGCTGATGTGCTGAGCCGGGGCTTTGGAAAGAAGATCCTGCTGCTCTGCGGCTATCGCTTCGAGGACGAAATCCTCTACGACAGGGAGTTCGCCCATCTCGCCAAACTACACGGCAATTTTGACTATCATCCTGTCGTCAGCAGGCCCCGGCCCGGCTACAAGGGCGAGATCGGCAGGGTGCAGCAGCTCATCGAGGCGCACGCGAAAGACATGAACGCCGATTTTTACCTGTGCGGGCTGACGGAGATGATTGAGGACGTGAAGAAGCTGCTTGAGGCGAAAGGCGCAAAACGGATTTTCTTTGAGAGGTATGATTAAAAGAAAAAATTAAGCAAGCCGCTTCTCGACTTCCTTCCAGTTCACGACTTCCCACCAGACTGCAACGTAATCTGCCTTTCTCCACTGGTGCTTTAAATAAAAACTATGTTCCCACAGATCCAACCCAAGAATCGGCGTCTTTGCGTCGGAGAGCGGCGAGTCCTGGTTCGCTGTGCTCGTGATCTCCAGCTTTCCCTTGTTCGAGACGAGCCACGCCCAGCCGGAGCCGAAGCGCCCCAGGGCGGCGGCGGTGAACTGCTCCTTGAACCTGTCGAAGCCGCCGAAGTCCTTTGCGATGGCGTCAGCGACCTTTCCGGTCGGCGAGCCGCCTCCGACCGGCGACATCATCTTCCAGAACATCCGGTGATTGGAGTGGCCGCCGCCGTGATTTCTCACCGCGGTGCGGATATTCTCGGGCACTTCGCTCAGCTTCTTCAGAATTTCGTCGACATCCATCTTCTCATATTTCGTGCCCTTCACCGCGTCGTTGAGCTTCTGCACATAGGTCGCGTGGTGCTTCGTGTAGTGGATCTCCATGGTCTTGGCGTCGATGTGCGGCTCCAAGGCGTCATAGGCATAGTCTAACTTAGGAAGTTCGTGCATGTGTGTTCACCTTTTTTAGGGGATTTGGGGAAGAGGGCAGACGGACAATCCGCGAGATTGTCCTGGCGACACCCCGAAGGAGGCCTCCCCCGTCGCCCTGCCCTTAACGAATCTTGAAACGTATTATCCAAAACTATGCCCGCAGCCGCAGCTCTTCTTCGCGTTCGGGTTGTCGATCTTGAAGCCGGACTGCTGGAGCGTCTCGACGTAGTCGATGTGCGCGCCGTTGAGTTTCGCGAGGGAGCGCCTGTCGACGAGGACCTTGAGGCCGGACTTGTCGAACTCGATGTCGTCCTCCATCTTCTGGTCATCGAACTGCATGACGTAGGAGAAGCCGGAGCAGCCGCCGGGCGCGACGCCGACGCGGAAGAAGAGCTCCTTGGGCGCTTTCTCGGTCTCCTTCGCGAGGACTTCCTTGACTTTGCCGATGGCCTTCTCGGTGATTGTGATGTCTGCCTTGCTCAGGTCGGCTTCTTCCGCGGCCTCGGGGTTCTTCGCCACCTTGTTGGCCTCATCAATCATTTCCTTGATGGTTGCCTCATCCATGCCGTGGCCCAGCGCACCCTGCTCGACGGTCTCGAACGGGGAGACGTGGCAGCCGACGCAGTGCAGGCCGTAGGCCGTGAGGACTTCGGCGGCCTCGGGATAGCGCTCGACGACCTCGCCGATGGGCATGTCCTTTGTGATCAAGATCTGTTCCTGCTTTTCCATTCTCCCGCCTGAGTTTATGATTGTTAATTCCTATATAAAGATTATGCAAATACATAGGCTTTGACCTTTTCCTAAAACTTTTGACTTTTTGAGCGCTCCAACTACTTTTCTATCAGAAACTGCAAGGCCTAGAAAAGCTTATTAACAAATAGCGTTTAAGAATATTATGCTAACTGAAAATGAGGTAGTCGATGCAGTTTGTAAATATCTAAAATCGGGGGGCTATTCAGACATATGTCATAAGAATACAAAAGAGCAAGGCATAGATATTGAAGCAACAAGCCCAGATGGTTCAAAACTTTACATAGAAGCCAAAGGTGAAACTTCTTCAAATCCCAATTCTAAAAGATCTGGTAAGGCATTTAATAATAATCAGGTGTTTGACCATATAGCAAAAGCTGTTTACACGGCATTAAAATTAAGAGAAAATACTCATGAAAAAATTGGAATTGCCTTGCCAGTTGAAGCAAACCACAAAAAGCACGTAAATTTTATTAGGCAAACTTTGAGAGATTTGGACATAAACCTATTTTGGGTTGATAATAATTCTAATGTAAAGCCTGAATAATGTTTCGAATAGAATTGCGGGTTTTTGGACAAAGCAGCAAATTTTGCAATACTGACTTTAACAATAGTTAGTAAAGGAAAGCAGTCAATATGCGACAATATTCCCATCCAAAAGATCGAACTGCACTTTGGCTTCCTTGAAGACGCGCTTGGCCTCCTTGGACGCGTGATACTCGTTCACGGCGACGACGCGCCTGATGCCGCAGTTGATGATCATCTTCGCGCAGGTGTAGCAGGGCGTCATGCGGCAGTAGAGGGTGGCTGCTTCCAGCGCAATGCCGAGCTTCGCGGCCTGGCAAATTGCATTCTGCTCCGCGTGAGTCGTGCGGACGCAGTGATCGGAGGCGGAGCCGTCCTCGTTGAGCATCTTCTTCATCTCGTGGCCGGTCTCATCGCAGTGCGGAAGCCCGACCGGGGAGCCGACATAGCCGGTGACGAGAATCTGGTTGTTGCGGACGATGACGCAACCGGACTTGCCGCGGTCGCAGGTGGCCCTCGTGCCGACCTCGAGCATGATCTTCGTGAAATACTCGTCCCAGCTCGGGCGCTTGTGCTCCCCCATGGCAAGACGAAGTTTGCGAGGATATATAAAAGTATCTTGGCGACGCGTTACAAGTGCCGCTTGTAGATATTTTTCCTATGTCCAACGATTCTTACGATGAGAGCATGCTCTTAGTCCAGAATGTCCACGATTGCGCGATAGTCTCCGGAGCGTATCTTGTACCCGGGGTCACCAGCAAGCCTCACAAGAAAATGCCTAGGATTCTCCTTGGCTGAGTCAATCTTCCGAACTAACCGCTCTGCGACATCTCGGGGTAATGTCCTGAGGGCGCCGACCGCCTGCGGCCTCCACCGGATAGAGTAAGACATCAGGTAAACTCCTTTATGACCTCATCGTGGTTTACATAGCCGGAAAGAGGCTCTTTTCGCGCTTCTTTCAACTCTTTTTTGGCTGAGGCGCTCAATTCAAATTCTTCATCAAGAATAGAGGTAATCTTGCGTAACTCCGCCTTAATCTCGACAATGTCCGCACTCATTTTCTCCAACGTTATTTCTACCATCGCATAAGGGGAGTGGGTAAATTTCTATTTAAATCTATCTAGAAGAAATAGCATTTAGCTCACTACGTTCCGTCAAAGTTTACGATTCAGATGATTTTGAAGAACTCCAGCGCCTGCTTCAGGAGGATAACCGCAAAGACGAGCAGGGCGAGGCCGAGGGTCTTGACCGTATACAGATAAGATTTGCTCTTCAGGAACGAGCGCGATTTCTCGACGAGAAGCGCGATGACTATTTTCGAGCCCACCAGACAGCCGAGAAAGGAGGCGATGAAGGCAATGAGCGCGAAGACGCTGATGCCCAGGGCTTTTATCATAAGCGGGCCGCCTATGGAGACCCAGAAAAGATAGGGATGGGGGCTGAGCGCGTTGGTGAGGATGCCCTTCCGGAGCGCATGCTCGCCTGACGCCTTGACTTCAACCTTCAGTTCCCTCATGGCGACGCTTTCATACCCAAGATAAGCGAGAAAGCAGGCGCCGAAGAGGGAGATGCCGCCGAGCAAAAGATCGAGATTGGAGAGCCTCGACAGGAGGAAGAGGCTGAGGAGCAGGATGGGACCATCTGTTATGAGCGGTGAAAGCGCGACCTTTATCCCGGCGACCCGGTTATGCTTGAGCGTCTCGGAAATGACGATCGCCAGCAGCGGCCCAGGAGAGACTCCCGCCGAAAGGCCCAGGACAACGGCTGACACGACGAGGGAAAAGAACTCTGACATGCTCCCTTTCCTCAAAGGCGGTTATATAAGCATTTTGGCGAAAAGTACAGTGGCCTACGAATATCCCCCTTACCTAGGGCCGCTCATAGACATTTTTCCTATGGCCAATCAGGGTCACGCGGATCTTCTTCTCGTGCTCTTCAATATCCGCTATCACCCTATAATCGCCGCACCTCATCCTGTAATCCCGCCTTCCTGCCAAACGCATGAAGAAATGATGCGGATCCTCTTTTGCCGACAGGATTTTGCCCCAAATCCTTCTTGCGATCTCTCTCGGCAACTTCTTGAGAAATGAAACAGCATCGGGGTCCAGCTCAAGTACATACATCAGAACCCCAGCCTCTTTCTTGCCTCTTCTTCCGTAAGGAAGTCCCCCGCCTTCATGCGTTTGCGAGCATTTTCGATGGCGATGATCGCTTCTTTGCTTAATGCCGGCTCCGTCTTCGCCTTTTTGGCGATGTAGATCACCTTTCTGATAACTTCGTCATAGCTTTCGTTCTTATACTCGCGAAACTGGTCCAGTTGGGACTTCGTCTCCTTCTGCAGCTTGATAGTCGTGGCTTCCATATGCTCACCGTATACTATAGTATACTGAGGTATACTTAAATGTTTCGGTGCTTCTGGAACCATAGAGAGACGGAAGGAAGGGGGCTTATTATGCCTATTTCCTAAAAATCCGGAAAGTTTTCGGGAAATGCTCCCCGTTTTCGAAAAACATAAATAGCCCAGAGTCTGGAAGTGCCTAGGGGAAATATGGCTTTAATGCAGTCGAACATGCAGCTGGAGAAGGGTGCCAAGGCGCCTGGCTTTTCCTTAAGGAATGTTGTGGATGACAAAGTTGTGAAATTGTCCGACTTCAACGGAAAACCGGTGCTCGTCATCTTCATGTGCAACCATTGCCCATATGTGAAGCCGAAGCTTGAGGAAATCGGCAGGCTGGGAAAAGAGTATCTGGGCAAGGTGGCGGTTGTGGGCATCTCATCGAACGACCCGAAGACCGTGGCCGAGGATGGGCCTGAGGAGATGAAGAAGGTGGCTGCGAAATTCGGTTTGAGATACTATCTTTTTGACGAGGCGCAGGAGGCGGCGCGGGCCTATGGGGCGACCTGCACTCCCGACCCCTTCTTGTTCGACAAGGAGCATACGCTTGTGTTCCACGGCAGGCTCAATGACGCCCTGAACCCGGATGACACGCCGAAAAAACATGTGATGCGCGAGAAGATCGACGCGATGCTCGCCGGGAAGAAAATCGATGAATGGTTCCTTCCAAGCATGGGATGCAGCATCAAATGGAAAACAATGATTTAAAAGAAATGCGCTTCACACATCATGACGAGAAAGGATATGAACCATTCACACTCGTGGAATACAGGAGCATGAACTGATGAAACTGACACCCCTGATGACGGCGCTGGCGCTCTGCGCTCTTCTTGTGCTCGCAGCTGGAGGCGGGGGAGGGGGAGGAGGAAGCTCACGATCTCCGCCTGCGCCACCTCCGGAGCCGCCGAAGCCAGACTGCGAGAGCATGGCCGGGATGCAGGAACGCGTGCAATGCAGGCTGGAGCAAAATCTTGAGAACAAGGGGCTTCCCGAAGCGTGCCGCGGATTGGCGAACGAGCGGAGCTGCCAGGATCTCTATGACCGGAGCCTGCCCTGCTACGGCCAGTCAGACCTGAATGAGGACCGGTGCCTGCGCGGGGTTTCTGGACTGAGCAAGAGTCAGGGGAAGCAAGAAATCAGGCAGTATCTTGTGCTTTTGCTCTATGAGCTCGAGGAACGCGTAGAGGAGCGATATGAAGAGGGCAAGATATCTTCGAAGAACGCTGCCCTGCTCATCACACGAATCACGGAGTTGAAGAGAAAGGTGCTGACAAATGAAAGCAAGGAGAAACTTGAACCGGCGTTGGCGGCGCTGAAGCAAGATTGGAAGAGGCTGATGGCATGAGAGATGCACTTCTTGGAATCTTGGTTGTCGCACTCCTCATCGCCGCATGCGCACAACAGGCGCAAGTTAGAGCGCCTAATCCGGCACAACAAAGTGAGACGACTGACGGAAATCCCATGGCCGCTCCAGACTCGGCCCCTCCTGTGGATACTGCTCCTGCCGCCTCTCCTCTCGCTCAGGAACGCACTCTGGATTCTGACGACGACGTGTTCAGGGCGATTGATGACGCGATGGCGGAGAGCTAGAGGACATCACATTACATTGCCACGGATTTCGATCCAAGAAAAAAAATAGAGTTTATTCCGCCTTCACTTTCGGCAGGGGAAGCGGGCTCGGCAGGTTGACATCCTGGCTCAGGATGAGCGCCTCGACGTTGCACTTGGCGAGCACGTTGTTCAGGACAGCGGTCATCACGTCCTTCTCGACCTTCTTGCTCTTCTTCCAGTCGTCAAGCACTTTCTCGATGCTCTTGGCCTCCTGGAGGAAGAGCACCTCGCCGCCCAGAAGAATATTGCCCACCTTGGGCTCAAATGTCGTGGTGAACTCGAAGACGAAGCGCACGGCCTTCTGCTTGGACGCCCCGATCGCAAGATCGGTCTCGACGACATCCTTGATGGCCACATTGCTGCTGACGTTGATCTTGCCGCTGGCGCTCGACTTGCGCTCGACGTTGATCTTCGTGAAATTGAACCCGACAATCGTCATGCTTTCGCCTCCGAATGGTGCAAGGGGCGCCGGGACGTTTTTAAAGCTTTTGTTATGTTGCGAAGATGGGGGAAGAATTAAATAGAGGAAACCGGAAAAACCCGTCATGAAAGCAAGCGCGCTGGCTCTTCTGCTCATGGGCGCGATGATTATCGCGGGATGCCAGACTCCAGAGTTGGCTATTCAGACAGAGCCGGCCGCACCGCAGGAAATTTCCCCAACAGCGGCTGAAAATGAAGCGCCTTCTGGACAGACGGAACTTGAGAGCATTTACCTTGGCCTCCGGCAGGAGATGAACATCATCCGGGAGGGCGGCGAAGTGAGCCCTGAGCGCTACCAGGAAATCCTCCTCCTCTTCGAGAAGCTTTCCAATGAAGGATATGATGCGACAAAGGTGCGCGCCCTCAAGGAAACGTTTGTGCGCACCGTGAAGCTACCTGATCAGACGCCCAGCCAGGAGGCGCCAGCGCAATCCTGCGCCAGCAACAGGAACCCTGTCTTCACGAGCCACATCACGGATGTCGACAAAATCGCGAATGTCGTGACGCCGCCGGTCATCATTGCTGGAAGCCTCAAGACGCACAGCTATGTTGAGACGCAGAAGCAGCGCGTTCCGGTGTATGCGCCGGCTGACATGACGCTCGTCACAGGCGCGTTTTATACTGCAGGCCCCTATTGGCTCGGATTTGAGGTGACGTGTGAAATCACGCTGCGCTTTGCACATATCACGGAGCCGCTCCAGGAAATCAAGGATCTGTTCCCGGACACTCCTTCGCAGGATTCACGGGACCAGCAGCTCAAGGGCACGATAGCGTTCAAGGCGGGAGACCTCATCGGCTACACCACCGGAACGTCGCAGGCGGGCAACTGGGATTTCGGGGTGTATGATTCCGGCTCCAGCAACAGATACGCTGGCAGCGCGGAGTGGGGGAATAGCTGGGTCTATACCACCGCTGTCTGCCCGTATGACTTCTTTTCTCCTGAACTGAAGCAAGTCTATGTGGGAAAATACAACAAGCAAGTCTATTCAAGCATGCAAAGGGACGGGCCTACGTTCTGCCAATGAATGTTGGGAGAGATACATTATAGCGCCGAAGCAGGCGGGGCGACGGCTTTTCTCCGGGAAAAGCCTACTCGGGAACATACTCACTTGCGTTCGTAGGTTCGCGTTGCCGCGAACAATCCCTCGCCGCACGCCAAGGCCGGCGCTGGAGGAGACTGCTATACCCAAAAAGAGGGCAAAAGCTTTATAATAAAGGGGAGCACTCTCCGGTGGCATCTATGGTCAACGCAGAACCCCTCAGACTCAAAGTCGCGGAAGCCATCCAGGACGACGTCAACAAGGGCATCGTCCGGATTGACACGAGCTACATGCAGCGCGCGGGCGTCAGGCCGGGCGACATCGTGGACATCCAAGGCGGGAAGCATACGGTGGCGATCGCGGACCGCGCGTATCCGGGAGACATCGGGCTGAACATCATCCGCATGGACGGCATCATCCGGCGCAACGGAAAGGCGAGTGTCGGCGAGCTGGTCGCGGTGAAGAAGGCCGAAGTGAAGGAGGCCAAAAAAGTCGTGATTGCGCCGGCCAAGCGGGGGATCCTGGTCAGGGCCGCGCCGGAGATCTTCAAGCAGGGTCTGTTGGGGAGGGCGGTAGTGAAGGGCGACATCGTGGCGATCGGCGGCACGAAACGCAGGCGCACCAGCGTACAGGACAACCCGTTCTTCGACGACGTCTTCAACATCCTCGACGAGAGCATGCTCGGGTTCGGCTTCGGGGACCTGAAGTTCCTCGTGGCGGACACCAACCCCAAGGCGGCGGTGATCATCACCGACGAGACGCAGGTGGAGTTCAACCCCGAGGCGGTGGAAGTCGATGAAACCGAGGCCCTGACGGAGATCGCTTATGAGGATATCGGTGGCCTGGACGAGGAGATCACCAAAGTGCGGGAGATGGTGGAGCTGCCTCTGAAGCATCCTGAAGTCTTTGAGAGGCTGGGCATCGAGCCGCCGAAAGGGGTGCTGCTGCACGGGCCTCCGGGAACAGGCAAGACGCTGCTGGCGAAGGCGGTGGCGAATGAGACGAACTCGCATTTCCTGGTCATCAACGGGCCTGAGATCATGTGCGTGGGTGAGGATACACCCATCTTTACGAATCCTCGCGGCTACAAAAAGATCAAGGATATCTTCCAGGCGGCGAAAGGGAAGAAAATTAGCGAAGGAAGGATAGAAGCCATCAAGTTGGATGAGCCGGTGAAGAGCTTTGGCTTCCATGAAAACAAACTGACAAAGGTCAAGATCACCCATGTCGCGAAATTGAAGGCGCCGACGTATGCTCTTGAGTTCAGCGACGGCAATACGCTTGAGACATCGCACAACCAGCCTTTTTTAGTTTATAATAATGGTCAGCTCATCTGGAAGCGCGTCGAGGAGCTTTCCGAAGGGATGTTCGTCGCGCGGGTAAACAAACTCGCCCTGCCGGAGGAGAGCCAAAAGCTCGTCCTTCCGAAGGGGGCCATCAAGAAGGCAGGAAGATACTGCCTCAAGAGCAAAAATATCTCAAGAAGCGCGTTCGTCGCGCTTCCGGCAAGAACAAGTCCGGAGCTTCTTGAGTTTGTCGGACTGCTTGTCGCGGAAGGCAACATCTCCAAGGAAGGCGACGCCATCACGTTCTGCAATCTTGACAAGGCGCTGAGGGATCGCTACACAGGGCTCCTAAAGGGGCTGTTTAGAATTTCCACAGCGAAAGAATACAAGGACGGAAGGATTGTCGTCTATTCCAAAACACTTTCCGCATTCCTCGAGCAGTTCGGCCTCTTTGCGGGAAAGAAGAGGCTTGAGATTCCCGGATATTTCTACACGCTGCCGCCAGAAGAGATCGCGGCGTTCATCCGAGGATACTTTGATGGGGATGGCACGGTCGCCCTGGCGAAGATGGAAGGATATGAATATCCCACGCCCAAGCTGTATAGCCTATCAAGAGAATTTCTCCAACAAATGCAGTCCTTGCTGATACTCAAGCTCGGGATAGCGACGACGCTCGCGAGACATCCGACGCCCAAAGGAGAGATGCAGGCCCTGGTCGTGAGGGGGAGTGAGGGGCGGCGCCTTTTCTGGGAAAGGGTCGGCTCGGCCGCGCCTGAAAAGGCGAGACGGCTCGCGCTGATTGCGCATGCGAAACGAAAAAAGGAGTTCGCCAACATCCCGACGCCAAAGCTCCTTCTGCAGGAACTCTGCTCCAGGGTGCCCTACGAAAAATATCGGAACAACGATTCTTACGTCTATGGGCATGGCGATTTCACCAGGCACGCTTATCAGAAATTATATGGAATCGTATCGGACGCGAAGGCGCTGACTCCTTCCCTTCAAGCTGAGCATGACACGCTCATGCGCGACGATCTCGCGTGGGAGAAGATCACGTCGAAAAGATTTGTCGGCGAGAAGGAGCTCTACGACTTCACCGTTGACAAAGATAATTTCATGGGAGGGCCGTTGCTGCTGCTCCATAACAGCAAGTTCTACGGCCAATCCCTCCCCTATGAAGAAAAGATTCTTGTCTCCGAGAAAGGACTCCTCAAACGAATGCCCATCGGCGAGGTGGTCGAGAGCGGCAAGGAAGGAAGAGAGGTAGTGTGCTTCGACAAAGAAGGCAAAATCGTAGTATCCAAGATTACGGGGCTCATCAAGCATCAGGCCGCCTCCAAAATGCTTAAGGTCACGACACGCAGCGGAAGGCAGATCAGAGTCACAGGCGATCACTCGCTCTTCACCTTAGGAAAACAGGGGATAGAGAGCGTCCCAACCTCAAGCCTTATCGCGGGCCGCTCTTTTGTGGCGGTGCCGAAAAAAATCCCCTTTGCCAGCCGGCCAATAGAGAGCATTGACCTTCTTGACGCGCTTAAGGACGAGGATCATGGCCTGCGCGTTCGAGGGGTGCAGCAGTACATCCGTGACGCAATCGCTGCGCTCGGGCATGACAAGGCAGCAGAGATTCTACGCGTGAAGCCGAAATATCTCTACGATATGCTCTCCAAGAACGTGGGGATTCGGGTCAAGAGCTTCCTTGAGCTCATGCAGAGGGCGAAGATACCCTTACAGAAGGAGGAAATCTCGATTTTCACCAAGGGGAAAAGCCTGCCCTCTCAATTAAGGATAACGGAGGATCTCTGCGCGTTTTTTGGCCTTTGGATGGCTGAAGGATCCTACACGACCAAGAATGAGGTCCGGCTCAGCATCCACCAAGACGAGGAGAAAACAATCCGGGAACTCTGCGAGCGGCTCTTTGGGGGCGTACTGCTCTATCATAAGCCCGAGTCGAAGGGATTGGACATCTTCATCTGCTCCGGCGTGTTGGGAATCCTCATGAGGGACGTCCTCGGATTCAAAAGCGGCGCAAGAAAGAAGAGCGTGCCGCAATTTGCCTACAACCTCAGTCGGGAGAACCTTTCCGCATTCCTCAGAGGATATTTCTCAGGAGACGGCTCCGTCAATACCGTCGCGCCTGCGCCAGAAGTTGAGGCCGATACGGAGAGCCCTGCGCTTGCCGACGATCTGGCTTATTTATTGCTCTGCTTCGGCATTGTCGCGAAAACGTACTTACGGAAAGACCGGCCTCAAAGAAGGATCTGCTTCGCGGATTATGAGAATCTCGACCGTTTCCGTGAAATCGGCTTCTTCGACGCCGGGAGGAACCGGGTTATTTACGATTATCTCCTGAACGCGGGAGTGTCGCGCAGAGACCGGATTCCAATTGTGGGGGAAATCAAGGAGATTGTAGCCTCCCATTTCAGGGAATGGAAGGATCAAGCATCGATCGGAAGGAACATCCTGCAGCGGCTCGAGCATCCGGCGCTGCAACAGCTTTTATCAAACGACATCTATTGGGATAAAGTCATGAAGATTGAAGAAGATGGGCCCTGCGAGCATGTCTATGACATCTCAGTGGAGCCGTGCCAAAACTTCATCGCCGGCACAGGAGGAATCTTCGCGCACAACAGCGAAGAAAACTTACGCAAGAAATTCGAGGAGGCGGAAAAGAACGCCCCTTCCATCATCTTCATCGACGAGATCGACGCGATCGCGTCGAAACGGGAAGAGACGAAAGGGGAAGTTGAAAGGAGGGTTGTGGCGCAGCTGCTCGCGCTCATGGACGGGCTGAAGAGCCGCGGCAAGGTTGTTGTGATAGCGGCGACGAACGTCCCCAACATTTTGGATCCCGCTCTGCGCAGGCCGGGAAGGTTCGACCGCGAGATCGAGATCGGGGTGCCAAGCAAGGAAGGCCGGCTGAACATCCTCAAGATCCATACCAGAGGAATGCCGCTGTACAGCGTGAGCACGGCCATCGACGAGCTGAAGGACGGCTCTGACCCCTACCGGAACGCGCTCTTAGCGCTCGCTGACGTCGTGAACAAGTACATGGCCAAGAAGGATCTTGAAGCGACGATCCAGAAATTCCTCAAGGACCATCCGGACAAGAACACGCTCTTCAAGGACCTGTCTTCGGACAAGCTCTACGCGCTCGTCAGACAAGTATTTTCGAACCCCCATATCGTCGATCTCGGGGACATCGCGAACATCACGCACGGCTTTGTGGGGGCTGATCTCGCGGCGCTGGCCAAGGAAAGCGCCATGATCGTGCTCCGGCGCGTGCTGCCTGAGCTGAAGCTGCAGGAAGAGGAGGCCATCCCCAAGGAACTGCTTGAGCAGCTGCGGCTGACGAGCCAGGACTTCCGGGACGCGCTCAAGGTGGTGAGACCGAGCGCGCTGCGCGAAGTGCTCATCGACATTCCAAATATCCATTGGATCGACATCGGCGGGCTGGAGGGCGTGAAGCAGGAGCTGCAGGAAGCCGTTGAATGGCCGCTCAAAATGCCCGAGGCCTTCAAGCGGATGGGCATCCGGCCTCCGAAAGGGGTGCTGATGTACGGCGCGCCCGGAACTGGAAAGACGCTTTTGGCGAAGGCTGTTGCGACGGAAAGCGAGAGCAATTTCATCCTGGTCAAAGGGCCGGAATTGCTGTCCAAATGGGTCGGGGAGAGCGAGAAGGCAGTGCGGGAAGTGTTCAAGAAGGCGCGGCAGACCTCGCCGACGATCATCTTCTTCGACGAGGTGGACGCGCTGGCGCCGCGCAGAGGGGTGGGCGGGGAGAACCATGTCTCTGAACGCGTTGTGAACCAGCTGCTGACTGAGATCGACGGCCTGGAAGAGATGCATGACGTAGTGATCATCGCGGCCACGAACAGGCCGGACATCGTGGACACCGCGCTGCTTCGGCCGGGAAGGTTTGACAGAGTCATCCATGTGCCGGCGCCGGACGTGCGAAGCAGGCTGGAGATTTTCAAGGTGCACACGAAGCAGATGCCTATCAAGATCACGGATGAGGAACATGAAACCCTTTCCAAATTCGAGCCCTCCCATAAAGCTGAAAGCCCTGACCTTACCAAAAAGATGGCTCGGGATGAGGCGATTCCTTCAACGATTAAACCCGCAAGGACGAAAACGAAACCAGCCGTGGCTAATGGAACAACTGAACGCTTGCTCCGCTACCTCGCCTCCAAGACCGAGGGATATGCGGGCGCGGACATCGAATCTGTCTGCAGGGAGGCAGCCATCCTCGCTCTCCGGGAGGACAGCAGCGCAAATTTTTTGACGCTGAAACACTTCGAGGCGGCGCTGGAGAAAGTCGCGCCTTCCGTGACTCCCGACATTGAGAAGGCCTATTCCGACTTGCAGATGCACTTCAGCTCAGCGCGGGCGAAGCAGATGAAGGAAGAGATGCCGAGCTATATGGGATGATCGTTTTCTCTTGACCTTGGAATAGGATGAACCTTCCCTGAAATGCTTCCGGAGTGCAGGGTGAGGATTCTCACCCCGTCTCATTATCCTGGCTCCAGGCAGTGCAGTTGGGGTCGCCGAGGTCGATGAAAGAATCTGCGTCATTGTCGACCAAGTCATTGCACTGGGTGAAGTTCACGACGCCATCTGGCCGGAGGATGGGCGGGTGGCCGGAGAGGGCCACCACGCCCTTGACATTCCAGATGGTGATGTTGGTGCGGTTGAACCTGCCGATGGTGTAGGGGATGCTGTAGATGTAATCCTGGCTGTACCCCTCCTTCGTTGCGCGCAAATATAAGACATAGGGCGTGTTGTTGATAGTATAGTCGACGCCGGCGATGCGCTCAGGCAGAGGGGGAAGCTCGATCTTCAGGCCGTCGTGCATCTTCGAGGCCGCGACGAGCGCGGAGCGCACGCTTTCACCCGCATCGGTGAACTCCGCGTTCTCGCGGTCAAGGAAAGTCTGCTGGAGGGAGTCCGCATAGTTCACGAGGAAGGCGAAGAAGAGGATGGCCAGGATCGCGGTCATCACCATGAACTCCATCGAATACTGGCCGCGGCTCATGGGGCGTCCGTGATGTTGAGGATTCTCGTGTCCTCGGTCTTGAGGAGAAGCCTGCGCGTGCCGGAGGAGGGCGACAGCGAGAGGTTGACCCAGAACGGAAGCACATCCACCAGCGTATCCTCATTGCCGGACCTGCTCACGGAGATGACGATTTCTGACCTGCGGACCGCGCCCTCGATGTTCGTGGAGCTGATGTTGGTGATCCCGGCGGGGAAAACCACCTCGATCGTGTTGCGGCTGGGGGGGCCGGTGTAATAGGTCTTCTGGGCGGTGATGGAGATTTGGCCGAGCACCTTCCTCGCCTGCGCGACATTGAGCACCTCCTTGTTCTGATTGTACTCAGATTGCAGGAGGATGACCAGGGGGAGGATGACCATGAGGGAGAAGGCAAAGATGAGCATGAACTCCATCGAGTACTGCGCCTTCCTGCCTCTTTTTCCCATCCCTTCTTCCGTTGGCCGGGGCTTATATAAACGTTTCGCGTGGCCGGTTATGTTGGGATATGCCCAACATACTTTCAGGCCAATGGCCTGAAATTACGCCCGGCCAGCGTGCAAGCAGGGGCATAAAGCCCCTGGCCGAGACCTGATGAATCCTAGAGCGTCTCGGATCCGACGTGGCTGACCAGCGCCGGCTTTGGCGCGCGGCGAGGCCCGTCCCTGGGCCGAGTAGGGCTTCCGCAGAAGCCCGTCGCGCCGCCTCCGCCGGCGCCCATGCGTACCTGACATTTAGCTCTGTGACTCTGTGCAAACCTTTATATATCGCGAGGGGGAGGATTGGAACGGGTAGGGTCATTCGAAAAAGAGGGAAGACTAGTGGACAAGGAGCTCCTTTCCTACGTTGTTGAGAATCTGAAGAACCGGGCTTCTGAGGCTTATCTAGCTGAACAGCTGCGAAAGACAGGCATCCCGCCCCTCAAGATCAGGCGGCTCCTCAGGAAAGCCAGAAAATCCCTGGGGAAAAAACCCGCAGCGAAGCTGGAGGAGGACCCTGAAGCGCGGCAGCGCCAGCTCAAGGCATACGTCGAGAACCAGCTGAGCCGCGGCCTGGACAGGGACAAGCTGAAGGAGAATCTCCTGCGCATCGGATGGTCGAAGGACGAGGTTGACCCCCTGTTCGAGGAGCTGGCCAAGGAAAGGGAGCTCCGGGACATCAAGCGGGACGAGCAGGAGCTGCGGCGCGACCCCAACGTCCACGTCAAGGAGCAGTACACGTTCAGGTTCCATGACATGGGGGTGCGGGCGCTCATCTATTCCGAGCGGGGGAAGCCGACGCTCAATTATCATCTCATCATCCCGATCGTGAGCGAGACAACTGATCTCATCCTGGAGCGCATCCGCATCAAGCTCATCGACCAGATCAACCTCGGCAGCCTGGAGCTTTCGCAGGGAGACTTCGAGAAGCTCGACCGGCAAGTCCAGCAGCAGATCATGCGGCTCATCAAGGAGAACTTCCCCCACATCGGCGATGTCACGCAGCATTTCCTCGCCAGCTTCCTCATCTCCAAGGTGCTGGGCATGGGCATCGTGGAAATCGTGAAGGCGGATGATTTATTGGAGGAGATCGTCGTCAACGACAGCACCGAGCCCATCTATGTCTACCACAAGAAATGGGGCTGGTGCCAGACGAACCTGCAGATCTCGACGGACGACAAGATCGTGCACCTGTCCGGCATGATCGGGAGGAAAATCGGCCGGGAAATCAGCCAGCTCGCCCCGATGCTGGACGCCCACCTGCCGGGCGGAGATCGTGTCAACGCGACGCTGAAGCCCATCACTGCGAACGGCCCGACGATCACCATCCGGAAATTCGCGTCAGACCCCTGGACCATCACGAAGTTCCTCCAGACGCGCACGATCACCCTCGAGGCGGCGGCGTTCATCTGGCTCGCCATCCAGTACGAGATCTCGGCGATGATCGTCGGCGGCACGGCCTCGGGAAAGACGAGCTGCCTCAACACGCTGACGACGTTCATCCCTCCGAACCAGCGCGTCATCAGCATCGAGGACACGCGCGAGATCCGGCTGCCGAGCTACATGCACTGGGTGCCGATGGTGAGCCGGGCGGCCAATCCGGAGGGCAAGGGGGCGGTGGAGATGGAAGATCTTCTTGTGAACAGCCTCCGTATGCGCCCCGATCGCATCATCGTCGGAGAGGTGCGAAGGCGGCTACAGGCGGAAACGCTCTTTGAAGGCATCCACACGGGCCATTCTGTGTACAGCACGTTCCACGCGAATGACGCGGAAGAGGCCGTCATCCGCTTGACAAACCCGCCCATCGGGCTGCCCAAGAACATCCTGCCGGCGCTCTCCCTCATCATCGCGCAGTTCCGCAACCGGCGCACGGGCGTGCGAAGGACCTTCCAGCTCGCGGAGATCATGAAGGACGGCAGCCTGAACATCCTGATGCAGTACAACCCGCGCACCGACCAGATGGAGCGCGTGAACGAGTCCAAGGTGATCTTCAACCAGCTCATCACCATGACCGGGATGACGCGCGAGCAGGCGGACGCCGACCTGCAGGAGAAGACCGCCGTGCTGCAGTATCTTGTCAAGAACAACCTCACAACGGTGGAACAAGTCGGCAGGGTCATGAGCGAGTATTACACGGACCATGACACCCTGATGCGCGTGCTTGGGCGCAAGGCGAAATAAGATGGTTAAGTCAAATGGAGTGACTTCTTGGCCTTCCTGGCGGCAGGCGGTGGCCGGTTATCTCACTTCGTTCGAAATGTCAGAAATCTGCTTGTGCAATCTCCAGATTGAGTTCGAGGTATGCAAGCAGATTTCTGAGCATGCTCAAAAACCACGCTACGACAGTCTTAGCCAGGTGGTTTTTGACATCTCATGCGAAGCCCGAGATTATGCTCGGCCAGCGCGCAAACAGGGGCATGAAGCCCCTTGCCGGGACTGGAAGAATCCTGGAGCGTCCCGGATTCGATGCTGCGCCCTACCTGATTTGCCACTGCACTTGATCGCACCGATGAAAGGGGGCTTCTAAGATGGCGCGCAAGCGCGGACTGCTGTACGATCCTGTCGCCCTTAACCGGAACCTCAAGATCGCCCGGATGGACATCTATTACAAAGATTATGTGAGGAAGACGCTCCGCACCGCCCTCATCCTGACGGCGCTCATCCACGCGCTCATCTTCTTCGTGCTCAGTTCTGTGGCCAAGACAACGGGAAGCAACGCCATCTACCTTCTTGCCATCGTGACCCTGCCGACGACCTTCTTCGCCATCTTCACCTTCATAATCAAGCTGCCGGAGGCGGCGATCATGCGCTCCAAGAAAAACGTCGAGGCGGAAATCACCTCGGCGATCCGCTTCCTGATCCTCGACCTGAAGGCGGACGCGAGCATGTTCTCGGCCCTGCAGAACCTCGCGAAGAACTTCGACGAGATCGGCATCTACATGAACGAGGTGATCGTGAAGGCGAAGCTCGGCACGGCGCTGGACGAGGCCTTAACTGAGACTGTGGAGATGGTGCCTTCCGAGAGCTTCCGCGTGTTCCTGTGGCAGATCCTCAATTACCTGCAGACGGGCGTGGACATCACGCCGACGCTGAAGGTGCTCGTGGACGAAATCGTGGAGAACCAAAAGATCGAGTTCAAGAAATACGGCAAGCGGCTGAACGTGCTGTCGCTCTTCTACATGATCGTCGCCATCATCCTCCCCACCATCGGCTTCACCATGATCGCCGCGGCGCTCATCTTCCTCAGCGTGCCCATCACGCTCGGGCTGATCTTGGGCTTCTGGATTGCCTTCACCATCATGCAGCTGCTCTTCCTCGTCATGAGCTCCGGCAACAGGCCGGTCGTGGAATCATGAAGCACACGCTCGCCAAGCGGAAGCCGTTGCCTTATCTTGAGCAGTTCCGGCACCTGCAACGGTATCTCCTTCTCGCGGGCATCAAGATGCCGGCCCGCGTGGTATATATGGTCTTGCTGAGTACGGCGGCAGTCATTGATTTGGGCATCCTCTCGTATTTCATCGCGTTGGTCTGGGAATACAAGCTGCGCATCCTTTACCTGTTCATCATCACGACCGTGATGCTGTCGCTGGGCTACTTCCTCATCTTCATGGTGCTCTGGCTGCTCTTCCTCCTCATCCTCGATTATCTCAAGTTCAAGCGCCGAAGCGAACTCGAGGAGATCCTGCCTGAGTTCTTGCGGCTCGTGAGCGCCAACCACCGCGCCGGGCTGCCGCTCGACCTGTCCATCTGGAAGGCCAACCGGCCGCGCTTCGGCATCCTATCAGTTGAAGTCGATGAACTGGCGCGGAAGACGTATTCCACGGGCGACTTCATCGGGCCTTTGGAGGACTTCGGCAGGAAATACGACTCGCCGCTCCTGAAGCGCGTCATCAGCAACCTGACCGAAGGGATCAGGACCGGCTCGGACATCGCCAGCCTGCTGGACGACGTCTCCAACAACGTGCGGACCATCAAGAACACGCGGAAAGAGCTGGCCAGCGAGGTGGAGAACTACATGCTCTTCATCACCATCACCGTGCTCATCATCTCGCCGCTGATGTTCGCGCTGACGTCCAAGATGGCCGGGCTCATCGAGGGGGTGAAGAACATCCTCATCAGCTCGGGAACAGCGGAAGCGTCCTCCGCAATCGAGGTGCCCTTCAAGATCGCGTCCTCCTCGACCGGCAAGCCCTTCCAGCATTACTTCGACATCTTCGTCTACCTCATGACCGCCACGAGCTCCATCATCTCCGTGCTCCTGATGAGCACCATCAAGTACGGCAATGTCCAGAGCGAGCTGAAGAAGATCCCCGTCTACTTCGTGATCAGCCTCGTGGCCTATACGCTCTTCAAGATGCTCTTCGCGAATTTCATCAAGATATAGCCGTTCTGCGGTTACCGCCTGAAAAAAATCGGGCGGCTTCAGGACATTTTCTGGGAAAAGGCGGTGCCGTGGCCACCCCC
>Ga0209541_10006493_pt1 | contig 19911 bp, 21 predicted proteins | sample RifCSPlowO2_01_FD_184027 | JGI IMG/M metagenome (GOLD analysis project Ga0209541, IMG submission 184027) | Groundwater microbial communities from Rifle, Colorado - Rifle CSP2_plank lowO2_0.1 (SPAdes) (version 2) | ecosystem: Environmental > Aquatic > Deep subsurface > Groundwater | place... | reverse complement strand
CTGTTTTTTTGAGTTTATAGACGACAAACTAGTATTTATATCTTTTGTTTTCGACGAGAAATAAATGCCAGAAAGATTATTAAACACAGGGTTTTTCAAAGTTCTCTATAGTAAATACATGGAATTTTTGAGCATGCTCGGAAATTGTAACAATTTATATTTATTTTTGCAATTTCCGACATATTACGAACGGACAACTATTGTATGATTATTTTTGTCCGTGAGTATAGATTCAAAAAAAGGACTACAGGCAGCTTTCCGAGAACATACTCACTCACAAGAATTTATTTAAAATTGTTGTGGCTTCGTAGCAATCAACAACAAACAATGCATAAACTCCAGATACTTTGTTGATTGACTGCATTGCAAGGGCGGGGTTTGCGAGGGGGTTTTTGGCGGGTGATTGCCAATAAATTAAAATAAAAATAGTTTTTTTGAAATCAAAATAGCTTTTTCGCATGATTTATTGATTCATCAAAATCTTCTAAGGTTATATTGCTTTCTATCCCTTTTTGCCTCATTAAATCAAAGAAATCCCCTATGTACATATCTGCAAATTTGGCTGCTTGCTCCAACGAAAACTTTCCTTTAATATAAAAATCAATTGCTCTTTCTTTTTTGTCTTCTTGTACACCTTTTTGGAGTACATCTCTGAAAGCTGTAGACTTATCCAAGTTGAACATTTTACTTAATTTTTTTATATATTCTAAGCTGTCCGATCCAAGTCTTGCAGTAACTGATATTAATTTAGTCACTTTTTTCACCTATACAACTTAAAGCTTTATAAATCAATTGGTTTTTATACCTTCCATATATCCCTAAGTTTTTTATCATGTCGCTTGCCTCATTTTTATTTATGGTCTTAAGTTCAAAAGCTGTTAATGTAAAAGTCAATGCAGTAATAAATGGTATTCCATATATTTTGCATACATTTATTGCCTTATGGTCATCGGTTGCTAATGTATCCGCTTTCTCTTGAAAAAATAAAACAATGGCTTCAGTTTCCCCCTCTCCCAATCCAAATTCGCTAACGAGTTGGTTAAATTTTTTTTTGTCTATTACACTTTTGACTTTGATTATATCACTTTTAATCTTATTCTCAATTAAGTAAGCGTCTTTTGATTTTATGTCTTTGCCTTTGAGCACAGCCTCATTGTAAACCTCTTGCGGAATTATAAAGTTAAAGTTCTTAACTAATTTATCCAGCAAGGCAATTTTTTGCAACAAAACCAAAGTTGAAGCATCTGAAACTATGATCTTATTCATTTATTACATTGTAAGACAATGTTATATTTAAATGTTTTGGTTTTATAATTTTAAGACTATTGCAAGGGCGGGGTTTGTGAGGGGGTTTTTGTGGGTGAAATAAAATTGTGATATATCTAGATTGTTCTGATAAAAAACAGAAAAGTTTATAAACTGTTCTATGATAATCCAATCTATGAATGAAATATTTGAAGAGTGGAACACATATGCATCAAAAAAAGAGCTGAAATCAAGAGAAATGGATTTAGAGGATATTGAAAGGAATTCTAAGCTCAAAATAGTGTCAATTACTGGAATAAGAAGAGCGGGAAAATCAAGCATCCTCCTGATATTGCAGCAAAAACTTAGCAAGAAGGGTGATAAGGTTGCGTATATAAATTTAGAAGATAGCAGGATAAAGGACGATAAAAACGTATTGGATAACCTAATAAAATGGTTTGGGGATTCTGGTTACCTATTGCTGGATGAGATTACGAGCGTTAACGGCTGGGAAGGGTGGCTCGCTAGAAATCATGAAATGCTGAAGGGAAGATTAAACCTTATTACAAGTTCTTCCAGAAAAAATCTCGTAACGCCAAACAAGCCGTTGAGGGGCAGAATGCTTGCATATGAGCTTTATCCCCTGTCTTTTAAAGAATTTCTTGAATTTAAGAATATAAAACTGGAAAAAACAACAGCCGGTATAGGAAAAATTGAAAGGGCTTTAGAGGAGTATGTTATCTACGGCGGCTTTCCAGAAGCAGTCCTATCGGAAGGATATACCGATAAAATAAGGCTTATAAATTCATATTTCAAAGATATCATCGGCTTGGACGTTTCTGAAGTTTCAAAAGAAAACATCAGCATTGTTGAAGCGTTTGGAAAGTATATAATTGAATCCTCTTATTTTTCAGCCTCGAAATGCCTCAATTACTTTAAATCGCTGGGATTTAAAATAGGAAAACAAAGCATACTGGATTTGGAAAAATACTCTCAATCCAGCTACCTGTTTTACTTCATTCAGATCTTCTCCAGAAGCATAAAAGACAGGACACAATATCCTAGGAAGGCTTATCTTGGGGATACCGGATTTATGAATGCCATAAGCGGCAAGAAAGACATGGGAAGATTATATGAAAATGTCGTTTTGCTGAACTTAAAAAGAAAATTAAATCAAAATCAGGAAATAAACTATTGGAAGAATCCTGAAGGAGTAGAATGTGATTTCATTGTAAGGGAAGGCTTAAGCATAAAGCAGGCAATCCAAGTTGTCTACGATATTTCAGAGAAGACAAAACAAAGAGAGGTCAAAGGAATTATAGCTTGCGCAAACGAATTTAGATTAAGGAAAGGATTGGTTATAACAAAGGACTATGAGTCAGAAGAGAAAATCGGCAATAAAAAAATAAATTTCATTCCATTATGGAAATGGCTGCTGAAATAAAAAATAGTTTTCTTGCTTTGTCATAGTATTTCTTAAAATATTGCAAGGGCTGGGTTTGTGAGGGGGTTTTGATGATTCATTTCTTAAAAACGATATCTTTGGTAATGTCAATCACTTCCTTACTAATTTTTATTAAATCTTGAATCTTAGTTTCATCTTCAATAGAAATGTTAATTCCATAGGTATACTCCTCTCTCATCTCAATAACTTTGTTTTCTTGCATTTCCTCAATATCCGCTTCTTTTAGCATTTCAATAAATTTTGTATCGATGCTTATCTTTCCCTCTTCTTTCAGAAGCTCCATCAGCGCGATAGTGCAAGTCTGATTTCTTGAATCATAGCCAAATTTAACTGCTATGGCTAAAAAGCAATGGTATATGCAATAAAAACCAGCGGCTATAGACCAGTCAGAAAAGCCAATTTCTTTAAAACGGCTTATTGCATTAAAATTATGCTCTGCTTTTTCAATATGCTTGGCAGCATCATTAATATTTGGCTTTATTTTTAACAAACCTCTGTGCTTCAGTCTCTTGCCATGCTTTTTGCACTCTTCAATCTCTTTCACAGCTTTGTCTAGGCACCATTTAACATGATTAGCTGCTTGTGGCATTTTTTATTATCTCCACATATTCATTTTGACCATATAAAACCACGGCATTCTTAACAATGTCGATTATAGCCTCCTTCCTATTTTTAATATTTTTGATAATATCATTAGCTGTAAGTTCAATGGAATGAATTCGTTTAGGAAGTAATTCCTGCTTTTGCTTAATAATTTTAGCCACCTCTTTATAATCTTTCTTTTCTAAAACCACCATAATATCAATATCCTTTGCTTTAGCATAGTCTTTTAATACAGAGCCAAACAACATTATAATCCTGCCTATTTTGTACACATCTTTAAATTCTTCCTTCCATCTTTTAAAGCTGTTAGCTTCGTCTGCCAATAGGAAAGCTATAAGTTTGCACACATAATCATCCTCTAATTTCAGCTTGTATATTATTGATTTACCTATTGTCTGGTCTTTTAATATTCCTTCACCCAGCAGTCTTTTGAATATCTTCTGGGCGCCCACATGACTTATGCCTAAAAGCTTGCTTATAGAATTGGCATTATAAAAAGCAGTAAAATCTTTAAATAAAATAAGCAGTGTTTCTCTTTCCTTTTGAGTTAATGATACCATAGTAACACCAAGTTACTATATAGAAATTTGTAGTTACTATTTAAATGTTTCGGTTTTATGGATCACAAAGAATAGATTACGGCAAGGGCAGGTTTTGCGAGGGGGTTTTTGGGATAAATAATAAGGCAAAAACCAAAATATTTATATACTAATAACATGAATATCGCTAATATTGCGATTTTGGTGTTACATATGAAAGGTCTTTCAGCTCAGGAAATTAAGATTATAGCAGAACTTGAATTTTATAAAAAATATTACTTTACAAAAGATGACATAATACACCATTTTGATAATCCAAAAGAAATAAAAGATTTTATTTACCATCTTAAGAAAAAAGGAAGGATAGTAAGGCTGAACAGAAGAAAATATTACTTAGTGCCGATCAAAGCGAAGAGCGGAAAATGGTCAGATGATCCTTTTGTCATAGCCAATGAAATATGCGATGGAAAGGACTATTTTATTGGAGGCTGGGCAGCTGCTAACTACTGGCATCTAACTGAGCAAATACCTATGCGAATAGATATTTATACTACACGAAGGCAGGGTAAAGTAAGGATTCTAAATACCAATTTTATATTCCATAGGACATCAAAGAAAATGATAGCAAAAGCAATGATGCGAAAAATTGGAAACAAGACATTTAAAATAGCTCCTAATGGTGTGATAGCGGAATGGATGAAATCAAGGCAATAAACGAGAATGCAATAAACAACCTTTCTGGAGAGACGGGCTTTAATACAAAAGTGCTTCTCAAAGATTATTATATTACTGCTATCCTCTACCTGATTAAGGATGTGGATGGCATATATTTTAAAGGCGGGACAGCCTTGCAGAAGATATTTTTAAACTATTCACGACTAAGCGAGGATGTGGATTTCACTTTGACTGAAGATATTGAAGAAGTAAAGGAAAAAATCATCAACATTTTGGAAAAGAGCGGATTATTTCAAAAAATATCCAAAGACAAGGACGTCAAAGGCTTTACAAGATTAGTTGTTAATTATAAAAATTATTCAGGTGAAGACGGAGTTGTGTTTATCGATCTTAACCAAAGAGCAAAGCTGTTGATGAAGCCAGAGAAGCATCAAATCAAACATTTCTACAAAGACATTATTCCAGATTTTTCGCTTAATGTATTGGCCAAGGAAGAGCTGATAGCTGAGAAAGTGGCAGCAGCAATCGGAAGAAACCAGCCAAGAGATCATTACGACATTTACAGGACAATCAAAGAAAAAATGCCCATAAATATGGAAATGGTTAAGGAGAAGTGCATGCAATCCAAAGTGGAATTTGACATTATAAAAATGTTTAACAAGGCAAAGAAGCTCAAGAACAGATGGGACGAGGATTTATTGCCTTTGCTGTCAGAAGAAGCAAGCTTTGAGGAAGTTATGGCAACACTTGCTATGCATTTTAAGCTGAAAGAGGAGAAAAGCAAAAAAAGGAATTAAGCTTTGTCATCTAGCAGAGAACATAGCAAGGGCAGGCTTTGTGAGGGGGTTTTTGGGCGGACGACAGCTTACAGTTACTATTTTATTTCTATACCTTCTTTGACAGCTTCCCTTACTATAGTAATTTGCCTTTTTAATTTATTAAATTCTTCTGGAGTGTAGCAGAGAAAATCTACAGGATATTCAAGATTCCATTTCATATATAAGTCTGGAGCTCTGTGTAGTAGTCCCTTGCCCCTAAAATTTTTTGACACTACAATTAAGTCTACATCACTCCATTGATGTATTTTTCCATGAACTCTTGAGCCAAACAGGTACATATTCTCTATATTATTTTGCATCTTGAAGTTCTTAAGTTCATTTATGAGTTTATATTTTTTTTTACCCATTTCAATACCTCTTCACAATATTTTATAATTTGGCTACATTCTTTTTTTGTGTATTTTTTTGGAGAGTCTGGATAACGAGAGGCAGTGTATGCTGGATTAATTTTTGCACATAATTCTAGGATTCTCAATGGAGACTCGTTTAATTTAGCTAACTTTGTCAAGTCATGAATCTTAGGGAATTTATTTGTTTTCTTTATTAGCAAAGCTTTAAATGCTTTTTCTGCTGATTGTTGGCACCAAAAAGCTGCGGACTTGTATTTTTTCCCATCAAAATTAAATTTTGCAGTTTCATAATCTTCCTGGGCCTGCTTCATCCACCTTTTCACTTCTTCTTTCATATTAAATCAAAATAGAAATACTTTATAAATACTTATCGGTTTTCCAAATGCAAGACTACAGCGTTCTTTCCGAAAACATAGCAATGGCATGGCTTGTGAGGGGGTTTTTGGGGGTGAAACTATTTATTACTTGTTCAACTCGCCCGACTTTCGTTATCAAATTTATTCCATTTAACCCTGATGTATAGTGGGATTCACACCGCCTTCACCTAATGGATCAGTAATATATGGTCCAGTATGGGGTGTGTAATGCCTTCTTCCATAGTCCCATTCCCAACCTTTTAAGGCATTTCTGGCATCTTCAAATTTATAAGAGCCTCTAATAACTCTATCAATAAGGTAATGTGCAAGACCTCTTGTAGTAACATGGGGAAATGGATTTTCCGACCATCGTGTGATACCATCTGTTGTTTCATAATAATACATCCTACCCCAGTGCAGTACATTCTCATTAGTTAAGGCAGCTCGATCAAATGCTGGATTTAAGTGAGTTGGGATTCTGCTTCCTGGTTTGTGTACAAATTGGTTTGCTGATGTATCAAAAATCCTCATTTCATAATCTTGTGTAATCTGCTGCTCATCCGCAGGCAGAACATCTTTTTTGATAGGTTCAAAAGTTTTGTAATCCTTAATAGGATCAAAATGTATCTTTATCAGTTTTTTAGGTATAACACCATTATTAGCTGCAATTAAGTAATCCATTAAGGTTTTGCTGTGCGGATGATATCTTCCATCTCTAAAATCGTCTCTATAGGCATCCCATTCATTATAAGCAAACATTCCCATATCAAGCGTATCAAGCTCTTCAATGAAGTCCTTGTTTATTCTTCTGATTCCATACTTTTTCACACCATTTTCTACTTTAGCTTTCCATACTTTTTCACCTCCTTGTTTGTTTTTGATTATTTTTTCATGCCATCTAGTTGGATGTTCACTCAATTCTTTCCACCATCTATCCAATAATACTTCGCCTGTTTTAGGGTCAACTTCTAATGCATAGCCATTTTCATCTAAACCCCAATCAACTTCGTCGTCTAATTTTTCAAAATTAGGATGGTTTGGCACAAAGTCTTTTATTTCTTTTTCTAACACCACTTTTCCTTTTTTCAGTTCTTTTAAAAGCTCTATTTGATTTTTAAGATTTGTTATTTGTTGTTCTAATTTGACTATATCTTCACGTAGTTCATCAATCTCTAATTCTCTTCGCATTTTCTCTATTCTGTTTGTCTCATTGCGAACTAATTTAATATAATTTTTTATATTCTTCTGCAAAAGCCCAGCTAACTCAAGAATCCCATCTTCTTTATTTTTAGGTAACTGCTCAGTTTTTTGTAAAGTTTTTAGTATTTCTATTATCTTATCTATAAATTCACTAATTAATCTGTCTATACTAATCCCTATATCTTTTGTTGAATAAACTAGTAACTTGTTAATTAAATCCACAAATTCTGGATATATGTCAATGTTCACTTTAATATCTTTCAGAAGATTCAATAAATGTTCGCTCGTTTGTCGCTTTTGTTTTATAAAATCATTTCTTTTCAGATTTTCGAGTCTTGAGCTTTCACTTTGCAATATATCAAAGAAATTTTTTATTTTTTCTTCTTTAATCTCATACAATTCGAATGTAGGTTTAAGGAGTTCAAATAAGTGCTTAATTTGATTTATACTTGCGTCTTTTAGCTGTTTAATATTACTATCTCCCATATCAGAAAGAATGAGTATATTATTTGTAACAAATTTATTAATCTCTGCAAAGAAATTGTTTTGTTGCTCTGATGTAAGCTTAGACATCACTTTTTTGTATCCATCAGAACTTCCTAATATCTTTATGTTTAAGTATTTTATAAGTTCCTCTAACTTCCCATTTGTATTTTTTAAGAATTCATTTAATTTTTTACCCATAATGTCTAAAAATCTTTCTAATTGCCCTATCCTCTTATTAACTTCTGCTTCATTTATACTATTTATTTTCGTGATTACCTCTTCTAGTTCGTCAGTGCGTGGGTTTTTATGTGGATTAAAATATATGGGTGTTGTAATTGGCATTTCTTCCTCAACTTGTTTGTCTACGTCTACTTCTTTTCCATCTACCAATTCCCTTACCTTCTCGATTCTTTTAACTTTTAATACCTTTCCTGTTTCTGGATCTATTTTTGAACCTACTTTTACTAATACAACTGATTTTATTATATAATAAGTGTGGCTAAACCTAATGTTTAGCGGAGGTTTGTGTATTCCCACATTTACTCTTATTCCTTTAAGTAATCTAGTTTTTGGTATAATAATATCGTTAAGGTAATTATAATGCTTTTCTTCGATTTGCCTTACGTTTTCCAAAGTCTTGACAAGTTCGTCTATTAGATTGAGTGAAAAGGTTCTAGTATCTACATGAGGTTGATTTGAAGTTCCTATTTTTTGAATTTTTGGCCTTAAAGTTGATAATGGGGCTTTTAACTTATTAATTCCAACATGGCCAAATGCAATTAAATTTTCATTATAGGAAAAACTGCTACCAAATTTATCCCATCCCAAAGTTACGGGTTTTATCTGAACTCTGATTAGTTTAGGTTTTTCATCAGATTTTTCTAATGTATATTTTTCTACTTCCCATGTTCCATGTTCAAAACACTCTGCTTCGGTCTGCGCTATCTTAATATCCGTGTATATACCAATCTCCTTGTAAACTTCTACTAAATCAGGGTTTTCTTTCGTTCCTTTGAAAATAATGTTTTCTAACAGAGGATCCCACTCTGCCTCGATATTCTTTAAATTTGATATCTTTGTAAAATTTAGTTCGAAAAGAGATTTTAGTTCTTTTCTCATCTCCTCTTCTTGATAGCCCCCAACAGTTCTAGTTTCATAAGTTCTTTTCCCCATACCTTGTAAACTTGTTATTCCAGGTAGTTTACTCAAAAGGTTTAGGGTTCCTATTAGTGCATTTTTGAGTAAAATTTGAACTAATGGTTTTCTCTCCCCCGGTTGCAGTGGTCGCTTTTCTTCATCAGGCATTTTTTCACCTCTTAAGCAGCTTGTTTTTGTTCAGCTTCAGTTGCATATTGCTGAAGCGTCCTTTTTGTTGCTTCAGCTAAAAATTGTTCGTTAATTTTATCATTGATATATCTTAATAGTTTATTGAGATTGGGTAATATAATCTTATTTCCAATTGTAATCAAATTTTTTAGTTCTTCCACATCTTTTTCGTCGATTGTTTCAATCTCATCATACAAATCATCTTCCGATTTTGCCAATTGCGCCCTTTTATATAAAGTGTAATAGACTTTACCTTCTAATGCTTCAAGTAAGAATTCTTTATTTTCATTTGCTGTGATTTTTTTAAATGCCTGTGATAAGTATTTGTCACCGTTTAGGCTATAGTTCAATACTTGTATATACTTTCTATATTTTTTCCTTCTGTCTATTTTATCCAAAACTTTTTCACTTCTATCTTTAAAAATTGATAAATGCAGTAGAGTGGAATCTTCTTTTCTTTCATATTCTGTTTTTTCGTTTTCCCACAGCTTCAACATTTTCTTTCTATATTTAGTCAACATTATTCGAAAATCTCTTTTGGTAGATTGTTTTAATTTAGCAGATTCTCCAATCAGCTTATTCAATAAATTTTGTAGCTGATTTGCATTCTCATTTTGATTGTCAAACAATTGTGATTTTTTAGCGTTGAACAATGCAGTCAATTCCTGTTTTGCTATTTCTACATTATAAGAGATGTAATACCTTAACTTTGGCTTAAATTGCATAAGCTCCCTATACCAATCTTTAGGGCTTTCATGGAATTTTTGTTCTGTTGCATCTAAGAAACTAGCAAATTCATGGTTTCCAAATTTATTAAGTATCATATCAATATACTTTTGTCCTTTTCTTAGGTTATAGATAAATCCATCCTTATTATTTTTATTTTCCGTTCCTATAAACAAACTCCAGCCTTGTGAATCATCAGTCTCTTTAATATTTTTAAAGCCATTTGCAGTCGAAACATAACTAGCGTTGAATTCTGCAGCCTGCCATCTGTCACGAGAGCCTGCTTTTCTAGAATCTACATTATTATCATCATTCACCCTAAACTCCCTATCACCTTTCTGATAAAACCCTTTTGCTCTTGTAAGAGCCTCTGCTACAAAATAATCAACGTCATCAAAGAATTTCATTTGTTGCCTATAGGTTAATAAATTTTTAACAGATGGCTTTTCTAAAACTGCCTTAACCAAATTTGCATCCTTAAAATAGGAGGCAATACCAAAGTAAGTTTCACCAGTAATTTCATCCTTTCCGCCTTTTAAGTAAAGTGCTAGTCGTTGTGGTGCAATGCCAATTCCTCTTTTTAATGTATATTCATGCCATCTTTCCATGTCGCTAATGCACTGATTTAATGAGGATACCTCATCACCTTTCATCAACATTACTAATCTTCTTAGCTCAAATGCTATCTTTTTGTTACTAATTGTCTCAAATTTTTTTAGTATTAATTCGTAATTGTTTTTTATATAACTGATTCCTTCATCACGATTTTTGTTTAGCATTGTTGCAATTGGCAATAACCACAAAAACTCCGATCTTTTAGGAATATTAAAGTACTTCAATCTTTTTGATAACTCTTCATCAAAAGGCTTAATCCTTTCGCATGTTTTCTCTTTTTCAATTCTAAATATTTCTAAACTTTTCTCTATCAATGGGTGTAATCTGGCAACAGAGTCAAAAGCCATGCCTTTTTTATGATGCCTATACAACAGTCCCCTCCGGTCATTTAATTGCCCTTTTTCATTAGAGCCTAAAGAAGTTCTATTGCAAATTATGTCTCTCCAGTTGAATCTTATATTCTCTCTTTTAAATATTTCATCTAATACTGCTACAAATTCTTTTGCAATGTATTCAACTTCTGTTATTTTGAATTTTTTGTCTGGCATTTTATTTAGTCTCACCTTTTATTTCTCCTAATAATCCAATTGCTTTATATGCCTCCTTTGTGCTAGTTGACCATTCACCCGTATCCCCCAAAAATAAATTCAAAGATTTGAGGGCTTCTTGTTTATCAGCCATATCTTTTATTACTAATTCATTCAAATACCTACTCATACCAACACTTGATAGGGTTGGATAAGGGTTTGCAGGATCAGTTTTTTTAATTTGTGAGTGAGCATCCTTATAACTTTTTCTGCCCCAATAAATCATTTGTCCGGGGTTCTTTAGAGCTTCCCTGTCAAATGCAGGCATACCTAGTCCTTTTTCAGATGGCAAATCCGCTATAATTTTGCTGTCATCATAAAATTCTTTTTTGTATACCATTTTGTTTATATAATCACGGGCTGCTCTGCTATATGGGTGATACTCCCCAAATCTGATATCCAAAATGAAACCTTGCCATTCATTGTCGATAAAATCAAACATTTCGCGAGGATCTTGGTAGTTTATTATATCCTTAGTGTGTTTTACCCTTCTTGGTTTCATATATCTATCTAATGGATCTTTTGCGAATTGGTCGATATTTTTGTAAATATCCTCCAAGAGTTCTCCAAACATGTTAACTTCTGTGAGTTCTGTTGATTTACCTGCAGGTTTTCCATTCCCATCTAAAATTTCGGCACCTGGCAAAACAAATAAGTAAGTATGCGGCCATTTTTTTCCAGTAGGATTATCCTGATCGAAAACTAGATATCTCCAGGCTTTAACTACATTATGGTGTCCATAGTCTTCTAATCTTTCTTTTGTGGCTTCACTGTATCCCTGAATTTTGGCAAGTACTGTGCCTAATGCAGTATATAAGTTACCCGCCTCCTCAGCTAATTGTAACCATAGTGGATCGTTACCGGATAACATCATTTCAGGAGGAGCTTTTGTACCATGTTTTATGGAGAGTTCTGTATACCTTTCTAGATAATTCATAATTTTATTTATTAAATTCATAAGTTCTCTATTGGCACCAAACCAACCACCTTCTATGACTTTTGTTTCTTCTGTAAGTGCCTCTTTTTCGTCCCGCTTTGCTATCCTCCCACCTACCCTAAAAGCCTTTAATTCGTTGACCAACAACACTTCATCTCCATGTTTCTTTATACCTTCGTACGCTTTTACAGTTTTTTCTTTAGCTTCCCTAACCTGACCCCATTTTGAGAACATGATAAACACACGTTTCATGTAGCTAGTTAACGCATGGAACATGTAAAGGTTCTCGAGGAATATCGGATGAAGCATATCCTTTGGGGTTTCTCGTTTTGGCCATTTAACCCAAAAAAATATCCAATTTAAAAGCCCTTGAGAGGCAGAGTCTTTTAATTTATTCCAAATTACTCTTGCGTATCTTTCTCTGATTTCGTTTACTATGGCTCTATTTTCCCCTCTAAAAATAATAAAGAAAAGTATTAAAACAGCAATAAACAAAAATATCCAAAATTTGTTGCCCCCTAGCGTGCTGAAAATTGCTGATATCCATCCCCTTTCGGCAACCACTGCTTTCCCTTCAGGAGTTACTGCTGTTTCTACAATAGATGTTGCCCAATAAACCAAAGCAAAAGCAATAACATAACCAGCTATTTTCCATTTTCCAGTAAACTTCTCTGATAAATTGCTTCCTAACACCCATGTGCCAACAATTAAAAGAAGTGTCTTAACATTGTCCATGGTATATGGATCAGGACCAGTTGCCATGTGGGCAGCAAATACAATAGCTAAAATATAGTTTATTTTATGATTCTCTTTACCGAGAGCCACAGAGTTGAAGAACCATGTGAGCAAAGCAGCACTGCCTATAAAGATAAATATCCTGTTTTTATTTGTAGTTAATATTCCTTCATTTCCGAAGAAGAAATTTACAAGTTCTTTTATTGTAGGCTGGCTCCATATCCACTGATTTCCAATCTGAACAGCAAACACCAAAGCAACCAAAAATATCAGAATCCCATAGCCGCCAATTCCTTCAGGTGATTTTGGCACTTTGTCTTTCAGCAAAAATCCAAGCACAAAATACAATACAGCACCAATTATTACTGCATTTACCAAAACAAAAATGCTGAAGAATCTTGCCAATGGCCCTTGCCATAAGAACCCATTCTGCCCGAAGAAGTATGCAAGCAGCAGGGATGCAAATATCATTATCACCCATACAGATGTTGTCTCCTTGTCAGTTTGTTTGCGTATCAAGAATGCCTGCAGCATGAATAGCACAACAAAAATAATTGCTGCATTTATCAAAACAAAGTAAATCTTGCTTCCTGAAGGCACTATCTGGGCATACGCTATAGGCATAACAAGCAAAGCTGTTAAAATCAATCCAAAAATCCAAATTAATTTATTCTTGCTCATAATTCTTTCATAACCTCATCCAAAATTTTATCATCAGGAACATCATCAAACTCGTAGCCTTGCGAAGTAAGCTTCAGCCAAATCCTCAGCACATCATCGCTAAAGTAGAACTTGCTGTCTTTCTTGTAGATAATATCAACTTCCATCAGCCTTTCAAGAATGCTTTTTGTGACAGGGGCGCTCCTGTATATGCGTTTTGCAATTTCACTTAAGCGAAGCTCTTCGTTTGCAACAACTTTAAGAATTATTTTAAGAAGTGTCTGCCCTCTTGCCCTGTTGTAGTAATAGCTTAATGAGTCATTGCAATAGTTGTAGATTTGATTATTTTTTTGCAGAAGCTCTATAAGAAACGCTTTTTTAACATCTTTTGTTTCATTGTATTTTTTTGATATAATGGAAGTTACAAATGGATGCCCATGGCTTAATGAAATAATATCCTCATTAACATTTTTATCGGATTTTCCAGTAATGCCTTCAATCAATTCAGCAGCTTCATCTTTCTCAAGATTTTTTATTTCGTAGCACTCGAATTTTTTCAAAGCCAAAATCTGCTTTACTGCAGAGCTTGCTGCAATGTAGCTCACATTTTCAGAATCAAAATTTATAACCGAAATAACATCCTTGACTTGGGAGAAATTGTTCAGGTCCAGCAAGTTTTCAAAATTGTCCAATGCAATCAGAAATTTTTTGTTGCTTTCTTTTCCAAGAGTTTCAGCAAACTTGAAAGCGCTCTCAACCAGCAATCTCTGGTCAGGCTTTATTTTCAGCAGCTCATTTTCAACGGTTTTTATCAGGGCAAAGGCGTTTTTTGGTATTTGGCTTTCATTTCTTAACAAATTTTCAAGAAGCAGGAATCTTTTATATTCTTTTAATGGCTTTTTCAGAAAGTGAAAAATGACATTTCCAACAAATTCAACAGAAAAATTTTCAGGGTTTAAGCTTATTTTGTTTAAGTCAATATAAATTGGAACGATGTCCTTTACAGTTTTCAGGTGCTCCTTGACAAGAAGCGTTTTGCCGGACTTTCTTGAGCCGAGCAAGGCAATGCTTTTTGCATTTCCTTTCCTGAAAGAATTTGTATTTTTGTCTAGCAAATCAAGATAATACTCTCTTCTGACAAGCACTTCTTTTTTTGCCAAACAGCTTATCCTCTTTTATACCAATTGGAATATATACTTATAATATAAAAATGTTTCTGTTTATTGATTTATACTTTTTGGTATATACCTTTCAAATTAATATTCCATTTAGTAAAGAAGTTATATTTAAAGTTTTTGGTTTATCTCTTTTATACTAATTGGTATATATATTTTTTGGTATAGACATAGAGTAAAAGCAATAAGTAGTATTTGCTTTAGAAGACACAAAAGTTTTTGTCAAAGAAATAGAAAAGCAAATTTGAATTAGTATTTACAAAGTTTAATTTATTTGTTTACTTTAATGTACTTAACATTGTTGCTTAATCTGCCATCTTTAATTTCTATTTCAGCTTCTACGAACTTATTACATTTTGGGCATATATGGTGCATTTCAATCCAACCTTCATTTACAATTAAACCATCAAATTTTGGTTTGTTCCCAGCCTTATAAGTGTCTAGGGTACAAAGAGTGGCTTTAGTTTGCCAAGTATCTTTCACATTTTCTTTTGTTAATTATATGCGCAGAAAGGACATTTAAAATCTGCTATTACATTGTCAAATACTCCCATTTAATCCACCACCCCATAATCTATTTACTTCTTTGCTCGAAATACCAAATCTTTTGTACATGCATCATCAATATCCTTCAACTTTCAATCCTTCTATTCTGCTGAAATGCTCGTCTCTTGTCAGAACTTTCTTGTTGTTTGCTATTGCTATTCCTGCTATCATACAATCAATAGGGTTAATTGTTAAGCCTTTATTTTCAAGCTCGCCATGGATTTTGCCAGATACCTCAGCACTTTCTTCATCAAGTAAATAAACAATTTGATTTTTTATAAGACTCCTTATTTTATGTTTTTCACTATCACTTTTTTTCAAAGAAACCAAACCGCTCCATAATTCAAAAATAGTTGGTGTTGTTACAGTACATTCTATATCCTCTTTGGCGAAAGATTGCATCTTTAAAGTTGCATACTCTTTTCCATTTAATAAGTCTATAACAAAATTAGTGTCAAGAATCATCTTAATTTCTCTCTCACTTTATCTAATCTTTCTCTGCTAGCAGCTCTTATCTTTTGAATATGTTTTCTTAGTTCATTTGCCTCGTCATCATTTAAAATCCCAGCCAATTCTAATAATGATCTCTTACCAGTTACCTTATTAATTACATCTGTAAAACTTTCATTCTTTTCTTTTCTCATTTTGAGTCTTTCATACGCTTCTTCTGTTATTGAAATTGTTCTTGTTGGCATACTATTCACTTTATCTGTGTATGTATGTGTATTTAGGATTTAAACCTTTCTATGAATTTTGTAACCATCCTTTAGTAATTACAAATAGAAACCTTTATAAAGAGTAGGATTTTATACTACTCAGTAGTACTTACAACGTTGGGTGCATGCGTGCAAAGCTTTGCACGCTCGCTTTCGAGGTACAAGATGAAGTATAAGCTAAGCGTAACTCTAGACGAGGAATTAGTTGCTGAAATAATCAAAGCTCTTTCTACTGGCAAGTTCCGCAACAAAAGCCATGTCATAGAGTACGCTGTGAAGAAACTGCTCGAGCAAGAGGTGCAAAATGGCTGAAGCAAACGAGCTTGAGCAGATGGCAAAAACTGCTCCAACTCTGCCTCAGGAGAAAAAGGAAGTTAGTGCTTGGGAAAGTGGTTTAGAAGAAATTGCAAATGCTGGAAAGAATGTAGGGGCAATAGCAGCAGAAGTAGCCTCTCCTTTTATGTTTTCTGGAGAGAATAGAGTAAATGCAATGGTAAATGCATATCCCTTATCTTTAGGAGCAAGAGTAGAAGACATAATGGCAAAAAAGCCAATTGACTTGAAATCTAATATTAAGTCTGCAAAAGAATCTTTTGTCGGAACTGCAATAACACCTGGACTTGCTGCCATGTTCAAGTACATTGAAGTTGCAAGGCAATATGTTGCAAACCTATACGGCCCAATTGCAGGAGGTGCAGCAGCAGTTGGTTCATTGGCTCTTGGGCAGGCTGCATTTATAGGGGGCTATATGGGATTAAACCATATAGTGCAAAATTTCAGCTCTAAGGGTTTGTACAACAAATTCAAAAATGATTATCCAACAGCTATCAAAAATACTTGGAAATATGTGTTGCTTTTAAGCGCAATCAATCCTTTATTTTTAGCTCCATATGGTATACCTGTACAATTAGCTTATGGTGCTTTAATGTCGTTCTTGTTCAGATTAGTGATTAAGGCAAAAGAAGCAAAGTTCAGCAATCTTGTCTCTGCAATGAACCCAATTCCTTACATAAGCGGAGCATTAACCTCAACGGCAAAGCTCGCAAAAAGTGTAATATACAACCTTGTAATATACAACCCATTGAAAGCCCTCTACGAAATAGGCAGCAATTTCTACAAATCAGCTCCAAAATCTCCAGCAGCTCCAACAAATGCACAGCAAGCGGCAGCTCCAGCACACGGATAAAAAATGAAACAAAAGCTCAGCATCACAATTGACGAAGAAGCAGTTTTTGATATTCTGAAAACTATTGAAAGCGGCAGATTCAGGAATAAAAGCCACTTTGTGGAATATGCTGTAAAGAAATTGCTAGAGGAAGAAAATGGCTGAGCAAGAAGAAAAGCAAGAAAAGAAGGAAGAAAATCCTCAAAGTACTTTGGAAAGCGTGTTTAGTGAGTTAGGAAGCTTTGCAAAAAAGGCTTTAGCAATTGGCGCTGTTGCTGCATTGCCATTTATGTATTCCTATTTTGACCCTTCCCATGTAACAAGGGCGCAGGTTTTTGCCTACACAACAACAGCAGGGCATGCCACAGCAAATGTAATACGAGGGAAATCTCCTTTTGAGAAGCTTGTCCAAAGAGCGGCTGTAACAACAACATTGTCTTACCCGCTGGCTGAAACTTTCAAGGGCTTAAATCAGCTGGAAGCAAAAGTTGCAGAGAGTTATGGAACAATACCAGCAAAAGCTGCAAAAATCGCGCCATGGATATTTGCAGCGCAGCCTGCATATGTAGTAGCAGATACTGCAGCGATGTACGGCGTTGGAAAAGAATTCAAGAAAACCATATGGTCAAGAATTAAGTCTGTATTTTATTGGTTGGCACTGCCTTCGGCAATAAATGTTGGGTTTCTGTACACATACGGGCTTCTTCCTCAAATGGCTGTGTCAGGAGCCTTGTCTTTTGCTTACGGGTTTATGCAGGCAATGAGGGGCGGGGAAGGCAGCATCAAGAATCTAGTCAATGCATTAAACCCATTCAGCTATGCCAGTGCAGGATTAACAGCAACAGGAAAGCTGGCAAAAGCAGTCATCTATAACCCATTAAAAGCGCTCTATGAAATAAGCAGCGGCTATACAAAGAAGGCTGCTGAATCAGTAAAGCCGCAGGCTCCAACAGCAGAAGCACCAGCACGTTAATAATCAAAAAATAAAATGTCAGAAACACTTGAAGACAAAGTCCACAGCAAAGACAGCAAGGGCTTTATGAAGAAAGCATTGAAGCTTGGGTTTAACTTAGCTGTAGCAGGAGCAACAACAGCGTTAAGTATATCTTTAGTTGGCAATCTAGGTATTCTTGTTGGCGGAGCTTTTGCAGGCGGAGGCGCTATTGGAAACATAATAAAAAGAAAGCCGCTGATTGACACCGTTAACGAGGCTCTTACAGTGTACTCAGCAGTAAATGCAGTAATCCATCCTTTAGTTTGGCTCGGCGACGTTACATTTCCATTAATTCCAAACGAAACAATCTTGGGAAAGATAGCTAGAGGTGTTTATGCTTCAACTGCATATAACGCAGTATTTCTGGGTGGGTATAGGGGAGCAACCCACTTGATTGACAACTATTTTAATCCTATTGGAATCACTAAATCAATAAAAGATAATTTTTATAATTGGTACCAAAGAATAGGGCTTGGCTTTTCGCCTTGGTATGCTTTAGATGCAAATGGCATTAAAACATTATTTGGATTGCCAACTTTTGCAGTTGGCGCGCCCATTGTTGGTTTTTACAATGCGGTTAAGCCAGTTAAAACAGAGAAAACTGAATTTCAGTGGATGAATCCGTTTTATTTAGCTAATAGAGCGACTAGCGGAGCGAGAAAAATATACAGGGAGGCTGCAACAGCTGTCTCTGACATAGGAGCTGCTGTAAGGGGAGCAGCACCAACTCCACAGCCAAAACCAGCTTAAATTAAAACAGCTTCCTTAAACCCCTTAAAATGAGGATCTCCTGTCACAATTTTTGCGCCTAATTTGCGCGCTGTCAGCAAAACTATAGAATCAGCCAATCCAAAATCTTTAACCTTTTTTCTTGTTTCGGCATGCAAAATGCCAGCTTCTTTTGCAAATTCCATACTTATTCCGTAAACATTTGATAAACTTGTTATGGTTTTATTTCCAAGCTCTACATCTCTTTTTTCTCGTGCTCCTACACTGCTAACTTCTGCAATTGTTATTAAAGAAGTAAAAATTTTATTTTCTTCTGATTCTACAATCTCTTTAACTCTTTTTCCTTTATCACTTTCGATAAAATATTCTATCCAAGCATGAGCATCAACAACATATCTCATTCTTCAATTTGCCCCTTAAATTCATCCTCGTGTGTAAAAGACCTCATACCCTTGAATATTCCAAATCCGCTTATTTTGGCTTTTTTAACTTCTAACTTTATAGTATCCCCTATATGCAATGACTCTTGCTCCAGCACTTCTTTTGGAATTCTAGCCATGACAGAGCCGCCTACCTTTCTTAATTTTGTTAGCACTTCCATATTAAATCACCAATATAATTAAATTATATGATAAGTTATATTTAAATATTTCTATTAGAATTTCATTTTATGTTTGTTTTGTTTTTAGTGCGTCCAGTCCAGCACAGCGCCTTTTCCGCCTGTAAGCCACTTGTAGCACTCCAAGGCGGCCTTTGCGCCTTCGCCTGCCGCAATTACCGTCTGCTTGAAAGGAACAGGTGTTATATCGCCGCATGCAAAAATACCAGAATGTGAGGTATTGCCCCTCTCGTCAACAATTATCTCTTTTTTCTCATTAACCTTTACAAGGTGCTGCACAAAAGAAGTGTCAATAACATAGCCTATTTCAATAAAGATGCCCTCCACCTTCAGCTCTTTTTTTTCTTTTGTAACAACATTCTCAACTTCAATGCCGTCAACGTTCTTGCCGCCTATGACTCTTGAAGGAATGCTGTTAAGCGCAAGCTCTATGCCTGGATTGTCCTTCAATTTCTGAACAGTTATCTCGTCAGCCCTGAAAGAATCCCTCCTGTGAACCAGGTAAACCTTTTTTGCAATTGTTGCAAGCTCCAAAGCGCCTTCAACAGCAGAATTGCCGCCCCCAATAACCGCTACGCTTCTGTTTTTGTATAAAGGCGCATCGCAGGTCACGCATGTTGAAA
>Ga0209541_10006487_pt1 | contig 19915 bp, 25 predicted proteins | sample RifCSPlowO2_01_FD_184027 | JGI IMG/M metagenome (GOLD analysis project Ga0209541, IMG submission 184027) | Groundwater microbial communities from Rifle, Colorado - Rifle CSP2_plank lowO2_0.1 (SPAdes) (version 2) | ecosystem: Environmental > Aquatic > Deep subsurface > Groundwater | place... | reverse complement strand
CCAGCTTGTCCAATTCATTTAATCTTTTTTTAATTACCTTTCTCACAAATTCACTCCACTTTATTTCAGAATATTTTTTCATCCTGCTGTAAATAGAATCTTCTATTGATAATGTTATATTTGTCATCATATTGATAAGTGAGCTCACTTATTTAAAGATTTCGTTCTTTAAAATCAGAGAAGGATTGAAGATTGAGGATTAAATTTCTAAAATAAATTTGCATTGTGATAAACTGTGTATAAATCTCCATTTTCTGTTCTTTTTATTTCTCTTACTTCATTAAGACTTTCTTTTGATTGGATTCTGTTATAGAGTCTTAGTGGAAGATTACATAACACTGGATGCTTAAGCTTGCTTTCTATTCCTGAATGGCCTGCTCCAAATAATAATGCTACTTCTGGCTTTTTATCTTTTTTATGTTTTCGGATCAAGTACTCTCTTGTCTTTTTGGTCACGACAGCGTCTCTATAACCCAGCATTGGTAAGGGAAATATAGTTGTATGTATACTGCAAAATAATGATGGAAGTTTTGTATCATATCTAATAAGTGAATCTATCATGCATAGGGGGGTAGGCTCTATTAATAAACCGCCAAGAAGGAGGGCAGGATCTTTTTCAAGTATTCCTCTTAAAGTAATAATTAACCCTGTAGCACTAAATCCCCTTTCAACAAGTGTGACGAAGGGCTTATATTTCTCTGGCCTTACATCAATTCCGTAGATTGGAAGTTGTGGATTCTCTTCTGATATCCTTTTGTATACTCCTTTGTATTGAGGATGAGTAACTAACATCTCTTCTAATGCAGGTTTGCAATCTTCAGATCTTCCATCACCGTCTTCAAAAACCATAAAATCTAAGCTTGAGAAGGCTATATCACGAAAAAGTAATTCTGAAGAAGTTATATGATTACCCAGTCCTAAATAATACCTTGCATCCTCTGTATCAAATATTCTTAATGGCATTTTGAATAAAGTATTAAAATCTCCCTTTTAAATCTTTCTGTTTGTAACTACTTTAGCATAATAACCGAAACCTTTTTAAATCCTTAATTTAGCAAGATTGTAGAAAAAAGGAGGATAAAAGCATAAAATGGCTAAGGAAAAACCACATATCAATTTAGTATTTATCGGTCATGTTGACCATGGAAAGTCAACTCTAGTTGGAAGATTATTATATGATTCTGGGAACCTGCCTGAAAGTGAGCTTAGAAAATTAAGAGAGCTTGCCAAAGAATTAGGAAAGGCCGGGTTTGAATTTGCATTTGTAATGGATCAACTAAAGGAAGAAAGGCAAAGAGGGGTTACAATTGATTTGAGCCATCAGAAATTTGTCACGCCTAAATATGAATTTACGATAATTGACGCCCCAGGGCACAGAGATTTTATTAAAAATATGATTACTGGAACAAGCCAGGCTGATGCTGCTGTTCTTGTTGTTGCTGCCACCGACGGTGTAATGGAGCAGACAAAAGAGCATTTATTCTTGTGCAAGACACTTGGGGTTAAACAGCTGATGATTGCGGTTAACAAGATGGATGCTGTTAAATATGATAAAGCCAGATTTGATAAAGTAAAAACAGAGATGGAAACCTTATTGAAAAAGGTTGGATACAAAACAGAAAATATTCCATTCCTGGCGACTTCTGGATGGGAAGGGGATAATGTTGCTAAAAAATCAGCTAATATGAGCTGGTATACTGGAAAAACTCTTGTTGAGCAGATGGATTTACTACAGCAACCTGAGAAGCCAACAAACCTGCCATTAAGACTGCCGATACAAGATGTTTACAATATTACTGGTATTGGCGTAGTTCCTGTCGGCAGAGTTGAGACTGGAATCTTGAAAGTTAATGACAAAATTATAATTGTTCCTGGAAGAGAAGGGAAGGGTGTTGAAGGTGAAGTAAAAAGCATTGAGATGCATCACGAGCAAATACAGCAAGCAGAGCCAGGCGACAATATTGGATTCAGCGTCAGGGGGATTGGAAAAAAAGATATTGCAAGAGGAGATGTTCTTGGGCATACTACAAATCCTCCGACTGTTGTTAAAGAATTTACTGCACAGATTGTTGTATTGAATCATCCAACTGTGCTAACTGCCGGATATACGCCTGTGTTCCATATACACACTGCGCAGGTTGCATGCCAATTTACAGAATTATTGGAGCAGATAGATCCTGTTAGCGGGCAAGTGATAAAACAAAAACCTGACATGCTGAAGAACGGGGATGCTGCTAAAGTGAAAATCGTTCCGACAAAACCTATTGTCATCGAGAAGAAATCAGATATACCACACATGTCCAGCTTTGCAGTCAGGGATGCTGGAAATACCGTCGCTGCTGGGGTTTGCATTGATTTAGTGAAGAAATAATTCTTCCTTTCATTTTTTGTAATTATGTTATTGAGGAAGTAAAATGACTAGAGAAGATACGGACATTGTTAAACAATTTTTAATTTCCTTAGATATTTATATAAATGGTTTTCTGGGAAAAATAGATGGTGTTCTTAAAGAGCATCCTTGTAGCAATACAGCAAATTATGTTAGAGTTATTAGAGAAAATGAGGAGAGATATCTTATGAGGTTAAGGGAGGATATATTAGCAACAGATGTTTTGGATAGAGGTACTTTGGTTGGTAGATTGCATTTGATAGCAAGAGACTTGATTAGAGTGAGGGGACCTGCTGAAAGTTTATGTGGATTAAAAGATACGCTTCATACTGAAGAGTTTGAAAAATATGTGGGAACTCTTGATAGATATGAGGAGCATATTGATAAATTAATTTCTTATATAAATAAGGAAGTTTTATAAATGATTATTTTTATTTATTTTTTATGCCAAAAGCGAGAATAAATTTAGCAAGCGCAGACATTGACCAATTGAATGAGATATGCAGCGCTATTGTAGACATAGCAAATAAGACAAAGGTAAATATTTCTGGGCCTATTCCACTGCCGACGAAGAAGATGAAACTGACTACGAGAAAAAGCCCTGACGGCGAGGGAAAAGCGAGCTGGGAGAGATATGAGATGAGAGTGCATAAAAGACTTATTGACCTCGGGGTGGATGAAAGAGCGTTAAGATTGGTGATGAGGGTTCCTATTCCTGAAAGTGTATCTGTCCAAATCGAGATGATGGATTAATTTTATAAACTTGGTTTCTGTTTGATAATCTAAGCCGGGATCGCGTAATCTGGTATCGCACTGAAACTTTTTAGAAAAAGCTACGCTAAAAATTTCGCGAATAAGCCTGGAATTATGCAATTGAAAGCTTGGCCCTTGCGGGCGTCTGGGTTCAAATCCCAGTCCCGGCGCACTTAATGAAAACTGAAAAAGCAACATTTGGAATGGGGTGTTTCTGGCATCCTCAGGAATTGTTTGAAAAAATAAAAGGAGTTATAAAAACAGAAGTCGGCTTCATGGGGGGAAAAGATTACGAAGAATTGACTTATGAAAAAGTTTGCACAGGCACAACAGGGCATGCTGAAGTTGTGCAGATAATTTTCAATTCCGAAATCATTTCATATGAAGAATTATTAAATATTTTCTGGAAAGAGCACAATCCAACAACTCGCAATAGACAAGGCTTGGATTTTGGAGACCAATACAGATCAGTTATTTTCTGCCATAATGAAAAACAAAAAAGACTCGCTTTAAAATCAAAAAAAGAGCAGCAGAAAAATTTTAGAAACAAGATTGTTACTGAAATAAAAAAAGCTGGAAAATTCTACAAAGCTGAAGAATATCACCAGCATTATTTCAAGAAAAAATCAAGATTTTAGTTTATATCCTTTCTTAAATAAATAAACTGTGTAGAAGAGTCCAAGAGAAGCCAGGACAAAAACAATCAGCATGCTATAATAAATATTGAAATCGCTCTCTCCGAGAATTGCAAATCTAAATCCATCTATCATATAAAATAGGGGATTGATAAGGCTCAATTTCTGGAAAGTTCCTGGGAGCAATTTAATAGAATGAAAGACCCCACCGAAAAACAAAAGAGGAGTTATGAAAAAAGTATTTAGGATTGCGAGATTGTCAAACTTCTCGGCCCACAAAGCAACTATCAATCCGACAGAAGCAAAAAATAAAGAGACGAAGAACAGGAAAAATATGTAGAGGAAAATATGCTCAATGCCAACTTTAACGAAAAATAAAAACACTATAAAAATTAAACTTGAGATGACAACGGACCTTAAAATGCTTCCGAATAAAAAACCCAGGACCATTTCAATATAAGACAGAGGGGCAATCAGCAACTCCTGAATGTAATTGATAAATTTTCCTAGAAAAAGCGAGCTGGAGCTTTCCTCGTATGAAGTCATAATTATGTTCATCATTATCAAGCCAGGAACTAAAAAGACCAGATAAGAAACATCACCGACGTTAAAATTCCTTCCTAATGAAAAACCGAAAATAAATATGTAAAGCAGAGAGGAAATAATTGGCGGCCAGATTACCTGATTAATAATCTTTATCGTCCTTAGATTTTCTCTTTTTATTATTGTATATAATCCAGTCCAGTTTATCATTTTGTCAGCCTCAAGAAAATATCCTGCAAAGAATCCTTGACGGTTTTAACATCTTCGATGACAGCCCCATTGCTTTGGATATATTTGAAGACGTTCTTCAACTGATGCTTGCCGTGATTCCAGACTGTTACTCTGTTATTATGAAACTCAACGCACTCAATTTTCTTTGGCTTTATTTTTTTGTTAAGCAAGATTTCTGTATGCCCGGAATCAAGTTTTTCCATCAACTTGGTTTTGTAATCATTCGCAATTAGCTTTCCCTTATGTATAATCGCAACCTTGTTGCAAAGTTTCTCAACCTCCTCGATATAATGCGACGTCAATAAAATTGTAGTTCCTTCTTTGTTTATTCTTCTCAAATAATCATGCAGCTCTAATCTTAATTCTGTATCAACGCCGGCTGTGGGCTCGTCTAGGATTAGCAATTTGGGACTGTTTACAAGAGCCCTGGCAATAGCAAGCCTTCTTTTCATCCCTCCTGATAATCTTCTGTAATCTACATTGCCTTTAGCTTCTAATTTAAACTGCTTCAACAATTCATTAACTCTTGGGAGTGCATCTCTTTTCTTTATGCCATAATATCCAGCCTGGTAAATTAAAACATCTTCTATGCTCAGATAGGGGTCAAAATTATAATCCTGATGAGAGACCCCTATTAATTTTCTAGCTTCCCTATATTCTTTTTTATTATCCTTTCCAAAAACTTTTATAAGACCTTGTGAAAAATTAGCCAATCCAATCACGCAATTTATAGTTGTAGTTTTTCCAGCGCCATTGGGTCCAAGAAATCCGAAGAAATCTCCCTGCTCAATATCAAAACTTACTCCATCTACTGCTTTCACATTCGGAAAAGACTTATGTAGGTTCGTGATAGAAAGTGCTTTCATTCATCTCTTGGAAAATTATCTGTTTAAAAATTTATTTATTTCTTCATGCGCTTGAAAAACTGTATCTGCCTTTCTCTCTTCAATGCTGCCTTTTTTGTTTTAAATTCTCCTAATTTTTTCTTTCCGTCTCTTGTATAGAGAATCCACTTACTCTTTTGTTTTTTTATCACCATCTTTTTCTTCCAGGATACTTTGAATTTCCCATTTATTAGTTTTTTTCAATTTGCCGATGATGGCTTTTCCCTTTAGCTTTCCTCTATAATCTGTGTGGGTTAATGGGACGGTTCTGAAGCTGCTTTTTATAAATAAAGAAGGGCCTTTTTTCCTGTGCCTTTTGTACCTTCTTTCTGTCATTATCCAAATTGAGCTATCAAAAATAATATTATAAAGCTAACAATAGCAGTTAAAAATAAAAGATTGGGTTTTCTTAATATAAAAGGAATCAAATTCAAAATCACAACCCCCCCTCCACCAATTAAATTTAGAGCTTCTACCATTTTATTTCAGCCCCCCTTTTAACATTGCTTTTATAGCCTCTATTAGCATTCCGATACCTGCAATAAAAACCCCTAAATTGGAAAATCCCGCCATTAACATTATACCTGCTAGAACCAATATAGCGCCTGCAACAACATCTATAGGGTTGATTGCCATATATTTTATAAATCCTTAAAAGCTTATATACCTTTCCTTGCCGATGTTGAGCAATCTGGTTCGCTCGGGAGTCTCGAAAACTCTTGTCTTACGACATGCAGGTTCAAATCCTGCCATCGGCGGTGCACTTTCATGAATAGATTTAAATAAAATTCTAAACATAACTTGAGCATGAGAAGAAATTTATCCTACTTGGTCATATCATCTTTTGTATTGATTGCTCTATTCCTTGCTTTTCAAACCCCCAAAGATCTTATCGAGTCTCCAAAAGCAACAAATCAAATAAAAGCCGAAATCGTTGCAGAAAATCTGGATATTCCATGGGAGATTGGGTTCTTGCCTGATGGAGAGTTACTAGTGACTGAACGCTCAGGAAATTTGCTAAAGATCAGTAAAAACTATGAGGAAATAAAAATAGAAGGTGTCGAACATAAAGGAGAAGGAGGGTTATTGGGGTTTGTACTGCATCCCAAATTTGAAGAAAATAACTTTATTTATCTTTATATGACAACTAAAACTAATTTAGGGTTAATAAATAGAGTTGAAAGATATAAACTGGCAGGGTATGAATTAGTGAATAAGAAGATCATAATAGATAACATTCCAGGAGCAGCTTATCATGACGGCGGCAGAATTAAGTTTGGTCCGGATAAAAAATTGTATATAACAACTGGAGATGCAACCGAGCCTGAGTTAGCACAGGATATAAATTCACTGGCAGGAAAAATCCTTAGATTGAATGATGATGGTTCTATCCCCGATGATAACCCATTCAATAATGAAATTTTTTCATATGGACATAGAAACCCGCAGGGAATCACTTGGGATGATAAGGGAGAGTTATGGGCCACAGAGCATGGAAGATCTGGAGTGCTGTCTGGATTAGATGAATTAAATTTGGTTGGGAAAGGTAAAAATTATGGATGGCCTGAAATTGAAGGCAATCAGGAAAAGGAAGAGATGGAAATTCCGATAATAAATTCCGGGTCGGATAATACATGGGCGCCAGCCAGTGCTGTATTCGCAAATGATAATATTTTCTTTGCGGGGTTGAGAGGAGAGGGGTTGTATCAGTATAACATTAAAGAAAAGACTCTAAAGGAGCATTTTAAAGGGGAGTTTGGAAGATTAAGGGCAGTCACATTGCATGATAATTTCTTGTATGTTTCAACAAGCAACAGGGATGGTAGGGGGAACGAGAGAGAAGGCGATGATAAAATAATTAGGATAAGCATTGATTCAATCTTATAATCTTGCGATAATTTTTTATATACAGAAAATATTCTTGATTTATGCATTCTCATCTAGAAAAGATACAAGACAAGCCGATTATTGTAGAAGGAAAAAAAGATAAAATTGCTTTGGAGAATCTTGGATGCAGCAATGTAATAATGTTAAATGGAAACAATGCAGGATTATTTAGAATAGTTGAGAAACTTCCTGAGAATTGCAGAGAAGCGGTAATACTTACAGACTTAGATAAAAAGGGAAAGCAATTATATCACAGAATTAAAAAAATATTAACCAGCAATAAAATAAAAGTTGACGATCGCTTTCGATTATATTTATTTAAGGAGACGAAAGTGAGGCAGATTGAGGGGCTGAAGACTAATTATTTCTTATCTCCAAAATAAAAATCCAAACATCTGAATACTACCTAAAAATAGGTAATTCAATACCAAAAATTGTCACAGGCCAACCAAGAGCCAGCTAAACAGTCATTCGATAATGCTTTATTCTTTTTCAAGAATATCAATAAAGTAATACGGAAATAGCTGCTTAGACAATTGGATTTATTGCGGGTTTAACCAAGGTTTAGATGACCAAACAGGACCCATCTCTTCTAATCTCTTTAGAATTATTAATTCTGCTCTCAAGGTCTTCCATTAATAAAAAGCAAATACAAAACATTTTAAATGCTTTTCTCACGAGAATCTATATCCCGTCCCAATAGGCATAGAGTATTTAATAAAACCAAAATCTTTATATATCATAAAAAGTGATAATATTATCATAAAAAGTGATAATATGAAACTTGAGCTTAAAATCATAGATCTCTTATTAAGGAATCGGGAGAAGGAATTTACCATTCATGAGACAGCTAAAGTCTTGAAACAGCACTATTCTTTAGTCCATCGATTTATTGAAAGATTAGCTAAAGATAATATCCTAGTGAAGAAAAAAACCGGAAAGGCTTATGTTTGCTCTTTAAACCTAGAAAATGAGAAAACCCATATCCTACTCACTTTAAGTGAGATAGAAAGAAAAGAAGAATTCTATACTAAAAATAGAGAACTCAAATTGATTTTAGAGGACCTTGTGAACTCTCTTAAAGAAATCTTCAGAGCTAAACTTGATTCTGTTGTATTATTCGGGAGTTATGCAAAGGGAACTGCATCCAAAGATAGTGATATAGATATACTAATACTAGCAAAAAACAAAGCCCCCATTTTTAGAGAAATTAAGGATCTCTATGCTAAATACGGTAGAGAAATCAATGTTATAATACTGACTCCAAAGGAACTAGAACAGCAAAAGCAAAAAGAATTTGTAAAAGAAATTATCAAAAATCATTATATTTTATATGGCTCTGAAAAATTTATACTGAGGTTCAAATGAATACAAAGGCAATAATTGTAAATGCATTAAAAAGAGGCAAAGAAAAGAAAGAGAAGGAAATTGGTTTAAAAATAACAGAACCAAATCACAATTTAAGTTCTGGGCACATTAAGAAAGCGGATCATAATTTGATTGTAATGACTGACTTATCTGAGTTAAATCATGAAGATTGGGTTGTGATTGCTTCTTACTATGCCATGTACCAAGCCTCTTTATCACTGCTAGCTAGGATTGGTTTAAATAGTAAAGAGCATGCTGCAACAGTTGCTGTTTTGGAATATTTCTTTGGAGAAAAAATTGGAAAAGAATTACTAGAAAGATTTAATTCTTTAAAGAATGAGAAAGATAAATTAGAAGCCATAACTATACAAGAAAAATTCATCGATTATTTATGGAATATTAAACAAGCAAGAGAGAATGTGCAATATGGAGTTGATATTAACTACAAAGAAAGTGAGAAGGTAATGAATAATGCAAGAGAGTTTGTTAATAAGATAAAATTGGTTTTAAACGAATTAGAGGAAGATATTATTGAAGGCATTTTGGAAGAAATTAAGAGATTAGAAAAGACCTAGCAGAATAAAAAAATCCTAATAAAGAATAAAATAAAAATCGATGACAGGTTTAGGATATATTTATTTAAGGAGACGAAAGTGAGGCAGATTGAGGGGCTGAAAACTAATTATTTCTTATCTCCAAAATAAAAATCCAAACATTTAAATACTACCTAAAAATAGGTAATTCAATACCAAAAAATAGGTAAAATGTTAACAAAAGAACAATTGAACATCCTCTCTGTATTTCATCACGATATTTTTGTTAGGTTAACATTCAAACAAATTAAACAGCAGAGCAAACAAAAATCAAATAATATAGTCCAGATAGCATTAAAAGAATTCCAGAAGTATGATATAGTTGAAACACAAGAAATAGGGGATGTAACTGTTTATCGTTTAAATCTGAGTAATTTAACATTATCCTATCTTAATCTAATAAATGAAGCTAAAATTAATAAGAGTAAGTTTCCTAAGAATATACTAGAAAATATCAAAAATAGAATTTTTAAACATACTGAGTTTTTTATCTTAATTGTATTTGGGGGTTATGCAAAAGGTGAGGCAACTAAGAAATCTGATTTAGATATTGCTATGATTGTAGAATCCGAACAAACAAAAAAAGACATAACTCCTTATTTGGAAACTATGAAGAGAAGGGAAATAACTCCGATAGACTATCACCTCTTTACGAGGGGTGAATTTTTAGAGATGTTAAAAGCAGATTTTGAAAACGTAGGGAAACAAATATTTAAAAGCAACATTATTTGTTATGGATATATCTCTTACTGCAATCTAATAAAGGGAACAAAAAATGAATAGTGAATCAGAGTTATATCTTCAAAGAGCAGAAAATGAGCTTGTAGCTGCTCAAGTGTTTTTCGATATTTCTGCCAATCCTGCAATTCAAAAAGAGCAGTTTAAACTGGAAAAAGAATTTACGTTTTATAGCAGTGTAATTAATCATTCGTATTATTGTATTTTTTATTCTGCCAAAGCAATCTTAATCGAAATAGGGATTAAAACGGAAGCTCCTGAAGTCCATAAGAAAGCTCTTGAGGCTTTTGAAAAATATCTTGTTAAGACAGGGAAGCTTGATGCCGAATTACTGAGAATTTATCAGAAAATAATGGTAAGGGCAGAGGAGCTGTTAGGTATATTCTCAAAAGAGAAAGGAAAGAGGGGGAAATTCACTTACCAAAAATTGCCACAGGCCAACCAAGAGCCAGCTAAACAGTCATTCGATAATGCTTTATTCTTTTTCAAGAACATCAATAAAGTAATACGGAAATAGCTGCTTAGACAATTGGATTTATTGCGGGTTTAACCAGGGTTTAGATGACCAAACAGGACCCATCTCTCTAATATCTTTTGTGTTACTTAATGCTTTTATTTGTTTTGTGTTAATATCTATAACATAAATATCAAAGTTTTGATAATTATGCCCTTCATTCATAAAGAATCCTGTAGTAGCACTGTATACAATATTATTTCCATCAGGAGACCAATCGACACCAGCATAATATCCTTGTGCAGATGAAATCTTTTCTAAGTTACTCCCATCTGGATTAATTATATAAAGTTCTTCAAAGTATTTATTATTAGAATCATAACCAGTCTTGCTGAGGAGCATCTTTTTACCATTTGGGGACCAAAGTGGAGACCAATTTGCGCCAGAACCACTTAAATTAGTTGTTAATCTTTTTATATTCTCACCAGTAGAATCAATTACATAGAGGTCACCTTTATCCGATGAAATAAAAGCTATTTTTCTGCCATCGTGAGACCAATCTGCTCCATAAGAAGAATTCATCAATCTTTTCTTTTCACTCCCATCAACATTCATTGTATGTGTCTGAATCTCCCACTCAGGATCTGAAATTCTTACAGCATAAAGTATTTTAGTACCATTAGGAGACCATCGCGGGTAAATTTCTGTAATACCTTTGGAATTAGTCAAGTTTGTTTCATTGTTTCCATTGGAATCAACTGTCCATATATCCCCCCCTTTCCTGAAAACTACTTGCTTTCCATTATGCGACCATCCTGGTTCAGATCTGGCAGGATTAGAAGTTAATGCAGCAATGTTTCCATTATTAAGATCTAGAATAGATATTTCATAAATATCTTTAGTGTTAATATATCTTTCAACTAGTATGCTCCTCCTATCGTAAGACCACTTAATAGGTGTTATGTTTTTTTCGGGCAGTTCTCTTATGGCTGTTCCATCAGGATTGATTAAAAAGACTCCGTACATTCCATCCTTTTTAAGTTCTTCAGCACGAAATAGGATCATATTTGTCCCGGCAGGTTTATCTATAGTCTTAAAATTCCAAACATCCCCTGCAGTGCTTAATTTACCGTCGCTTGCAATAACTTGCCAATAATAAGTGACATTATTCTCGAGATTACTAACTTTAGTTTCACTTTCAGACAAATTGGATTTCAAAACCGAATCGGGTGTGGCGTCATCCTTTTCAAAATAAATAGTATACTTAACTGTATCTCTAGCATCAGGATCCCCACCTTCCCAGTCCAATAATGTTTCTAAAGAGATCCCTGTTGCTCCATTTGTTGGAGAGGGATTTGATGCTTTATAGGGAGCAAGATTGGGTGGAGGTGTTGGAGTTGGATGTGACCAAGAAGGGGATAGATTACCATTACGAGTATTTGTTAAATTTATTTGATTGTCTCCATCTGAATTCATAATGTAGATTTCCCAACTATTATCCCTAATTGAACCAAACGTGATTTTATCCCCACTAGGAGACCATGAAGGAGATCTATCCTCACCAGGATTATTCGTTAATCTTTTAGGACTACTCCCATCAGTGTTCATAACATAGATTTCAAAATTGCCATCTCTTTTTGATTCAAATGCAATTCTATTCCCATCAGGAGACCATGAAGGGGATTCATCATTATAAGGATTATTCGTTAATCTTTTAGGACTACTCCCATCAGTGTTCATAACATAAATCTCCCAGTTATTATCTCTATATGATGCAAAAGCAATCTTACTTCCGTCTGGAGACCAGGAAGGAAAAAAGTCATTATAAGGATTATTCGTTAATCTTTTAGGACTACTCCCATCAGTGTTCATAACATAGATTTCAAAATTGCCATCTCTTTTTGATTCAAATGCAATTCTATTCCCATCAGGAGACCATGAAGGAGCATCCTCCCAAGCAGGGTTATTTGTTAAATTTATTTGATTGCTTCCATCACTATTCATCACGTAGATTTCATGGTTGTCATCTCTATTCGACATAAAAGCAATCTTACTCTCATCAGGAGACCATGAAGGGGATTCATCATTATAAGGATTATTCGTTAATCTTTTAGGACTACTCCCATCAGTGTTCATAACATAGATTTCAAAATTCCCATCTCTAACTGACACAAAGGCAATTTTGCTTGACTTCGGAGGCTGTATAATATCCTCCAAAACTTTCTTTAAAATAGCAGTTTGTTTATTTCCTTCAGTATGAAATACTTGCATCTCTGCATTTTCGGTTATATTGCTCTTAACTTTTTCATACCAACTTATATTTTGGCTATTTGTATTTGTTATTGCATGACTTAAAAGCTGGCTTAGAGTAGGAACAACCCCATCTCCTTTTGCAAGCAAACCAGGAGTGGCAACTGTATCTTGTCCACATCGTTTATATTTAATGAAATATTCGTTAACAAATTTCAGTTCCTCTAATATCTCCGGGTTAGGAAGTTGGCTTACTACGTTAACATATGGAATATTAATGGGCATTTTGTAGATATTATTATTTAATTCATTTAGTGCATCAGAGCAGGGGGCTAAATCTTTTATTATAGGTTTATTTCTTGACAAGGCAGAGATTGCCAGGTTTAATAAAAGCTCAGCTTCTTTAGCTGTCCAAGGAATATTCTTGTATCTAGACGCCCACGCTGATATCACTGATCTGTCCTCTGGCAGAAAAGCAAGATAAGATCCTGTGTGAGGAGTGCAAATCGTTACTAAAGCTGATGCTTTTGGATTCGGATAATTTTCCAGATAATATCTTGCAGCTAATCCACCCATACTGAATCCTACGAGAATAATATTTTCTTTTTTAGTTTTTCCCCTTATTTTTTCTACCGCATTTCCAACTTCTTCTCCCTGTTTTGTAAATGTTAAGTTGTTTCCTGAGGAGAGTCTAATCTTATAGAAATCAGCAGACTTTAAATTAATGCTTGACACCCATTCGCCCACAGTTCCGCCGTCAGTCCATCCCAAATCTTTACTCAAAGCCTTGGACAAATCATCCCATGTGGATTCTAAAATTGTAGATACTGGAAACTCTGAAGGACGGATAATTTCATTAAAGTATATGCTGAAGATGAAGAAGTCTTCTAAATCTATATTTTCATCTCGGTTCAAATCAAACCCCGGATCATATCTTGGATCTCCTTTCTTTTTCCCATATCTGTCACTGAACTGAAAGAAGTCCTCAAAATCTACTATCCTGTTTCCATCGAAGTCAGCATATTCTTTAATGCCATCACTCCCAATACCAAGGCCATGAATGAGAAGTATTGGGTCATGAGTTAGAGTGCTTGATTGCTGGGGCGTAGCTGAGTGCAGTATTCTTTCAGAGCCGAAGAACATTGAAGTTGCGGTTGCTAAAGGCAATACCGTTCTTCTTAGCCATTTATTTCTACTAACTCTTGCCAGGAAGCCATCTCTTCTAATCTCCTTAGAATTATTAATTCTGCTCTCAAGGTCTTCCATTAATAAGAAGCAAATACAAAACATTTTAAATGCTTTTTGCTAAAAAATTTAAATGCCAATAGATTATGACAATGAGAAAGTAGCAGATTGTGCAGACTTAATTAGAAAAATGTATGATGTAGGATCTGCTGCAGAAGAGGTATATGTTAGAAGAATTAGAAAAAGAATAGAAGCACTAAAAAATGAAGGGGTAGAAACAAGCGGCTTAGGAGAGTTATTAGATACTACATTAATTGAGAAAGACTGGCAACTTAGAAGAGAGGATATATCTCCTGCAAGATTTATAGGAAGAAGATGACATTATATATTATAGGCTTGGGATTAGATCTAGAAGACCTCTCATTAAAAGCACTGGAGAGAATAAAATCTTCTAAAGAAGTTTATCTGGAAAGCTATACATCAATACTGCCAGAAAAAGAAGAACTGGAAAAAATTTACAAGAAGAAAATAATCCTAGCTGGTAGAGATTTAGTAGAATCCAACTTCTCAGAAATAATCAAGAAGGCAAAGAAAGAAAATATTTCTATTTTAATTCCTGGAGATGTTTTTTCTGCCACGACGCATATTTCTATGTTTCATGAAGCCAAGAAAAACAAAGTCGATGTGGAAGTGATAAATAACGCCTCAATATTAACTGCTGTTGGGATAACTGGATTGGAGCTGTACAAATTCGGAAGAGTTGCTTCAATTCCATTTAATAATAATAAAGTAAAAACCCCGGTTGAAATTTTAAAGGATAATTGGAAATTAAATCTTCATACATTATTCCTGTTAGATTTGGATAATGAAAATAGAAAATATCTGACAATAAAAGAGGCAATAGGATTCCTGCTGAAAAATAAGATTAAAAAAGAAACAAGAGCAATTGGGTGCGCCAGACTGGGAAATAAAAATTATAATATTATTTCAGGAACTCTAGAAAAATTAAAAGAGAAAAATTACGGAAAGCCGCCTTACTGCTTAATTATTCCTGCTAAAAAACTTCATTTCATAGAAGAAGAGATGATTCAATCATGGAATTCCCAATAAAACTTAAAGTAAAAACTAATGCGAAGGAAACAAAAATACTTTCTCAAAACGATGATGAAATTATTTTGGCTGTAAAATCTCCTCCGGAAAAGAACAAAGCCAACTTGGAGATAATTAAATTTTTTTCAAGGGAATTAAAAATGAAGATAAGAATAATTCATGGATTAAAATCAAAAAATAAAGTAATAGATAAAATCTAAAATGCCCATTTCATTTCATAAATCTTTTTATATCCTCAATTTAGCCCAAAACCATGGCAAAATCACTTACAGAAATCATAAAGGAAAGGAAGATTGAAGGGGAAGAAGAAACAAGAATCGCGGCATTTAGAGATAATTTTTTGGGAGTGTTTTCATGTGGTACTCAACATGGTATAACCTTTACTCGTAGAAACGGAGATGTGATGATAGAAGAATCTTTCTCGCAATTCCATGTGCAAGTTATTACAGAGGCACCATTAGGAATCAGGGTAACTGGATGTGTTCATGTGGATTGTTATTCAAGAGGAAGCGAAGCGTATAATAAAGGACAAGAAAGATTAAATTATGTTGGGCTGTAAGTTTTAACCGCTGACGCTGATGGACAACTACGTTTTCCATTTGCCTTTCCTTTAATAGTCAACATTATAAATCATTCTTCTCTTATTTTGTGAAAATGGGATATCCTTATCATGAACTAATTCCTGCTGCAATACTTTTAGATAATCCTGGCATTTTAAGAGAAGGATTTGTTAGATTATTAAGCGAGATTCCTTGCAATAGGTTGTGTGCATATAGTAGCAAAGATCCTTGGGAAATTAAAGATGAGACTGATAACACCGATTTTGATAATGGTCTAGAAGGGCTAGCTAGAATTTTAGGTCTAGAAAAATCTCAAGAGTATGCAGAATTTATGAAACCATCTTTTGATGAAAATGGAATTAAAATTAGTCTCCCTTATCTTGATGTACCTCTCGATGAAGATGTTGGATATAAGTATAGGATTGCTATTCATGAAAAAAATGTTTTGGGTACATCCAGAATTGTTAGTGAGCTTTCATGGAACAAATTATGCGTTGGGAGTTTATGGAAAGAAGTTATGATGGGACTTGAAGAAGGTCTTGTCACAAAAATTATCGAGGAAAAATTGTTAAATGGTGAAGGAGTAGAGGATGCTTCTGTTCCAGGATTTGAATATAAAATGGAGATAATCTCTTTTGAAAGGAAGGGGAGGGTTGAATTATATAGAACCGATGAGGATTTATTGGAAGCTTGGCCTCAATTTCATCCAGATTTTATTTATGATTGGAATCAAGAGAGAGGGCAATTCATGGTTCTTGGTAACTTAGATAATTTTAGATGGGTTATGAAAAATGGAAAATATTATTTAGACTCTGAAACTTTTAATAGAATTCAAGCTAGTTTTATTGGATATGTTGATTTAATTTTAAGTTCTGAAGCGATTAAAAGAAAGGCTTGGAAATTATTATCCTATAAAGGGAGAGTTCATCTTCCACAATTTTTAAGAGATTTTCCAGATGCTAAAGAAGTTTATGACCGAGCTGTCTGGGATTCACACACTTCTCTTTATGCTAAACAAAAAGGAATGACAAATAACGATTTGTTAAGGATGAGATCTAGAAATTTTAGAAGCAAGGGCTAATCTGTTTCTTTTAAATCTTATTTTCTTTTTGAAAAAAAGTAAGGGGGGGAAGGCAAATGGAAACCTTTGGTGTCCATCAGCGAACAAAGTGAGCAGTTAAAATTATAGTTCTATTACCAAAAAGTTTATTAACAATCTTCTTATCTCTTTAGTTAATGATTAAAAAATTGAGGGATTTTCTGTTTAGTATTAGTTTGGTATTCAAAAAGAGGAAGCATGTAAAGCTTGGGATCTACGGGCCGCCGAATGCTGGAAAATGCGTAACACCAGAAACGGAGATTATTATTCATAATGGAGAGATAAAAACAATAAAGCAAATCTTTGATGAAGTAAAAGAAAAAGCAGGAATAGATGAGGAGGACTTCAACGAAATATATATAGATATCAGGTGGCTCAACCTTATAATTCCAAGTTATGACTATAAAAGTTCTTTAAAAATAGGCCCTAAAAAAGTAAGTTTTGCATATGCCCAAAAATATAAGGGGAAGATATACAATATTAAAACAAGATCTGGGAGATCAATAAGAATAACTCCTGACCATCCTTTGATAAAGATATCCAATAATGGGATAGAAAAAACAAGATCTTCAGAATTAAGAGCGGGTGATTGTATTGCCATTTCAAAAAAGCTTTCTTTGAGTTCAGATATAAAGTTGCCAGAGATAATGGAAGGATTTAACGTTGATTCCAACGGAATGATCCAGTCTATAGCAAGATTTCACAATCCTAAACAAATTTCCGTTCCAACATATATAGACGAAGATTTAACAAGATTTATAGGTTATGCGCTAACAGAAAGTCATCATAGAAAAAATGAAATATCCTTCTTTAATACTGATGAAAATACAATTGCTCATTTCAAATATTTGACAAAAAAATTATTTAATGTTGAATACATAGAGAAAATGAATAAAGGAGTAACTCAAATAGCAGTTTATTCAAAGACTTTAACAGATTATCTTGATAAAATCTTGGGACTTAAGCCCGTCACATCAGAATATAAAGAGATCCCTGCAAGAATGATGGGAATGTCTGATAATCTAACAGCAGCATTATTAAGAACGCTTTTTGATATGGAGGGATATGTCCCTAAAAATCCGCGAGCAAGAGGAGCAGAAATAGAATTCTCTTCAAAAAGCAAAAAGATGGTAGAGCAAGTACAGATTTTATCTAGCAGATTTAATATCCTCGGCAGGTTCAAAGAAAAAAAAGTAAATGGAGAAAGTTATTGGAGTCTCCTTATTGGGGGAAGTGATAATCATCGGATTTTCAGAGAAAAAATAGGATTTAATATTTCGTATAAGAAAGAAAGATTGGATAAATTATGCGACTGCGAATTAAAAAGGAACAGGTTTTACTTGCCGATCATGTCTTTATTGGAAGGGCTAAGATTAAAACTGGGATTAACACAAAAAGAATTCTTTTTAGATGGGGATCATATTTCTAGGATGATAAAAGATAATAAGATCACTTACCACAGGATAGCAAAGATGGCCGAGAAAACAAATAACAAATTCATAAAAACCCTTGCAGGATCAGACAATGCATGGGACGAGATAGCTTCTATCGAAAAAGAAGATTATGATGGGGTTGTCTATGACCTAACTGTAGAAGATACACACACATTCATAACCTCTTCCGGATTAATCGCCCATAATACACGTTTGGCAAACCGCATCTGCCAAGACTGGCTTGGTGAGGAGATGGGGAAGGTTTCTCCAATACCGCATGAAACTCGGGAGATTCAGCAGAAAGAAAAAGTTATTGTGGAATCCAACGGGAAAAAACTTTCCTTTAATTTAATTGACACTCCTGGAATAGCGACGAGGATTGATTATGAAGACTTTATTAAAAAAGGGCTGGAAAAAAGAACGGCGCAGACAAGGGCAAAAGAGGCTACTAAAGGGGTGATAGAAGCGATCAAATGGCTTGATAATATGGATGCTGTTCTTGTTGTTTTGGATTCTACAAAGAACCCTTATGATCAAGTAAATATAACCATTATTGGAAATCTTGCAGCGAGAAAAATTCCAGTGCTAATACTAGGAAATAAAGTTGACCTGAAAAAAGCAAATGTCAGAAAAATAGAATCAGCATTCCCTCAATATAAAGTGTTAGGGGTGTCTGCTGAATACGGGGACAATATAGAGCAATTCTATAAGGAGCTGTTCAAGCTGGTGAAATAAAATGCCGTTGACAATACAATATGTTCCATTCGAAGAGGTTTCATACCTGGATTCTGAGAGAAAGATACAGAAGCTGATTAGGATAGTGAAGCAAAATAAATTAGTTTTGATGGAGGGGACTTTGACTTCGCAAGAAGAAGCTGACTTAATTGAAGAAACTATGGAAACAATTGACAGCAAATTCAAAGGTGTTGAGATAACCTCTTTTAATCCATTAGAAAAAAATACAAAACTGATCCAGGATAAATTAAAGCAGCTCTTCATGCAGGCTATTTTTGGAAGAAGAAGGGGGTTGACTATAATTGGGCCTGCGAACATTGTAAGGGAGATAAGGAAGGATCCTAATAGGGTGCAGTTATTTTTATCAAATAGAGGGCGCTAATTAAAATGCCACACCAATGTGTAAAATGCAACAAGCTACTTGAAGATGGCTCTAAGTATCTTTTAACCGGCTGCGATAGCTGCGGCGGCAAATTTTTTCTCTTTATCAAAAAAGAGCACCTTGAAGAGGCAGAGGAGAGGCTAGAAGAGCTTTCACCGAGGGATAAAGAAAAATTAGAGCAGGATGTTTTTGAGATGATTGGGATTGAGGAGGATAAGCCAGTGATTTTGGATTTTGAATCGATTCGAGCAGTCAGCCCTGGAAAATTCGAGGTTGATATAAGGCACTTGTTCCAGAGAGAGCCGCTGATTTACAAATTAGCTAACGGGAAATACATTATTGATTTAGCCTCTACTTTTGAGCTGAGGAAGAAAAAATAAAACGATTATTTATATATAACTAAAAATTTATATTCTTTAATGATACCATTGCATTATACTGACTCTTGTATCTTTTTTGAGGTTTTTTCTATATCTAAAGAGAAATTAAGACAGATGGCTCGAAAATATTTTTATGATGTAAATAAGGAACATCAAGGCGTTGTGTCATCGCTAAGTCTGGGGGAGATTACTGATGGTTTATTAGAGCTTCCCTTGCAGAAAGATAGAGAGGATTCATTTTTTAATATTAGTCAGCATTTAAAAAATTTTAAGATTGTCTATCCCAAGTTCGAAGATTATCAACTC
>Ga0209541_10006483_pt1 | contig 19922 bp, 18 predicted proteins | sample RifCSPlowO2_01_FD_184027 | JGI IMG/M metagenome (GOLD analysis project Ga0209541, IMG submission 184027) | Groundwater microbial communities from Rifle, Colorado - Rifle CSP2_plank lowO2_0.1 (SPAdes) (version 2) | ecosystem: Environmental > Aquatic > Deep subsurface > Groundwater | place... | reverse complement strand
AACGTCATTTCAAATCTCCAAACGCCGGGACTCTATTCCCGCCGTGGGATGCATAACTGGCTATGCCCTGCAAAATGCAAGAACTCCAGTCAGAGGCGATTCTTATATAAGAATGTACTTATGCTACATCTTCGTCAAGTTTTTCTATATCTTCTTCTACCACTTCTTCTTGCTTTTCGTTGAAGTGATGGATACCTGCAAGTATATGGAGTTTTTGCTTTGCCATTTCGCGAACGTCTTCATCACTTAAGACTGAAACTTCGTCTTCGGCTATCTTCAACTCTTCTCCCGCAATTTCATTTGCCATTACCCTAATTTCGTCTGCAATGTTATCTCTTTTTGTGATAAGTTCGTGTTTAATTTTTTTCGCTTCGTTTGGTGAAATATTCCAGTCTTCGGGCAGTAAATTCCCCTCGACTACTTCAAGGGCTCTTTCTAAAACACGATCTTCAACAAGTTTGTTTATATATTTATGAATTGGGTCTCCACCCTCTACTTCATAGCGTTCAAATCGTTGTCTTGGTGTCATAAATGTTTTTTTATCTCACTTGCAATAGCGGCAATATCAATACGAACCTGGTTTCCAGAGTCGCGGTCGCGCAGTGTAACGGTATCTTTTTCGAGCGTTTCAAAGTCTATGGTGATGCAAAATGGAGTACCAATCTCATCCTGCCTGCGATAACGCTTTCCAATATTGCCGTTGTCATCAAATACAACTTGTGGAATCTCTTGACTGAGCGCCTCAAAAACTTCCGAGGCCCTCTTAACAAGTTCGGGCTTATTTTTAAGTAGAGGAAAGACTGCGGCCTTAATTGGAGCAATTCTAGGCAAAAATTTTAAATAAGTTCGTGGTTCTCCACCAAGCTCGTCTTCTGTATAAGCTTCAAGTAATACCGCAAGCAAAGTTCTTCCAATGCCAAATGTCGGTTCGATCACATGAGGAACAAATTTTTCGTTAGTTGTTTCGTCTCGAAAACTAAGATCTTGCCCTGATCCTTCGATGTGGTTTTTTAAATCATAATCTGTCCTGTAAGCAACTGCTTGGATTTCCATGTCACCAATTGGGCCATCGTATTCGAAGTCGATAGTTCGCTTCGAGTAATGCGCTCGATCTTCTGGGCCCAGATCATTCTCTTTAACTTTTTCTTTTCTTATTCCAATATCAGAAAGCCACCCCCACATTTCTTTCCGCCAATACTCAAAATACTTTTCCCAGTCCGCTTCGCGAATAAAATATTCAAATTCAGCTATTTCAAATTCACGAACTCTGTATATAAAATCGCGAGGAGAAATTTCGTTTCTGTACGCTCTGCCAACTTGAGCTATACCAAATGGAAGCTTAGGGTGAAAAGTATCTAGAATATTTTTGAAGTTGGTAAACATGCCTTGAGCAAGCTCGCCTCTTAGATAAGCCAAGGTAGTTTCTCCGGTAGTAGAACCAGTTTCTATTGGAAACATTAGGTTAAAAGTTTTTTCTGAACCAAATTCGCCACCACAAGCTGGACACTTCTTGTCCTTTAGGTGATCAGCCCTAAACCTTTTCTTGCATTTCAAACACTCGACTAGTGGATCAGTAAAGTGGCTCAGATGCCCACTCGCTTTCCAGACCTTTTCTGGCATGATGGTAGAACTCGAAATACCAAACATATCTCTGCGTTTACGAACAAATCTTTTCCACCATAAGTCTTTAATGTTGTAGGCAAGTTCTGCTCCAAGTGGACCGTAGTCGTATGTCCCCGCAAGACCTCCGTAAATTTCGGAACCTTGGAAAATAAACCCGCGTCTTTTGCAGAGGCTCACTATCTTCTCCATCAAGTTGTTCTCTTCTGTTGCCATTAGTTTGTAACTTTTGCCCACGAATCAACGTACTGGGGATCTTTCTCAATCTGTGTGTTCACTTCATCCGCTACCGCAGAAACTGTCTCGCTCGTAAACTCATCTCGACCGGAAAGTTCAACCGAAGAGACTAAATCTGGAGCACTACCGAGCTGACTAATGCCAGGCGTCAATGTAACTTGGAAGGCCGCCTCCTTGGAAGCCCGTGCCTCTAAACGCCCCAAGTTCCAAGTAATGCGACCGTTGTTGGAGTTGTAGGTAATATTTTCCCCAATCGGCGAAACTACGCCGAGCCATTTAACGTAAGTTGGGAGAGTAGCAGTTAGTTGTATATCGCGAACGTCGTTGGTCGAGTTGGATACTGTCCAAACTATAGTGTAAGTGGTATCACGATCAACTCTCGGAGGAATAGCTCCGGTATTTGCGAACGGCCCAGTAGAGTAAAGCGCGCGAGCAAAGACGCCAACTTCAGTGTTGATGCGAACTATTTTCTCTTGCTGTACCATCACCTGCTCTGTACCAAAACCTTCTGACACGCGTTCACCGGTAAAGGTAAGAAGCATTTTTATGTTTGGATTTGTTACTGAACGAGCATACAAAGCGGCGTTTGCCAAAGAAGCGAGGTTGAAGTTGACGTGCGCTTCCTCTCCACTTGCAAGTTCTTCAAGCGAAGATTCATCTTGCGATCGCCAAATAATAGAGTTATCACCGGAGCGGTAAAAACCGTCGGGAACTGTCACTGATACAGGATCGAGCGCATTGCCCGAAAGCTGTATAGTGATTTCACTATTTCTTACTGGTACGTCGAGATTATTAACCCAAGTTATGTCTCCCCTGACCTCCCGACCAGCCGAGTGAGCTATCTCGGAGGCGGCGTTACCATCAAGTAAAAAGTTGAGGCCGATATAAGCTCGCCTGATGGCTATGGACTCAAATGTAGTCGTGTAAGGCACTGAAACAAAGCGTTCAGTTTCAGACTGTCGCAAGCCTACCGTAGCGCGAACACCCTTAGTATCTTGTTCATTGCCCGAGATAACCCCCGAAATTTTTATTGTTCTTGATATACCAGAAGGAAGGTCGCCAAGACTCCAGAGGTTATTGCCTACGGTAGGTTTAGGGTCTGCAGTTCTGTAGGAAAAACCATCTGGATAGGTGAGCTCGAGGTACATATCGGCAAGCGACTGTGCAGAGTTAGAAGTTACCGTCACCTCAATTGGGATTTCAGCGCCCGAGTTTACTTCGCTGGGTACAGCAACCGCCACGTGCACAGGAGCGGAGGTTATGGTGACGCTGTACTCTTTGTTTTTTTCGAAAATTGCGTTCGAACCTGCCGTGCGATACTGAAGTTGGATTCCAACCTTCTTCTCTTCGTTTTCGTTACCAAACATTACAGCCTTGACCGACTCGCGTATAGTCTCCCCCGGCTTCAGTGTGCCAATATAGTGCGGGAATCTTTTTAAATCCTCAGACAACTTCTCGGGGTTGCGCGTCCCTTCGGGAAAAATAACCGCCAAATCTGCCGACTCGAGCGTGACGGTGTTGTTGTTGGTTATCGTAAGCTGGAGGGTAACCTCTTCGCCGCCCTTGGCCGCCACGGGGCCAGTAACTGTAATCTCAATATTGTCAGCAGAGATAATGTTCCTGCCAGATGTAAATGAATAAGCGGCATAACCAACAGCAACCACAAAGAAAACTGCCGAGACAAGCAAAAGAAGTGCCAGGGGAGAGATTGATTTTCTTTTTTTCATAGTTTGAGCTTCTTCGCTCCAGTTTTCGCTGGCTTCATCTTTTTGAAACGAAAACTTGGATCGTTTGGGTTCGGTTACTGGCGCACCCTTTCGGTAAAGGTGATCTTTCATTTTGCCAAGCCTATCGGTGCTCTGCTCCATTGTCCGTTATAATACCACACCGGCGGCTCTAGAGCCGCCCAAATTAGGCGGTTAAAGCTGGGTTTCGCTGAATGACCTGTTGATCGCATTGATGGCCCTTTCCCTAATCGACGCAACGGCGTCTACAAGTTCGGCCGTCCAGTCGCTAAACTCTACGAACCTACCAAGTTCGTCGTTCTTACTTAAGTAGCCTAAGTGATAAAGAATATTGAGCACAAAAATTATCTCCGCATTATAAAGAGAACCTCGTTCGCTCGAAACAAACTTAAAGCCGCGAACCAGCACATCAAATAGTTCGAAATTACTGCTCTCGCCGTGGATGAGCCTCTCAAGTAGACTAAATACGTGTGCAACTAGCACTCGCCCATCTCGCCGTGTAGAAATATCCTTCAATAAGTCGCTGTATACTGCTCCGACGATTCGCCATTCGGATTTCCCTTTCACTAAACTAACTTGCGTAAGAGTGTGGTCAACAAGTCCGTAACGAAGTTTGGAGGCAAGCTTGCGCACCCCCTGCGCTCGAGCGTGCACCAACCCAAGCTCACGAGTGTAAAGCGTAATCTTCCGACTCGACTCCCCCAAGTCTCGACTGCTTATCACAAACGCCTCGGTATGATAAATATGATGACTCATTTCACGATCTCTAGAATTTTTTCTAGTACTTCGGGAACTTCGGTAATGCCTGACTCGGCATCGAAGTGAAACCTATTTGGGAAAACTTCTGATTTGAAGCCATACTCTTTTAGTAACTCGGCATTTTCAAGTGATACGTACGGGTCATTGTCCGAAAACAAAGCCCACATTTCTTTTGCAACTCCTGCTATCAGCTTCGGCTTCGGCAAATCTTCCAACCAAGGTTTCGCAACTCTCATTTGCTCAGGGTCATTTGTAACTTCTTCAGACAATTTAAGCCATGGTGCAACTAAAACAATCCCAACAATCTTCCTCTTTGGCTCCCACGGTTTTGAAACCAGGTACCTCAAAATTGTCTGGCAACCAACTGAATGTCCTACTAAGATTGTGTTCTCATCAAGAGTACCAACCGCTTCACCTAAAGTTTTTACCCATGCTTCAACTTCTGGCGCTGCCGGATTTGGCATTGCAGAAACAACTACCTCAAAACCCCTCTCCTCTAGTTGTGCCTTAAGCCAAGGATAAAAATCCGATTCTGGGCTCCCTCCCCACTGATGAGTTATAACTACTCGCTTCATATAAGATTTTCTATTATTGTTGCCTTAACTTTTTGGAGAGTCTCTGTTGATGTTACAAATGATTTATCGGTTTTGTAATTATGCCCCCATAATTCGTCTTTAAATCTCGTACCATTTAACTCCCTTTCGGTTTTATAACGTGGAACAAAATGGCAGTGAAGATGGATTGTGGCATTAGCAAGAAATGCGTAATTGAACCAGTCAGCTTGAAAAGATTTTTGGACTGCAGTTTTTAATTTTCTTATTATTTCTAAGAACTCTTCCATCTCATCTAAAGTTGCGTCTTCTAGATTCATAGCTCCTTCCCTTTTGCACCAAATCACGCATCTACCTAAATAACCTTGGTTGGTGTAAATATACAACGTCCAATGCTTGAAATCGGCGATTAAATTTTTTGAAAAATCTTCTGCCATTATTTGATCTCGATTTTATCGCCAGCAAATTTAACTTCCTGGGCAGAGACAGCTTTTTTGAATTCGTCTTCGAACCCGGAGAGGATTTCTTTATAACTTTCCGGTAATGTTATCGACACCACCTCTTCGGGCTTTAGGCCCTTCTCTTTGCGTAAATCCTGCACTGCTCGTATAAGGTCGCGGTACTCGCCCTCGCGCTTTAGCTCGGGAGTTATATTTGTGTCTAGCTCTAGTTTCTCACCTACAACGACACCTTTAACATTCACCTCATCCCTTATTAGGTCCAGATACTCTAACTCTAACCTTTCCCCTGTAACCTGTAACCTGCTTAACGGTTGGCGAACTTTTATACCAGCCTTCTCACGCAACTCAAGCGCTTGTGACACAACTTCCCGCGTCGTCCTCATATTCTCAAGTATGTCAGTATGTTCTTTTGTTAACCCTTGGAAGGAGGGCCACTCTTCTAAATGCACAGATTTATCTGCAACCTCACCCCTCGAACCTGTAACCTGCTGATATATCTCTTCAGCAATAAATGGTGTGAACGGAGCCATAAGTTTGGAAAGTTCTAAGAGAACGTAGCGAAGAGTCCCAACTGCTTCACCACTCTCTTTTATGCGTTCACGGCTACGCCTTAGATACCACGTAGAAAGATCGTCCACAAAATCCATAAATGGTCTGATCGCCCTATCAATCTCGTACTTCTCCAGCGCATCTGTTACTTCCCCGCCCAACTGCGACAACCTTGCAAGAATCCAATCATCAAGCACGTTCTCCGCATGTTGGCGACCAGGTCGCCAACTGGGCAACATGGTCGCCTGATCAGCGTAGAGAGAGTAAAACGAAACAACGTTTCGCAAACGCATTAGTAACTTTTTATTTACTTCATCAACCCCTTTTTCAGAAAAGCTAAGTTCATCTGCATGCACTGCCGCCGATGACATGATGTAATAACGCACGGCGTCAGCCCCGTACTTGTCGAGTATATAGTCGAGCTCAGGGTAGTTCTTTAAGCGCTTCGACATTTTAAGGCCGTCTTCGGCGAGAATAAGCCCGCTTACAACCACATTTTCGAAAGGAAACTTATCGTAGAGAGCTGTACCTAAAACGCTAAGCGTGTAAAACCAGCCGCGTGTTTGATCAACACTTTCAGCAATGAAATCTGCCGGGAATCTTTCGGGAGGAACCGACTTTTCACTCGGCAAGTGATGCACGGACGCATAAGGCATTGAACCTGCGTCAAACCACACATCTAAAACATCGGGCACGCGCGCAAATTCGCCCTTACAAGAACAAGGATACTTAACTTCATCTATGAAGGGTCGGTGCAGATCAAGTTCATAATTTGCATCGTGTGGCACTGGGATAAACTCTATTTTTCTTACTTGCCCGTTTTGCAGTTCGTTTCTGGTCGACAAAATCTTTATGAACTCCTCATTGGTTGTAGCATGGGCGGCATGTTCCAATGCAAAAAGTGGAAATCCATGACCAATAATCAAAATTGTTTTGTCTTTATATTTCGAGTTAATGTCGTATATAAATTCAGCAGATCTCCTCTTTACGTCTTTGAACGACTCTCCCCCAGGGATTGGCTTTTCAAACAACTCGCGAGTATTTTTGAAATAAGCGTGATGCTCTGCCCAAGTTTTTCCCTCATATTCACCGCAGTCAACCTCGACGAGTCTATCGTCGTAAACAATACTTTCTTTTGCAAATCCCAAAGCTTCCGAAAAGATCTCGGCTGTTTCGCGAGTTCGTAAAAATGGAGACGCGATGATTAAATCTATTTTTGTATTCTTTAGTTCTTGAGCTGCTTCTTCAATTTGTTTTATCCCTTCCTTACTTAAGTGGTCTGGATTATCAACTTTAGTACTAATCCTACCGGCTAGATTTACGCCAGCCGAACTACTACCGTTATTTTGAGCGTTCCCGTGTCGAACCACGAAGTACTCGTTCCCTGACTTTGGGATTTTTGACTTCAACTCTTCGACCGTCCCCAATACTTCGGCCTTATTACACTTATCACACCTCCACACAGGAATGGGAGTCCCCCAGTAGCGAGAGCGTGATACTGCCCAGTCGCGAGCACCTTCGAGCCATTTACCAAACCTGCCTTCGCCTACATGCGACGGCACCCAGTTAGTCTTCGCATTGTTTTGAAGAAGTTTGTCTTTGATTTCGGTTACCTTCACAAACCACGAACTCGAAGCATAATTTAGAAGCGGTGTATCGCAACGCCAACAGTGTGGGTACGAGTGTGTGATTTTTTTCTTGGCAAAAAGTTTACCTTCATGTGCCAGTTTTTTGATTATCTCGATGTCAGTCACCTGATGGCCGTCTTTGTCGTCTGACTTTGGCTTCACAAAAAGCCCAGCAAAGTCTGTAACCTCCGGCTTGAAAACTCCAGCTCTGGTAACGTGTTGTATGAACGGTAGGTTTTTCTCCTCACCCAAGCGCATGTCGTCCTCACCAAAAGCAGGTGCTATGTGCACAACACCAGTACCCTCTTCGGTAGTTACAAAGTCGGCCGAGTAAATCTTCCAACCATTCTCGCGATTCTCTAACTTTTCATCTTTAGCATAGTAATCAAAAAGTGGCTTGTAAGATTTGCCTTCAAGTTCAGTAACCTTGACATGCTCCAAAACCTCAAACTCTTTACCCTCAAAAACTGAAGCTGCGAGAGATTCGGCCACAATATACGTCGCGCCATCAAACTTAACTTTCACATACTTAATATCTTTACCGAGAGCAAGCGCGGCATTACCAGGCAAAGTCCACGGCGTTGTTGTCCAAACTAAAACGTATGTTCCCGGCTCATCCACAAGCTCAAACTTTACATATACAGATATATCAGTAATATCTTTGTACCCTAGGTTCACTTCAAAGTTAGCCAGGGTCGTCTCACACCTTGGGCACAAATGCATCGATTTAAAGCCTTCAGTAACTAACCCCTTCTCGTAAAGTTTCTTGAAAGCCGACATCTCCGACTCCATAAAATATGGGTCCATGGTTTTGTAGTCGTTCTCCATGTCAACCCAGCGACCAACACGGGGCATCATCTTCTTCCACTGGTCGGCATAACGAAGAACGCTCTCGCGAGCTTTTTGGTTAAACTTCCCTATGCCGTACTCTTCAATCTCTTTTTTTGTATTTAAGCCGAGCTCCTTTTCAACCAAATTCTCAATTGGTAGGCCGTGACAGTCCCATCCCCAGCGTCGCTCGACGTGGTAACCAAGCATGGTTTTATAGCGCGGGATAATGTCTTTGATCGTCCCGGGTAGTAAGTGCCCATAGTGAGGTAGCCCGGTTGCGTAAGGGGGGCCGTCATAAAATACGAACTCGCCCTTAGGTGAAGGTTTTGCGAGGCTTTTCTCAAAGATTTCATTATCCTGCCAAAATTTCAGTATTTCTTTTTCATTTATGTCAGCCATGGCGAGAATTTTATCACAAAATGACAACGGCGCCCTCACCTTGCGGATATTGGGCGCCTGCGTGCATGACTCACCCAGAGTCACGCGGCCTCTTGCGGACCAGCGACGGCGTTGGTGTCCGAGGACGCTCGAGCGTGGAGAGGCGTGCTTCTTCTTCACGCTGACGAGCTTCTGCCTCTTCACGGCCTTCGTCTGGCCCCGGAACGTGAACGAGCCGGTGCCCGTGTCTTCCGGCTCCCGCCACTTGTATCTTCATGATCACCTCCTGGGTAGCCTACGTGACCACTTGGACCGCAGACGTAGATGGTGGAAGTTCCTCCGATAGACACCGAAGACGATGACCCCGTGCTTGTGCACGGCTAGCGGCCTCGCCATACCTTCTTCAGGGGTCGCCTGAGATTCTTCTTGAGGTTCTTCCACTTCCGCCTGCCGCCGCGTGCATTCCGCATGTGGTATTTCCCTTATCCCTCCTTTCACAGACTATATAAATTTGCCAACTATTTCAAGGGCTTGGTTAGTTACATCCTCTCTGGGGCTTTTATGCCAAGAAGCCAGAGCCCATTTTTTAGAACAACTGAAGTAGCTAAAGTTACCGCGAGCCGATAACCCGAAACATCTTCATTATCAAAATCTACAATTTTGTTAGCGGCATAGTACGAGTTAAAGGCGGACGCAAGTTCGGTAAGATAAGTTACTATCCGTTGTGGAGCATACTCTTCAAAAGCCCTCCCAACTTCTCCCGGGAATCTCTCTAGTAACTTCTCAACCTGACCAACTTCGTCAAGCGACATGGCCACTGTTGGCGACCAGGTCGCCAACATTTCGAGTTCTTTGGCCTTAGAGAGAACTGATTGCGCGCGAGCAAAAGTGTACTGCAAATACGGCCCCGAGTCACCTTCAAAAGAGAGCGATTTATCAAAGTCAAAAATAATATCTTTGCCTGTTTGCTGTTTTAGTATCGAGTACTTAATGGCGCCAACAGCAATATCAGTCGCCACGGAGTTTTTTTCGTCGTCTGACAAGTGAGTGGACGTATTCATTTTCTCTTGGGCCAGTTTTTCAACATCAGCAATAAGTGATTCGACCGTTATGACATTGCCCTTTCGAGAGCCCATTTTGCCAGTTGGCAGGCGCAACATCCCGTGAGTCACATGAAGAGTCTTAGCAGACCAATCTTCTCTAATTAGCGAAAGGGCTTTAATAACGACTCTGTAGTAATCTTTTTGCTCATTACCGGTTACAACAATTGATAGATCGGGATTTTCGTCTTCAAATTTCCTTTTTGCCAAAGCAATATCTTTGGCTTCGTAAGTTGGTAAACTTGCTTTGGTAATGAAAACTCGAGTATGTAGAGATGGGTCATACTTCTCGCCATGGAAAACAATTGCGCCCTCACTCTCCTCAAAAATACCCGGCGTGTTTCCCTTGACCATTTCAATTCCTGACTTTGCCATCTCGCTTTCGAAGTAGTATTTGTCGAACTTGGTGCCTAACTTTTCATAAATCTTTTCAAACTCTGCCAAGCTGGCACCCCTACCTTCGTCATAAATTTTGTTTATTTGTTCATCTGACCTCGAATAAGCCTTCTTGTTAATCTCGTCAATTTCTGTTTTTGCCCTTTCATCAGTCTCATACTTTTCATGGCCATAAGAGTAGGCACGCCCAGAGGTAATATCTTGTTTCTGTATTTTACCCCAAATAGCCTTGGCTATATGAAGACCGACGTCACCTTGGTATGTCGCTCTTATAACGCCAGCGCCACAAAATTGCATGATCCGTGATAGTGACTCGCCAATTGCATTACTCATTAAGTGGCCAATGTGGGCTAATTTGAAAGGATTAAGGTCGGTGTACTCAATCATCACCTTTCGGCCCATAAGCTTGCCGTTTCGACCATAGAGATCACTCTTCTTTAAAATATCTTCCACCACTCCGACAAAATAGTCCTGGCTAAGAAAGAAGTTTATAAATCCTGCGCCGGCGACTTCAATCTTTTCTACGTTCTCCATTTTGTACTCCAGCAAAACAGTTTTGATTCTTTCAGCTAATTCTCGCGGGCTCTCGTCCGACTTCTCGCCCTGAGCTTGTCGAAGGGTTTTGGCCGCAACTAGAGCAACATTCGTTGAATAGTCTCCGTGCCCAACTTCTGCGGGATGCTCCACGACAAAATCTATTTCGTTTATTTCGAGTTCTTTAAGTGCTTCAGAAATCTTTTGTTTTAATGTGGTGTGCATTTTGGCGGGTTAACTTCTCAATACTTTATCAATTTTGCGAGCGATAGCCATGAAATCTTTTTCATTTCGTCCGCGAGTGGTTTCTGCCGCACTGCCCAGCCTGATACCGGACGGATCGGCAGGTGTTCGCTTATCTCCGGGAATAGTATTTTTGTTTACAATGATACCCGCTGCTTCCAGCTTATCGGCGGCAACTTTGCCGCTTATACCTTTGCCGTCCATCCAAGTATCGACAAGAATCAAGTGAGTGTCTGTACCAGCCGAGACAACTCGCCAATGTAGACGGAATAGTTCTCCCGATAAAACTTTGGCATTTTTAACAACTTGTTTAGCATACTTTTTGAATTCTGGTGTTGTGGCTTCACCGAGTGCTACGGCTGATGCAGCAATTTGATTTAAATGCGGACCACCCTGAAGTCCCGGGAAAACCGCTTTGTCTATCTTTTTAGGTAGCTCCCTGTCGTCAATCTTAGTAAAAATCATGGCACTCCTTGGACCACGTAAAGTTTTGTGGGTTGTTGTGGTAACAACGTCGGCATAATCAAACGGTGTGAAGTAAGTACCACCCGCCACGAGACCCGCGAAGTGTGACATGTCTACCATCAAAATAGTCCTTCGACTTTGCTCAGGATGGACAATGCTGTCCACAATCTCTCGAAACTTCTTGAAGTCAATAGCGCGAGGGTAGGCAGTAAATCCGGCTACTATGAGAGCCGGCCTTTCTCGCATGGCGATCTGCTTGAGTTCATCGTAATCGAGCTTTTCAGTTTCAAGGTTAACGCCGTATGGCACCTGCTTCCAAGCTTTGCCGGTTATAGAAACTTGGTGGCCGTGAGTTAAATGACCGCCGTCTGTAAGGTTCATCCCCATGATCTTCCCTCCCATGGGGACAAGTGCTAAGTAAACTGCGAGATTTGCAGGTGAACCCGAGAGTGGCTGTACGTTTACTGACCAGGTTTTAGGTTTTAGGTTAAAGGTTTTAAGGGCTCTTGCTTTACACAACTCTTCAATCTGGTCGCTTACTTCGTTGCCGTTATAGTAACGAGAGGCAGAGTACCCCTCGGCATATTTATTGGTCAGTTCACTGCCAAGAGCCTCGAGAACATCGTCCGAGACGTAGTTTTCGGAAGCAATGAGGTTAACCACCTTCTTTTGGCGCTTTTTTTCGAGCTTTATTAGCTTTTCTATCTCCTTGTCTTTCATAGCCGCCATTCTAACACGCCCTCCCTCTTTTGGTCTTACATCTTTTCGTAAGTTTCGGTTTCGGTATTTACGAGAGAAAATTCTACGCCAGCTTCTTTAAAAACTTCTTTGCTACGCGCACCTGCGTGATAGTCTTTGTTTGCAATCACTTTCTTTATCCCAACGTTTATTATCATCTTTGCGCAAATATAGCAGGGTGTCATATTGCAATATAGCGTTGCTCCATCGAGTGCTAGGCCGACACGCGCCGCCTGAACAATTGCGTTTTGCTCGGCGTGAGTTGTGCGTATGCAGTGCTGTGATTCTGTTCCGTCATTATGCACCACCTTGCTCATCTCGTGGCCAACTTCATCGCAGTGTTTGACTCCAATCGGTGAGCCGGCATAGCCAGTAGTGAGTAAACGTTTATCTTTCACAATCACACAACCAGTTCGCCCGCGGTCACATGTTGAACGAGTACCAACCATCTCCATTATTTTCAAAAAATATTCGTCCCAACTAGGTCGTTTGTGAGTATCTGGCATATTGCCCTAATTATATACCTTCCATTAAAAGTACGAAGCCCCGAGACCAGTCGCGCATTGGTCTCGGGGCTTTCGCGGCACCATGCCGCTATTCAGATTCGATTAGGGTGACACCGAGAACTGCGATCGGATACCAACCTCCGTCGGCACCAATCTGGCCTTCGGTTGTGCCAACCACTTCAGCAACCTTCCGGTTGCCGAAGTAGACTTCCGCTACGGCGGGGCGATCGAGTGCCGCGACCGCAGGCTTGATTTTGATTCTGATGGTGTCCAACTTGTAACCTTGCTACGCGACTGGTCCACGGATATCCTGCCAACAATGTGTATTAAAAGCAAGCAAATCCTCCTTCGGCGAATAAATTTGACTTGATCAAAAATATGCTTAGTATGGGGAATAGATCACTTGCCACTCCGGCTGGCGATCAACCAGCCCTAACGGGCAGGAAGGCTTGGCACATGAACTCAAAACTGGCGACCACCGGTCCGGGAGGATTTCCCACCTTCTCCGGAATGGCGTTTGGACGTAACGTGACATGGCTCGCCAACAACGGAGAAAGAGCTCGCGAGCACGAGTCAAGGGTCGCAAGCTGCTCTCGGCTACTCGCTCTGCTCATCGTCAACGCCTACACGATGGAGGGTCTGACCGAAGTCGAGTTCAAAGAAGCGGGGCGACTCATCGCCACAGAACCAGAGGCTAAAGAGAAATGCCTCGAGGGACACGGCCAGGCCATCGGCGATACCGGGAACTGCAGCGGATGCAACGTGTACGCCCTCGCCTCGCGCAAGTGATGAAGCACAGAACGGCTCGCTTCGGGAGACCAAGGCACCAATTGTCATCACCTCGAACGTGCGAGGGTGGCGTCACTTCTCGGAGATGCGCGCAAGCGCTCACGCCGAGGTGAAGACCCGGAAGACCGCCTTCCTGATCTTCGCTCTGCGCACCTCCGCGCACAAGTTCTTCCCTCGCGACTAAGGAGACGCGAGAACATCCCGCCATAGCGGGACAAGCGCCCCGATTAATCATCGGGGCGTTCACCTTTCTATCGTTATTTAAAAAGAAAAAACTATTTAACCTCCACTCCCATGCTTCGGGCAGTGCCTTCGATGATCTTCATTGCGGCGACTGTGTCGTGAGCGTTCAGATCGCTCATTTTCTTTTCGGCAATCTCTTTGACTTGTTTTTTAGTGAGGGTGCCAACTTTGCTTACAAGATTTTTGCCCGAACCCTTGTCTTTGCCTAAAGCTTTGAGAATAAGTTGGGAGGCTGGGGCGGTTTTTAGTATGAAAGTAAAACTTCTGTCTTCAAAAACAGTCACCACGGCAGGCACAAGTTCCCCTTTTCTTTCTTGAGTAGCGTCGTTGAAGCGCTTCACGAATTCGCCTATGTTAACACCGGCCTGGCCCAAAACTGGCCCCAGGGGCGGAGCGGGAGTTGCGGCTCCTCCAGTTGCTTGAATTTTTAGTTGTTTAAGTATTTTCTTTGCCATAAAAGATACTAATTTACGAATTGGTACGAATGATACTAATGGATACTAATGTGATTGTCAAAATATTCGTATTTATTCGTTTCATTAGTAGAGATTAGTATATTGGTATTTTATATCTTCTTCACTTGAAGAAAATCTAATTCAACGGGAGTTTCGCGGCCAAACATCGAAACGAGAACCTTAACTTTGCCTCGGGTTGTATCAACTTCGTTGATCTTACCCTCAAGATCTTTGAATGGGCCGTCCTCCACTCTAACCTCATCACCAACCTCAAAATCAACCTTGTGTTTAACAGTATCGTTTTGCATTCTTGAGAAGATTTCCTCCATCTCCTTTTTTGAAAGTGGCACAGGCGTTATACCAGTTCCACCAATCCCGGTCACTCTCGGAGTGTTGCGAACAACAAACCATGATTCGTCGGTCACCCTCATATCTACAAGAACGTAGCCTGGGTAGATCTTCTCTTCGGTTACCACTCTTTTATTACCTTTTACTTTAATGTTCTTCTCGGTTGGGACAACCACATCGAATATTTTATCGCCCATTCCCAGTGACTCGATTCTTTGGCGCAAGTTTCTGGCAACGGTATCTTCATAACCAGCATAGGTATGAACGGCATACCAGTTTCTGTCTTGTTCTAGTTCCTGCTTAGGCATTTTTAATAGGGGGGGGTTAGGTTTTAGGGTCTAGGTTAGGAGCCACTTAATGGCTTCGGTAAAGATAAAGTCGAACACGCCAAGGTATATAGCGATGATAAGGGAAATGCCGATAACAATAACGGTGTAGTTGATAGTCTGGGCGCGAGTTGGCCAGCTAACGTGCTTTAGCTCTCCCTTGGTTTCTTTGATGTAGCTAATTAAAGACATGAGCCAAGATTCTACATCAAATTAAGCGCCCATGCAACCGAAAGCAAGAACTAGCGAATCTCGTAAGTTACCGACACGCTGGCAGTAATTGTGTTCTCACCAGCTGGCAACTCTGGGCTTGGTGGGACTGCGCCACCCAATCCCTCTCCACCCATGTCGGCACTCATCACGGCATACTTCTCATAGTAAGGTCCGCCTCCGTAACCGTAGTCGCTATAGCTCACAACACGCCCCAATCGAACTCCGAGCTCACTTACTAAATTGCGAGCCTGCTCGCGAGCGTCCTGAATGGCCTTGATTTTTGCTTCGTCTTGAAGCTTTTTGTAGTCATCGTATGTGAGAGATACACCACTTGTATAAGTCACTCCGATTTTACCTATGCCGGCGAGAATGTCTCCGGCTTTGTTGGTATCACGGATCTTAATTTCTAGCGAGTGAGATGTTTCGTAGCCAGTGATTACACTTTCGCCATAAGGAGGACAGTTGTAGTCGTAACATGGGTAAGGGTAGGAAGAAGGAGAGACTACGGTCTCGGGACCATAAGAGCTATATGCTGCTTTCAGTTCCACGTCCCTCACATCCATCATTGGCACTGGCACAGATGTACTGTAGGCGTATTTAGGATTTGTGTAGTAACCAGTAGTTTTAATATCTTTCTCATTAATATTCTGTTCTTTAAGATAAACAAGTACTTTGTTCATTTTGGTAGTAACCTTGGTTTGCGAGTCGGCGGCGGTCTTTCCTTCCTCTGTTACCGTTAGAGTTATTTGGGCAATATCAGGTACAGCCATTACTTCCCCTTCTCCCTGAACAGTAATAGTGGTACTTACGGGGGCACTTCCTCGGAAGATCTGATACATCCCAACGCTAACAAATATGGCAACCACTCCTAGTACGCTCATGACTCCCAAAAATGTGGCTAGCAACTTCCATGTCCAAATTTTTCCTTGTTCCATGTTTATATTATTATTACTTTTTAAGAACTTAGTAAGTTTAGCACATTTTGACTTTTACGAAAAAAGTCTCCTGATTTTATATGCATTCCCATGCCCTAAAAGCCCAAGATAAGACTGCACTTTCCCATCGCTTGGCGGTTTCACCGCCAAGTTACGGAACATCCTGCGCTTAGTGCTCGTTCGCAAAACTCGGTGGTCGGGAAAGTTAACCCAACCCAAGAAATCAACTCCCGATGAAAGTGGCTTCATAAACATCTTGCCCGGGTGAAGCTCAAGCTTTAGGTGATCTCGAAGAAAAGTTTGTATTTGTGGAATTAAATTTTCGAGATATTTTTTATCATGAGATAGAAACACAAAATCATCCGCATAACGAATATAGTGTTTGATTTTGAGACCATGTTTAACAAACTGGTCAAACTCGTTCATGTAGATATTGGTGAGAAGTTGGGAAGTAAGGTTGCCGAGGGGAAGCCCCACTCCTAGCCTCGTGGAGCAAAAACTATCAATTACGTTATTTATAAGCGATAGCGTACTAATATGGGAGATGCTTTTAGCAAGAATGCTTTTTAGAACCTGGTGGTCAATGCTAGCAAAGAACTTGCGAATATCACACTTAAGTACATAGCAATGCCGAGTGTCGTTGTTGGACACCTGGTGTCCAACAGTACGGAAGCGGTTTATGGCTTTGTGGGTTCCTTTACGGAGACGACAGGAGAAGGAGTCGGATATGAAGCGACGGTCGAAGTATGGGTAGAGCACGCGGTAGATGGCGTGGTGGAGTAGGCGGTCGCGAACGCTCGCTTTGTGAATGTCTCGGGGTTTGGGATCATTTATTTTGAAATGTTCGTAGAGACCATGGCGGTAACCAAGCGACTTGAGTTCTTGGTGGAGATCGAGTAGGTTATCCATCAGGCGGAAGCCGAACTCTTGGATGTCTGGCCTCGACCTCTTGCCGGGCAAAAACTCCTGCCAGGCGGCTAGGAGGTTTTCGAGAGATATTATTCGTTTGTAATTTAACTCGTCATTATTCATGATTCAAAAATCCTTTCTTGTAACCCCCCCCCCGACAACCCATACTGCCCCTTTTGCACAAATTGAAGGATGCATATATTCTGTGGTTCCAATATTATCAGATACTTCCGAAACCCCATCGCCGCACACTCGGAGCGAGAGTTGACCTGCTATTTATTGAGAGCATAGAAGCGGTTGCCACCGCGGCCTTTCTGGTCAAGGCGGAAAAACTGCCGTATGTGCGCCTCGCGATGAGAAAAGTAGACACCATCAAGGTTCTCTTGCAAATTCTCTGGGAAACAAAGTCGCTTGAGGATAAACAGTATATCGCTCTTTCTGAAAAAGTGGACGTGGTCGGGCGTAATCTTGGCGGTTGGCATAACCAGCTCGTTAAATCCCTCGACGTTACTCGGGATAAACAAAACTCCCCCACCCAAGAAAACAAAGTGGCGGGGAAGAAATGAAGGGAGTTGCGAGACGGCGAACGCGAAGCCATTGTCGCGATTCCACGTGTTGTCGGGGTTGTCCCAGAACGCGTTCAGCCACCGACCATCGTCGTTGCGGTTCGCACCGAGGAGGTTCGGGTTGCCGTCAGAGTCGTTTTGTTCAAAGTGTCTTCCGTGCCACCACCCGTTGAAGTCTCGCCACATACAAACGTGACTATACATCTTCAGGTTGAATCTAATTCGGTATCTCATTCAGTAGAATGACCTACTGGGTTAATACCGTAACACCTTAAACCAAGTAGCTTCATTTTTTATTGAAGTGTCTGCATACACCACTCTATCTCAAACACGTGGTCGAAGATATTCTCGATGTATGGATACTGGATTCAGTGGTGAAAAATTCAAGACGTGCTCGAATCGTTCACATGACATTCACCTACTACCGCGCTGTATTGTATATGAAAAGAGAAAGCCCCGCACCATGCTGGCATGCGGGGCTCCCGTTTGAGACTTATCGGGGAAGCCTTTGTTCGCGAATGCAGGACTGAGATCAGAGCGCCCAAGGGCTAGGGCACAGCGACCGAGGTCAGAGGACCGACTTGCGAGACGGCGAACGCGAAGCCATGGCCGCGATACCACGTGTAGTCGGGGCGGCCCCAGAACGCGTTCAGCCACCGACCATCGTCGTCGCGGTTCGCACCGAGGAGGTTCGGGTAGCCGTCAGAGTCGTTGATGGGTTCGTGCATGGCGACGATCCAGATGAGCCCCATCGCCTCGATCTCCTCGTCCGTGAACTTCTCACGGATGAGGCAGGCAACTTCGGCGCTGGGCTTCGAGAACCTCCGTCGCTCGGCTTCGGCGCGAATCTTCGAGGTGATCCGATCGGAGTTCTCGAAGAGCATGCCCTTCAGCACCGCGACTTCGGTGATGACACCCATGGTCGGCTTGAAGTCAAGTGAACGAAGCACGCTCTCGGCGTAGGTCGGCTCCACGCGGAAGCCCTTCGCCTCGAGACGAGTGATCCACTCTTCGCCAGTCGTACCGTCGCTGGTGACACTGAAGTAGATGACGCCGTCTTCCTCACGCCAGGAGCGAGTCGGGGTAGAAACCGCGAGTTCGCCACGGAGGAACCTCTGCACGCCGGTGAGGCCGCCGAGCTTGTTCACCACCGCTTCCATCGTTCCCCAATCCATCTCTGAATACTTCATTGTCTCATCCTTCTGCAACTGCTAGTTGCGCATTACGCACCACTATTAGAGGTACGCACTAGGACCCGTTGTGGGCCTTTTCTGATTTAATTATACACCTAAAAACCTCAAAAGTCAATGGTTCCTAAAGTGGCTTTAATTAGAGCTTTTTGAGCTGATAGCTCTCTGGGGCATTTTTTAAGTACTCTTCGATTTTTTCTCGAGAAAGGAGCCCCTCTTGCGCACCGTAATATTGGACCACGCTCATCGAATTAATTGGCCCCCAAGCCAAAGCCTCGGGAATAGTTTTACCCAGGGCGATAGCCACCGAAAACGTAGCGGCAAATGCGTCGCCCGCGCCGGTGCGGTCAAGCGGGGGTGCGGGATCGGGGTAAGGTGGGATGAACCACAACTCCTTGCCAGAGTAGGCATAAGCACCGCTAGGCCCGTCGGTTAAACAAACAATCTTGGGGCCAAGTGCACCAATACCTTCGGCAAGCTTTTTTATATCACGATCGGGAGTTTTTAGAATCGCTTGCGCTTCTTCAATATTGCAAACAAACACTTCGGTGCGGCCATACAGCCAAGCGAGTTTTTCTTTCTCTAAACGAACTTCAAAAACTCCAGGCTGAAACGTAATTTTTATTTCAGGATGTATATCTAAATAGTTCTTTAGCTCTTCTTGAAAGCTTTCACTCTCCTCTCCAAAAGAAGAAAGGTAAACCCACTTAGGAGCGGGCATGTCGGGAATATGCCGAGGAAACTTTTCGTGCTTGATGAGAATCGTGCGTTCCCCCTTGAAAGAAAGTACGTAATGGTAGTTGGTAGAAATACCAGGATGAATTTTTACGTACTCTGTAGAAACCCCGTCTTTCTTGAGAGACTCCAGATGCTTTTCCCCTACGTCATCATCTCCTTGGTTTGTAACAAATGCAGTATTGAGGCCCAAGCGAGCTGCGGCAACTGCGGCGTTTGAGGCGTTGCCTACCGCGGGACAGACGATAACTTTTTCATAAGGAATTTTTGTCCCCCACGATACGCATATCTCTTTGCTAACGTGATCCATCTTTTCGTGAACTTCAGCCTCCCGAAGCACGATAAATGCGTCGGTGACAATATCGCCAATAGCTACAAAGTCGTACTTCATAACAGTATACTATCGCGCTTGCTCTATTAGGCCAAGTTTGATAGTTATTAGTACGGCATGGACACTCACTCCCCCCGTGCC
>Ga0209541_10006481_pt1 | contig 19927 bp, 18 predicted proteins | sample RifCSPlowO2_01_FD_184027 | JGI IMG/M metagenome (GOLD analysis project Ga0209541, IMG submission 184027) | Groundwater microbial communities from Rifle, Colorado - Rifle CSP2_plank lowO2_0.1 (SPAdes) (version 2) | ecosystem: Environmental > Aquatic > Deep subsurface > Groundwater | place... | reverse complement strand
GATATGGGCATGGCGCAAGGGGCGCATCAGGACGGTCAGGGAATCCGTAGACAAAATGATAGTCGTCCTGGGATTCGAGAAGGACTTTTACGCGAAAGAGGGCGTCGAAGTCGAGTTTGTCGGCCACCCGCTGCTGGATTCTGTAAAGCCGGCATTCAAAAAAAACGATTTCCTGAAGAAACACGGACTTGACCCGGCATTTAAGACGATAGTGCTTCTGCCCGGCTCGCGCCTGACCGAGATCGCACGTAATCTCCCCGTAATGCTTAAAGCCGCCAAACGGATAAAAGACAGGTTCGGAGATACGCAATTTATAATGGCGAAATCTCACGGGATCAAGGACTCTGCCTATGAAAAGATACTTAAAAAATCGCCGGTCAAACCCGCGGTCGTGGAAGATTACCCCTATGATTGCATAAATGCCGCGGAATTGGTCGTGGTCGCGTCCGGGACCGCGACGATCGAGACGATGATACTCGAGAAACCGATGCTGATAATCTACAGGGTATCTTTCCTTACGTGGCTTATCGGGAAGATGCTCGTGAAGATCCCGTATATCGGCCTCGTAAATATCATCGCCGGCAAGCAGATCGTGCCGGAACTTATACAATTCGACGCTACGCCCTCGAAGATCGCATCCGAAGCCTCCCTGCTCCTCTCATCCCCCGAAAAGATGGAATCCATGCGAATGCGGCTTGCCGCAGTAAAGGCGAAATTGGGCGAGGCCGGCGCCAGCAAACGCGCCGCGCAAGCGATCCTTAAGCTATTGTCATAATGTACCAGATTTTACGTTAGTAAAATCTGGATACCCCGACCCTGGTCAATTGGCAAGGTCATTCTGCAGCTAAAAATATAGGACAGTTTTTGTCAGAGTAGGCACATATTACACAGCAGCTCCCGGGCGTAGGTGAGATCGCCTTATGGCAGATTTTGCATTCATATAGATGAAGGCATATATTGTGGGGGATAACAACTTCTTGAATATGGTCACAGTGAGGACATTTAAGATTTGCTTTGTCTTTGGTCAAATTCAAAAATTCCAGGATGTTTTCTTTAATTTGATTCCTTACCTTCCTAAAAGTAAGAAGTCTCTCTTCTTCTGTTCCTTGGACAAGAACAGGGTCTTCTAAAGTCCAATGCATCTTTTCATATTTACCCGGGAATATTGGACAGGTCTGCTTGGCATTGTCGCAGACAGTAATAACATAATCGAATTGTTGAACTAAGAATTCTCTTACTGATTTTGACCTGTGTTTTGAAATATCAACCCCTATCTCATTCATTACCTTAATGGCTAATGGATTCACTTCGGTTGGATTAATGCCTGCACTAAAAACCTCAAATTTATCGTCTCCTAAATGCCTTAAAAACCCCTCTGCCATTTGGCTTCTTGCGGAATTACCTGTGCATAAAAATAAGATTCTTTTTTTCATAATAACCACGCAAACGCCCTATTTTGGTAAAGATACCATTTTATTTATGAAATTTACAAGAGGAGTTAATCCTACGGGTTCTGCTTTATAAATCTCCGGTAGGCGACGGCAGAAGTTACGCAGGTCATCTTTATTATCTATATCGAGCTCTTTATCTAATAGACTAAAGATAATTCTTAATTTTTTTATTGCCCGCAAGGTTTGCTTAAATACATTATCTGAACTCCAATCTATATGCTGAAAAACTTCTTCATAAAAAGAATTTGATCCTATCAGGTAATAGCCGCCGTCAAATGCCGGCCCTAGCACACATTGTGTATCTTTTAACTTTTTAAAGGCATCGAGGATTAATTTTTTATTTAGAGCAGGACTATCTGTTCCAATGACCACAGTCCTTTTAGCCCCACTTTTGAAGGCGAACCTAAAAGCATTTGATATTTTCTCTCCCAAGTCTTTACCTTTTTGAGGATATAAAGCTAAATCCTCTCCCAACCATCTCTTTATCTCTTTTCTTTTCGAGGCGGGGGAATAAAATATCACCCTTGTAAAATTCTTATCTTTTATCCGCGCTAGAATTGTCTCTACAAATAAACGGTAAAGCTCGCTTGCATTCTCTTTGCCTATTGCCCGGGCTAGCCTCGTTTTGACAAAACCCTCTTGTGGATATTTGACAAAAATAATCAGGACATTATCTGAAAGCATATTTTTTTTAACAACAAGTTTTATTATTTTCATCAGATGGGCAGCAAGGATTAGGTGCGCCGTCTTTCTTTACATCTGTGAACATAAATTGCCCGGCATAAGGAATTCTTTTAAGTTTATTAGCGGTATCGGTACAGACCTCTATCGCAACCCCGCGGGGAAATATATGATTATCGTCATCGCGAACTTCTGAATAAGGTCCCAGATAGGCAGCATATTGGCCTATATAGACACAATCTTTACCTTTTTTTAATTTATATCCTCGTACCGTAATAGAGCAGAACTGTATGCCTTCCACTTCTTTGTATTTAAAATTTTCCAGAATCTCTAAGGCATAGAATCCTGCATCTTTTGCCTTGGACAAAAATTCAGTTTGGGTTAATGCCCCTGATATGCATTCCCCCCATAGTTTCCGGTCATCCTTCATAAAAAGCGGCACTTCTTTATTGCTAACGATATCAGAGATAACAAATCTGCCGCCATCTTTTAAGATTCTATGGATTTCCTTAAACACCTTAGATTTATTAGAAGATAAATTCAATACACAATTAGATGTCACCAAATCTACGGATTCAGATTCAACCGGTATATCTTCCAAAAAACCTTGTCTAAATTCACAATTTAAAAATCCTAAATCACCCGATACATACTCCAGGGCCTCATTGGCTTTGCTCAACATCTCTTCAGTCATATCCACGCCGATAATCTTCCCCATGACACCTACTTTTTTAGCGGCGATAAAACAGTCGATACCTGCGCCGCAGCCTAAATCCACAACGACTTCTCCTTGCGCGGCTAAAGCAAGGCTGATAGGGCTGCCGCATCCATAAGAGACAGCCAATGCATCCTTAGGAATATACGATATATCTTCCTTTTCGTAACTGGTCGGGCAGCAGAGTTCCTTTTTAGGCCTTATTGCTGCATCCTGATAAAAATACTTTACATTCTGTTGAACCGTATCTAGTTTTGACAAATCCAATGCACCCTGACAACTTGAACCTGAACCCGCGGCACAGGCAAGGCAGTGTTCACCAAAGACTATTTCTTTGCCTTCTAATTCTGCGGCGTCGATAGTATTGATTGTAAGAATTTTATCATTCTCATCCTTCAATGCCAAACCTAATGCTAAATTAAAATCGCAATCATAGAGCCTGCCATCCCATCCTACGCTTAAGAGATTGCGGCACATAAGATTTTCCAAAACATCAGCGTTAAAATTGTCCATCAAGAGTTGCTTATATTTTTCATAGCCTCCATTGTTTTTTAAACATTCGTTAAATCTTCCTATAGGAACATTTGTTATCGTAATAAGGCGATCGAATTCTATCCCATACTCTCTATTTAAATTGCGGTTATAATCTATTTCTAGTCTATGCTGTTCTAAAGGTAAGTTTGGCCCAATGGGATTATGCACTAAATCCAGCTGCATCTCATCGTCTTTCCCATAACCTAATTCATTTAAAATGCGCAGCGCCTTTAAGCTCTTTTCAAAGATGCCGTTGCCGCGCTGCCGGTCAACATTTTCTTTTATATAGCAAGGCAGCGAACAGATAAGATGAACTTTATTTTCTTTAAAGAAATTGGGCAGGTTTTCTTTGCCGGGCTCAAAGATAACCGTAAGATTAGAACGCGCAATAATTTCATTTACTAAAGGCCGTGCAGATTTTACCAGGTAATCAAAATTGGGGTTCAATTCCGGAGCGCCTCCAGTGATATCCAAGGTTAAACCGCTATTCTGCGAAAGGCATTTTAAGATATCGTCTATCACATTCCGCGGCATTACATTTTTTCCCGCTGGAGAAGCATCCATATGGCAGTGCAAGCAACTCTGATTGCAGATATTCCCCACATTGACCTGCAAGGTAGTAACTTTACCTCGTTTAACTATAGACGCTTTACCGGCTTCCTTACGACTATCCAGCATATTAAAAAATGCGTTCATTGCCCATTCTCCTTCGTTTTATGGTTTTGTTTTTCTTAAATATTTCTGCAGGAAATAGATACTTGCAAAAATTAATATCGCAACTATGATCATCCAAAAATTCTTAGGGTTAGTTAATACATTTATGATGGAAGCGCCGAAATATACCAAAGCAAACGAGCCAGGCATAATCCCTATTAACGTAGCGAAAAAATAGTCCCTGAATTTGACCCTTGTTATGCCTAAGGCCAAATTCTGTATATCCCAAGCGACATTAGGAATCAGCCTTACGAGAAGTACGGTTAGAAAACCGTGTTTTTCTATTCTTTTATCCAGATTTGATATTTTACCCTTAATTAATCTCCCCACTGCTTGACGCGCGAAATAGCGAGCGATGAAAAATTCGGCGTTTGCTGATATGTTTGCAGCGATCAATAAATAGATAAAACCCTTAAGGCCCCATATGGCTCCGGCAGACGCTGACAGCACGGCTGCGGGAAAGAGTATCAATGGTCTTAACAAATAAAAAATAATATAGACAATTGGCCCCCAGATACCCAAAGAATTTATCTTATCCTTAAATACCTCTAATGTAATCTGAGAGAAGTCTATATTTAAATAGCGCAGAATCAAAAAAAGACTTACAAAAAATAACACCAGAAACAATAATTTCATCCATGGATTTCTAAAAATTCCCATGCTCTCTTTGCCCCCTCTAAATCCTTCTCATTATATTCATGACAAATTTTATTATGGGGCTACTCATCTTTTCAAGCAAAGGCTTGGCAGCAGTCTTTTTAATGAGTTCGGAGAGCGTCGGGTAGATGAAAAGTGGGCCGGATAGCTTGCTTAAGGGTATCCTTAAAGATTTAGCGATTAAAAATCCCTGCATGATCTCCGAGGCTTGGGCACCCACAATATGAACACCTAAAATATTTCCTTTTTTATCAGTGATTATTTTTAGTATCCCTTCCTTTTCCGAGTCGGTAATTGCACGGTCAGAACTTGAATATTGCGTTTTATATACCTTTATATTTTTATGCTTTTCTCTTGCCTCTTCCTCGGTTTGCCCCAAATGGGAAAGTTCCGGATCGGTAAAAGTCGCCCAGGCTATATTTTGATAGCTCACCTTTTGCCAGGCGAGTCTCTTAAATAAAGCGTTACGCACGCATACTTGAGCCTGATAAGCGGCCACGTGACTAAACATATAAGGCCCCACCACATCCCCGCAGGCAAAGATATCTTTATTTGTCGTCTGTAAATATGGATTGACTTTAATGCCTTGTTTTGTAAACTCTACGTCTGCCTTCTCCAAGGAGAGGCCTTCCAAGTTAGGAGTTCTGCCTACGGCGACCAAAACGTTTTCTGCGGAGATTACTTCATGACTCTTGTCTTTACCTTCCAGGGTAGCGCGAACCAACCCCCATTGTTTGTCAAACCTCACTGCCTTCTTGCCGCTCAAAATCTGAATTCCTTCCTCTTTTAGCTTATTTTCTAAAATCTGCGACACTTCATTATCTTCTCTAAACAGAATCCTATCCATCATCTCAACGATATAAATTTTAACTCCCAATCTGTTTAAGGCCTGAGAAAGTTCTATTCCAATGGGCCCTCCTCCTAAAACTATTAATGATTGCGGCAATTTATCAAGGCCAAATACATTCTCATTGGTAAGATACCCTATATCTTTTCCCGCTTCTGACGGGATCCCGCTATTGCAGGAAAGGCCTTCTATTGAGGGGAGCATCGGATGAGAACCTGTGCAGATAATAAACTTTTTGGAAGTGAGCCTTTTGCCATTTAGCTCTACACTATTCTTATCTATAAACTGTGGAGGGCCAAAAATCACCTTAATCCCCCTTTTTTCAAAGACCTCTGCCGGATGATGCGTGGAAATCTCTTTTACAACATCTCGCACATACATAAGCGCTTTGCTCGGATTTAAGCGGAAATTTCCCTCAATCTCCAGGCCAAATTTTGAATGTCTCTTTAATAAATTTGCCACGCTCGCTGATTTTAAGAGCGCCTTTGAAGGCATGCAACCAAACCATGTACAATCCCCGCCTAATCTCTTTTTCTCCAAAAGAGCGGTCTTTGCCCCTAAAGTATTGGCTACACTGGAAGCAAACAAACCTCCTGCTCCGCCTCCAATTACTATAATATCAAAATCGTATTTCATAATGTCCCTCTATCTTTTAAACTATTCTCGAATTCTATTAAGAATTGCTTTTGTATCTCATTAAGGTGACCCGATGGCCTTTTTTCTTTCGCAATCGAAAGCGCCTCTTTGGTAGATACACCTTTCTTACGTATAAAATAGGCTGCCAAAAAAGTAGTCGTCCTTCCGTGCCCATTCTTGCAATGGATATAAGTTTTGATGTTATTCTTCATTAAATCGTCTAACGCATCTAATGAAACATTAATTAGTTCCAGAGAAGGTGCGGTGTCTTCTTTCCATGGAAACCAGAAAAAATATTTTACTCCTTGTGGGTTATCTAAATTCTCTGCCTCTAATGAAACATCTGTAGTAATGCCTTTGGATAATAATTCCTCATCAAAATGTCCCTGGCAACATATATTGTTTCCCGCATAGATGAGTTCCTCAATCTTGTTGTAACTCATCTTGATATGCATATGTTCCATTTCGCGAATTTCCTCTGGTGTTTGTCCCATGCCCTACCTCCTTTTTAAAATATCACCTAACATCTATATAGAGCCGCTTTAAGATATGTAATGGCACACCTAACATAAATCCTAGAGTCAAGAACCAATTGATAAAAGTTGTTTTCATGATCCCATTTTTCTCCCAACGGCGCGGTGACACAAAAACCTTATTATTTAATACTCTCAACCTCCCCTCTTTCTTCAATTTCTTGGAAAATAGCGTATCTTCAAACAGGATAACATCGTCAAATCCGTCTACTTTCAGAAATATATCCTTCCGCGCAAAGATTGCCTGGTCGCCGTAGAAGATTTTAAAAAGTTGAGCGCGGATATTTCCCGATGCCTCAATAAAGCGATAGATGATTCTATTTGAGTTTATTATCTGGGAAAGACATCCACCGATATAACCTTTAGTGAGATAATCTTCAATTGCCTCCAAAACACCTTCTTCAAAAAAGCAATCGGCATGTAAAAATAAAAGCGTATCGCCTCTTGCTATTTTTGCGCCTTCATTCATTTGTGAAGCTCTATTTTTAGAGGTTTGTATTACCTTCACGGGATACTTGCGCGCTAATTCAGCGGTTCTATCTGAACTTTGACCATCCGCTATAATTATCTCGGCTCTATCATGATAAGGCAATCTTTCTAAGAGCTGATTAATAACTTCTTCTTCATTATAGACTGGGATAATAATTGATATCATCGGATATACTGCAGTAAAGAGAAACAAAAACTAGAAAACGCTGCTGCAAGCGGTAAGGTCAAGACCCAAGCCAGAATAATCTGCCTGATGAGCGGAAAATTAGCTTTTTTGTTCACCAGGCCTATTCCAAAAAGTGAACCACAGGAGACATGCGTTGTGGAAACAGGCATACCCCACTTAGAAGCGAAGATTACCAGAAAGGCGGAAATGAGGTTTGCGCTGAAGCCTTGACCATGATTCATTTTTGTGATTCGTTTGCTCATCGTTAAAGCTACTCTTTTAGCATTTAATAATCCGCCTATAGCCATAGCAAGAGCCACAATAAAAATTCCCCATTTTAAAGAAAAAGCCCTCGTTATTAACAAAAGTGAAACGATCTTGGGCGTATCATTTAGCCCCCTGGCAAAACTTACTGCGCCACTTGAGAGATAGTGTAATTTATCAAGAATAGCCTGAGAGTCAAAGCCTAAAATCTTGCCTTGATAATACTGCTGGCAGTTTTGGAGTTGGTCTATGGTAAGGGCGATACCGGTTGATTTTAAGAGGAGTGTCCCATTTGGCTGTACACATACTGGTTCTGCCTTCTGTCCGATACAAAGACACATCTGATGTTCAATACCTAATCTCATCCTGGCAAATCTAAAAAAGGGATAAATAATTAAGGCAAGCAGCGCAGAAAGTAATGGGCTTACCAAGAGAGGCAAAAGAAAATTACTTCCCAGCATTTGAAGATTTATCTGGGCGCCTACACTTACTAATCCTGCTCCGATTAACGCACCAGTTAAACTATGCGTGGTAGATATAGGTATGCCAATTAAAGTAGCAATAAATACTGTAAATGCTGCTCCAAGAGCAACAGAGATTAAAAAATGCGGGTCATTATTTATTGTATTAGGAACTAAACCCTTTCCGCTAAAGGATATGATGAGATTAGAAGAAATAAAGAATGCAGCAATTGAACCTAAAAAAGTAGTTATCGTTGCCCAGCAAAGTGCTTTTTTGTAGTCAGTGGTACCGCTTCCAAAAAGGGTTGCTACGCCTTTAAAATTATCGTTGGCACCATTGGCATAGGATAAGAATAATGTAGCTAACAAAATAAATATGATACCTACCACCATTTTACCTTTCTATTTTTCCAATTCCACTCCCAAAGCGCCATTAAAGCGGTTAAATACATTCATTAAACCAATAATGATGGTAAGATTTACGATCTCACTATCTGAAAAATAAGATTTAAGCCGCTTAAATAACTCATCAGATACATCTTCTGCATCTTTTGTTACTTGTCGCGCATACTCGATAACCGTCTTTTCCTTATCCGAAAAATCTTCATCGAGTTTCTCTGCTTTCCATGACTTTAGTTGTTCATCTTTTACGCCGGACATTTTTGCCATTTGAGCATGATGCGTGAGACAATAATTACAGCGATTTATACGGGATACTTCTAAGTTTGCTAATTCCTGCAAGTTCGGCTCGATGGTTGATTCTTTAGATATCGCCTGATACAAATCGAGTATCGGTTTAAGCGCCTTTGGATAGCGAGCGATGGTAGCAAAAAGATTCGGAACCATCCCAAATTGCCCCTCCATTGCCTCCAATATATTTTTCGTTTCTCCCTGTGCTTCTTCTTTCTTCAGCGGCATAATTCTTGGCATAGTAAATCCACCTCTCTATTCTTTTCCGGCCCATTCCTTTAATATTTTTTCATCGATTATCGTTATGTGCTTTTCGTTTATTTTTATAAAGTTATCATTTTTGAAGTCATTTAAAATAACAGTAACGGTTTCGCGTGTGGCTCCGACCATATCAGCTAATTCCTGGTGAGTGATTTTAAAGGCGATTTGAATTCCCTCGGATGTCTTTTCCCCAAACTGTTCAGCCAATTTTAAAAGGATGCTTGCGATCCTTCCGGGAACGCCACGGAAAACTAAATCTTCTATTTTACTCTCCGCTTCCTTAAGCCTCTGATTTATCTTTTCGATCAATCTCAAGGCTATCTGCGGCATTTCCTTTACTGCCTCATGAAAATCTTCCTGACGAATGGCGCATATATAGGAATCCTCCAATGTTTCAGCGTATGCCCCGGATGTGCCCCCTTTTATCGCTGACATCGTTCCAAAAATATCACCGTCACTAAGAATAGCTAATGTGATCATTTTCCCATCCGCTGAAAGTTTAAAAATTCGAACCCTGCCCTTTTTAAGGATGAACATCGCATCATCTTTATCTTGTGCGGAATAGACGATTCCCTTCTTAGGTATATTTTTCTCTCTCGCTATAGCGCCGACTTTCTCCATCGCCTCTTTGCTTAGGCCATGGAATATATCGCATTGTTTTAAGTACCAGAGTTTATCCATTGTTTATAAGTATATAAAATTTTGATAACTACGTCTGTATGCTATATTACAAAAATTAAAATTTTTCCCCTAATATTTTAACTTAGATTAGAGGCAACTATATTTGTAATTTTAGTGGTACAGTTTTCAAGCGGGGCACACCACTTAAGGAGAGCCCGGACAGAAATGAAATGTACCCCGGAATTAAAGGCAATGCACAGGGGGGAGAGAAAAGAAAGCACCCCAGCAATAAATGCAACTCCTATGGAAATCTGCGACATATCTTCATACCTCCTTTAAAATTATCATGCTACTTCTTTTTTAAATCCACTTTTTTGCATTATTTTCCGGTTGCCTTTCTCAATATCTTATTCAAAATATCGTGATGTGCCTCGCTATCCTCTGCTTTTCCCCATTTTTCTTCTACCTTTTTCCATAATATAGAGGGGGTTTCCTGATGACAACCTAAACATACATTAAGTCGTTTTATCCTCTTCATCTCTTCTTTATTGAACGGTCGGGCACCTACATGGCTGGTTCCTTGAATCTGATTGCCTTCTTCGTCAACGATACGCTCCAATTCAAAAGGGATATCAAGACCGTTCAATTCGCTAATATAATGGCCGGAACCTAACCCTAATGTTTTTGGTTCACTGTGGCAGTTTTCACAAGTGCGCGCTTTTCTGGAAACAGTATGCGGCTGTATAGGATTATGAGCAATTCCAGAATGACCATCAGCAGTAACAAAAATTTTATTCAATTCTACTGCTTTTCCATCTTCCCCTATTTGAGTGAAGATTGCTTGACATCCTGTAGTAAATGGACTTACTTTACCTTCCGAATTTATACCTAATATAGGAGTTTCCCATCGTAGATAACTGCGAGATTCTTCCCATTCATAGGTAGCGCCTTTAGATTCATCAACCCAATCGTAACCTTTCTTTCTGATGTCCATCTTCGCATGACAACCGTAACATTGAGGTGTCCAGTTTGAGTGGCATGCATAACACTCAAGTTTATCCATATGTCCTTTGATACGCATTGCAGCCGGTAGAGCGTTTCTTTCTGCCAATGTTCGAATCTGTGTTATATCGTGAAGTTTCCCATCAATTTTACCTTTGAGTAAGATTTGTTCGTTTTGCTTTGCAAGATTTGTCATAAGATTACCGCGAGATGTCTTAAGCTCAGTATACTTCTCAACAGTCCCATGGCAATCTATGCATTCAATTTCAACAGCCTGTTCGCGTTTACTATAAATGTTACCATCGCCATGAATATCGTTTGAGGTATGGCAATCAATGCAATGTATACCTTTTTCAAAATGGACATCTTTTTGTAGATAGTTATAATGTTTCCCATGCAATTTGGGTTGTTTTGTGCCATCGGCTGTGAAAGGAGTGCCATAACCATCAGATTCCATCATTCCAAGGAAACTAACTCCTGTTCTGCCGCCTCGGTTATGGCAGCGAACACATTGCCAAGCAGGAATTTTTGCTGTTATTTCATGACGAATAGGATGTCCTGGCTTATCCTTAGGAATGGTCTTGTCTCCCGAACGACTTAGACCATCATCAGCATATAAAATATGGCAAGCTGAGCAACCGCTTGCGCGGTAATCGCCTGTTTCTTGTGCACCCTTTGTCCAGAGATGGCATCTGAGGCATTGGTTGCGAAGATAATCATCGATAGGTTGACCAGACTCCTTATAATGAGGCAACGGCTGTAATGCTTTCACTGCTCCAAGTTCTTCAGGCACATCGCCATCTTCGTCTTTAATTTCTCTTACTGCGTAGATAGCGTTCTTCTCTTTTTGCGCCGCCCAAAGATAGCGTGAACCGCTAATCTTTCCTGCACTTGTCGCATGTAATGATTTCCTCACTCTACCTACAACATCCTCGTGGCACATCCCACAGGTCTTTTCAACGATATTCAAGTCGCCGGGATTCTTATATAATCCAATATGAGCAGTTTCCTTAGTGGAAGCATCTTGCTTGCCTTGGTGACAATTAACGCAAGCAAGGTTCTCATGTTTTTCACCAATGGACTCAATTCCTTGATGGCATTGGAGACAACCTTTATGCTGGTTTTCGCCGCTGAATGCTTCAGATAATGCTCCCCCAAAAAATAAGATGGAAATTGTGATTAGCGGTATAATTCTTTTATACATAAATATTTCACTTTTATTTTAATTAAATTATTTTTAATTCAGAAGCTCCTCCACCTTATTTATATCTGTTGTAGGCAGCTCGCAACCATAATTTTCACAGACATAAACGGTAGTTTTCCTATCCAGCGGCGGTTGTTCTTTAAGAAATGGTATAAGGCCAAATACTTCTTCTGCCTCCTTTTCTTCAGCAGGACGAAATGCTAAAACCTTATTGGGGATAAACCGTTTATAAATACTTCTCAACGTCTCGGAAGTCTCTTTTGCATTTATATCTCCTGCAATTACAATCTCCTTCGAAGGGCCTAAGGCAAAATCAAAAGCAATAAGCATCTGGGGATATGCGTTTGGCATCTGTGAAATTTCATTGGAAAAGGTCTTAAAAAGAGATTCTGCTTTTGATTCAAAATCTTTCTCCATTGTAAGCCTTCCCATCCGAATTAAATCTAAGGCGGCAAAGGAATTACCAGAAGGAATCGCACCATCATAAATTTCTTTCGGACGAACCAGAAGCTTTTCAGCATCATTTGCAGTAAAGAAGAAACCCCCTCTCGATTCATCCCAAAAAAGCCGTAGCATATCGTTTGCCAGACGCTTTGCCTCTCTTAAGTAATCCGTATTAAATGTTGCCTCATAAAGATCGATGAGGCCGTGGATGAAAAAGGCGTAATCCTCAATCGTCCCGGCAATCGCCGATTCTCCTTCACGCCAGCGGTGCAATAATCTGCCGTCTTCTCGCATAAGATTCTTTAGGATAAATTGAGCTGACCTCTCTGCGGCTTCACGGTAGCACGGCTCGTCAAGGACACGTGAGCCAAAAGAAAGAGCTGAAATCATCAGACCGTTCCAGTCAGTAAGCACCTTATCATCTAAATGCGGTCTTGGCCGTTCAGAGCGCATGAGAAATAGTTTCTTTTTCGCATCATCAATAATTTTTCCTATATCTTTAACTGATTTCTTAAATTTCTTAGCCGCCTCTTGTTCGGTGCGCGCTATATAAAGAATATTTTTTCCTTTAAATTCCCCCTGCGGATCACTAAGCGCATTTCCATTAGGCTCAACGCCAAAATAATAACTAAAAATCTCAGCTTGTTCTTTACCTAAGATATTTGTAATCTCATCCTTACTCCATAAATAAAATGCGCCTTCTTTTTTCCTTCTGGGATTTTCTAAAGAGGGCGAATCTGCGTCCTCGGCTGAATAAAATCCACCTTGAGAATCAACCATATCACGAAGGACATATTCAAAAATCTCCCTGGCAGTATTAGCGTATTCTTTTTTGCCAGTTGCCTGATAAGCCTCTAAATAAGCTCTGGAGAGAATGGCTTGATCATAGAGCATCTTTTCAAAGTGGGGAATGCGCCATTGTCCATCGGTAGAATAACGGTGAAATCCGCCGCCGATGTGGTCGTAAATTCCACCTTTGACCATGGAAGTCAAGGTCCCCTCAACCATCTCAAGTGATTTAGATTCGCCTGAGCGTTTCCAATACCTTAGCAGAAAAGAGAGCGAATGACCCATAGGGAACTTAGGCGCACTGCCAAAACCGCCATAGGTAAAGTCAAATCGCTGGACAAACTGAGCGTAAGATTTCTTAAGGGTTTCTTTATCCAAGGGAAAAATCTTCTTACCGGTGGTTATAACTTGCTGTTGAATTGCCTGCGTTAAAGATTCGCCGGAACGAAGAATTTCGTCTCTACGATTCTTCCAGGCATCGGCAATAGAATTGAGAGTGGTTTTAAGCCCTGGTCTACCCCACCTATCCTCAGGAGGAAAATATGTCCCACCATAAAAAGGTTTTTTGTCCGGCGTAAGAAATACTGTTAGCGGCCAACCACCGCTTCCTGTCATAGCCATTACCGCGCTCATATAAATATTATCTATATCCGGGCGTTCCTCTCTATCTACCTTGATAGATACAAAATATTTATTCATAATCCCGGCTATCTCGGGATTAGAGAAAGATTCCTCTTCCATCACATGACACCAGTGGCAGGTAGAATAACCAATCGACAAGAAAATCGGCTTATCCTCTTTCTTCGCCTTTTCAAATGCCTCCTTTCCCCAAGAATACCAATTCACAGGGTTATGGGCGTGCTGCAATAGATATGGGCTTTTTTCGTTAATAAGTCGGTTTGTATAGAGTTCTTCCGCACTCAATGTAAAACCTCCTATCAATAAAAGGTAGACTTCCGCTAATAAAAGAAGAGGCCATTTACGACTTCTCATTTAGTGACCAATCATAATTAAGGTATTTTATCTTTGGTTTTGCCTTTTTTATAAATTCTGCATCATCGCGAGGCAGATACTTACTTATAAATTTTATGATGTCGCCAAAATCTTCGTTAAACCACTTGAATATCGAAGAAATATAAAGTGTCCTAATGCTCTTATCCAGTCTAACCTTGGTCTTATCGTTGATAAATTTACTTGCCTCTCTATCAAGCTGTTTATCTAAACTTTCACTACTAAATGGCGCTTCGGCTAATTTAGGACAGCCTTTTGAAGCGCATACTAAAGCAAAATGAATACGCGGCTCTTTGAATTCCCTTCTTAAGATCCGGTGCTCAATTTGATTCAACGTAAGTTTTCTGCCTGCAACATTAAACTTGATCTTATCCCAAGCTCCGGGTATGTCTTTGATGCTCTTAATCGGATAGTAATCCACAATGACTTTTAATGTCAGGGCGTTATAGACATTGAGATAAAAGGCGATTTTTTCATTCCGCGGCATAGAATTTAGGGCGTCATTATCTATCTCGGCCACTGCCTTCAGATATTTATCCAATGCGGAAGGATTATTTTTTAGAGTAGCATAATCCACCTTTCCATCATCTACAAATTTTCTCAAAACTTCTCCGTAAAGACTGTGGTCGAAATATAAATCTTGCGCAAAAGCCAAAGAAGTAAATCCAAACCTCAAAAGATTCTTTTTAGCGGAATCTAATTTGGGATTTGAAGTAATTGCCATCTCATAATGCTGATGAGCCGCTTTTATATCCCCTTGTTTTTCAAAGACAAGGCCTAAATTATTGAGCGCATACGCATAGCTTGGATTACCTTCAATGGCAATTGAGTATTCTTTAGCTGCCGCATTAAGCACCCCTTTACGCAAATAGGCGTTGCCAAGATTATAGCGTAGTTTGGGATCGGCCGGCCGATATTTGAGCGTATCTCGATATATGCTTATATCATCGCGCCAAAGAGCATTACGCTGTATACTTAAGAAGCAAAATAATAAGATAATACAGGAGAAAACAAATTTATTTTTCAATATATTGTTTTGAGCGATGAGTTTTCCAGCTATCAGGAAAAAACCAAAAGAGCCGATATAGAGCCAATGTTCTGCCATATCCGAGTTAAATTTAAAAAATCCCAAAAACGGAAAAATCCAAAAGACAAACCAGACCAGACCAAAACGCAGGTATTTGTCTTTAATGAATTTTACCGATGCAAAGATAACCCCTAGAAAGATTAGGGTGGATAAAAATAGCGGCATTTGAAGCAAGATATCATCTTCCTGCAAGCTGTGCTGCATATGAAGATTAAAAGGAAAAATCAGAAGTTTAAGATAAAATAAAAAAATCTTTGGGGAAGAGATAGCGTTGCCCAAACTAATGCGTATTGGCTCAAGTTTTACAAAAAGATATCTAAAAGACAGATAAAAAACAGCCAATCCTACAAACATGATATTGCTTATAACCAAGAATCTTTTACCCCCAAATCCTGATGTAGAATTTTTATAAAAGTAAATGCTATAAAATAAAACTATTACAGGAAAGATTAAAGCAATCTCTTTGGAAAATAAAGCCGTAAGATATGAAAAAAGCGCTGTGCATAAATAAAAAATTTTTCTTTTGTCTATAGAATCCAAAAAACGAAGGTAAAGATAAAATGAGAGAAAAATAAAAAAGCCGCAAATAAGATCAGACCTACCAGAGATATAAGAGACGGCCTCGGTATGCACCGGATGTACAGCAAACATTAATGCTGATATAAATGATACATTGGGCGATTGGGTTAATCTAAGACATAAGAAAAAAATTAAAATAACACAGGCCAAATGAAAGGCGAAATTGGTAAAATGGTAACCAAATGGATTTTCCTTAAACAAACTCCAGTCAAGGAAGACTGTAAGATAGGGAATTGGCCGGTAAAAAATCTGGGCCGTAGGGTTTAAGAAGACCTCCCTTAACCCTATCGGCCCATCTAAGGCATCATTCCGGATGATATTATTTAGATCATCCCAGACAAAACTATTACCAAAGGAATTAAGATAGGTCAAAAAAGCAATCAGGCTAAGCGCAAAAACATATTTTTTCATCTTTTAAGATTGAAGAGCAACCTTTAGGTGTGCTCCTCAGGTGCCATAGCCGGCCCTATATCTACTATCTCATCGTCCTTATAGGTAAATCTTGGTTTGCCGTCTTTTTTATGGATTTTTGTCTGATAAACTTCCAGGGTTCCTTTTTTTGTCTTCTTCATCCAGAAATCCACATCATATTTTGTCTTACCATCGTCGGTAACAAAATCCGTGCAGGCAAAGTAGGCATCATCTTTTTTAATGTAGCTGACCTTATCTTCATGTACCTTAATTAGCTTAAGGTGCAGGTTCTTGCCCTCTTTAGAATCAGAGATCGGGAAAATCCCATTGTTAACATTTGTCACCTTATTGATGTGTTCTTTTATACCATTTATAATCTGAGCAGCAGAAAGCATAGCTTTCTTGCCAGGATGTTCTGCGCCCTCTCCTGGATGCTCTTCTGTATGTGTCTTTCCCGGATGTTCACCGGGATGCTCTGCAGCTATAGATACCTTTGAAAGCCAGAACACGATTGCTAAAATGGATAAAAAGCAAATTAACTTTTTCATCTAAAAGTACCTCCTTTTTTGCATTCAGATTTAATCTACAATTCCAAACCTTACCTTCCAAAACCTATATTAACCACCTCCTTTCAGATTTTTATACGAGAGTTCGATATCCATATCATTAAATTGCTGACCGTTCAATTCTGCATAGGGATAGACAAAGAAATTAAGGGATCTCAAGTCACGCGCCTCTTTAAGGATTATATCCCTTCCAGCGGTAAGGCGAATTCTATCCTCATCGATGTTGCCGAAGTAGTAATCGCGCTTTTGGGGATATTTATCCGCTTCTGAGATATCTACGGGTATCCAGCCTTTTCCTTTTATATAAAACTTCGCCCAGCAGTGATAACCATTGAGCTTCCCTTCCTGCGGCTCTTTTGGCATGCGAAATCCTATCTCAAATTTCGCGGGTATACCTAAAGAGCGGACTAAAGATATAAACAAAGAATGATAATCCGTGCAGATGCCCTTTTTATATTGCAAAGTCAAAAGGCTATCTCCAATACCGCATACCTTCGGGTCATCCTTAGAATAGGTGAGTTCATCTATGAGATAATCATAAATAGCCCTTGCCTTTTCCAGATTATTGCTTTTACCATGCGTTATCTCCTCGGCCAATTTTTTTATCTCGCCATTTACAGGCACGAGTCTATCCGCCTTTAAGAAGCCGGACAAGTTTTTAGATGAGGTTTCTAAATTACCGGAAGTACTATATTCCCTTCTTTTCGCCATGAAAGATAAGATTATCTGAATAGGCATACCGTAGCTTGCATCTTTTTTTGATTTAATAAAAAGGATCTTATTGCCATATTCTTTATCCATAATTACATCTGCCTTAAATGGTCCGGACACTTTAAAATCCTCTATCGCCTGCCAGTTATCATTCACAGGATAAGGAATCCAGACGCGCAATTCGCTTACATCATTAGGAAAGTTTTTAAACAGAATCCTCTCTTCTATAAGAAATGACCTTTCTTTCGGGGAAAAGCGAGCGGCTAATTTACTTATCCCTAAAGGTAAGATTATTAATGTAGCAATTATAACAACAAACTTTTTCATAATCCTAAAGGATAGGCCTTCCTGACACCATTAAAGGAAGGGCCTAACATTATAAACTGGCTAAGTATAGCAGCTCTGCCTCATCTAAATCAGAAACAAAAACACAAGCTATCCCCTCATCAATCCACAGGGCGCTATTAAAACCCCTCTCCTTGCTCAAATAAAAATGCTTGTTATTCACCGTCATCTTCTTTGCTGTTGGAAATTTTAAATTTTTCGCATCGAACATGAATACAGATATATTGTGACCGTCCTTCTCATACATAATATAAGCGCTCTTTTTATTCTTAAAACTGCAAATGCGCGCGCCCAATAAATTCACATTTTGAGAAGATAGGTCCGGCGCCATAACCTTAAAATCCAATTTAGCCTGAAGCCATTTAGACACATCCTGCGATTTCTTTGAGACAATATGCATTGAGAGACTACCTTGTAAAAATTGAATATGTTCTCTAACCGTTTCACTGTAAATAGGGAACGGCTTACTGATAGAAGATAATAAAACGAATATTAAGATTACTCCCGTAATACCTATTAATGCTGGCTTTAAAACCGGCGAAATAGACCATCTAACCTTTTTTTTGTTTAAAACTGCTATTTGCTTTAAAATTTTCTCCTTTAATTCATATGGCGCTTTCTCCCTTGGAACACTGTTTGCAATTAAAGAGTTTATAGTCTTTTCCTGTTCCAATTCTAATCTGCATAAAGGGCAAGTTGAAGGATGGTCTTTTACCAACTGACTCGCTTGGCTGTCTAATTCGCCATCCAAAAATGGGTAGAGATACTCTTTAAATTCACGGCAATTCATTTCTACTCTTTTCATCCTCCTTGGCATATTCGGATAATTGTTTTTTCATGACCTGCCTCGCGGTATAAAGCCTGGACATAACTGTGCCTTGAGGCGCATCCATAATCGTGGCTATCTCTTTATATGAAAACCCCTCCTCATAGAATAACATCATGGTGGTGCGCATTTCCTCTGGTAACTTATCAATTGAAGATTTGATGTTTTCGCTGAATATCTCCTCTTGGGCGCCGGTGATTTCCGGAAGGCTTATAAAATCTTTTACCTCTTCGAAGTCTACCATTTGAGGTTCTTTCATTCTTTTACGATACTCGTTGATGAAGATGTTTCTCAGTATGGTAATTATCCATGCCTTAAAATTTGTCCCCTGCCTAAATTTATGGAAGAAGCGATATGCCCTTAAAGCTGCCTCCTGCACCAAGTCTTCGGCATCCTGTCTATTTTGTACCATTCTAATTGCGACATTGTAGAGAGAGTCGATATGCTCTAATAGTTTCTCCTCAAACTCTCTCTTCAAGTTTTCATTTCGGGCTAAATTGAACACGCTTTGCTCTATTTTTAGATTTTTCTTCCTTCACTTATTAATAACAAAAAATCGCTTGGATTTATTCATTTTTTCTAAAAAACCAAAAAACCTCCTTGAAACGCACCTCTAAGGAAAGCCTATCCTTTAGGGTTAGATATAATATTCGGCGAGAAGTTCTATCGGATGGACGACTTTTGCTGAAGTGGCTTGCGCTATCTGGGACTTGCAGGCGCCGCAACCTGTCACGACATAGTCGGCGCCGGCTTCTTTTATCTCCCTGAATAGTTTATCTCCGATGGCGAGCGAGAGATCATAGTTCTTCTTTTTGAACCCGAATGTGCCGGCCATGCCGCAGCAGGAATCGGTGATCTTCTTTATCTCTATCCCCGGGATGAGCCCGACCAGGCATTCCTGGAGGTTGCCTATCTCCTGCGCCTTCAAATGGCATGGCACATGGAATACGACGCTCTTCTTCGACGGTTTGAAACCGGTGTTCATCTCCCCCTCGTTGAACAACAGCCACAAATATTCATGTATATCGAAGGTCTTCTGCGAGACGAGCAGGGACGCCGCCGTGGGCAATATCCTCTGGTAATCCTCCTTCAGCGCGATCCCGCAGCTCGGGCATCCGGTAACGATATCGCCTCCGGCCTTTACCGCCTCATACAGCTGCCTGACATTATATGTGATATCCTTCTTGACGGCATCTACATTGCCGGATGATATGCTCGGGATCCCGCAGCAT
>Ga0209541_10006477_pt1 | contig 19935 bp, 27 predicted proteins | sample RifCSPlowO2_01_FD_184027 | JGI IMG/M metagenome (GOLD analysis project Ga0209541, IMG submission 184027) | Groundwater microbial communities from Rifle, Colorado - Rifle CSP2_plank lowO2_0.1 (SPAdes) (version 2) | ecosystem: Environmental > Aquatic > Deep subsurface > Groundwater | place... | reverse complement strand
CCAGAACCCATCATATTATTTCCCATCATCATATTCATCATACTTCCGCCCATCATTCCCATTGTTGCACTACTATCATCATTGCAATAAAGCCTTTTAGCCATCTGAATATGCATTTGTTTTAATGTGGAAGAATTTTCTCCTCCCATCATATCATCCATTAATTCATGAGCTTCTCCAGGATGCATCTTCTCCATATAATAATCTCCAATCATCTCTAACTGATCTTCAGAAAGCTTATCGCATGGGATTTCAGCATTTATTGTTGCTTCAGCTTGTTCAAAAGAATCGTGTTCTGGATGGCTGCTATGTGCGCTGACATAAGTTGATGACAATATTAATATTAAAAACGTCAGTAAAATACTAAAAAATAACTTTCTCATTTTCTCACCTTATAATCCTTTTATATTCTCAATAACCTTTTTAAGTTTCTCTTCCACAGTTTCAGCAATTCTCTTGAGGGTTTTATTGTCAATCATGCTCATTGCCTGTGTTGGGAGTATGGTTGAAACAAATACTTTGTTTTTGTCTTCGTAAACAATTACATTGCATGGCATCAGTAATCCTATGTCCCTCTCTGCAAGCAATGCTTTATGTGCAAATGCAGGGCTGCATGCGCCTAATATGATATACTTATCAAAATCTACATCTAATTTTTCCTTTAATTTTGCTTTCACATCAATCTCTGTTAAAACACCGAATCCTTCTTTTTTAAGCTCTTCTTTTGCCTTATTTATTGCTTCATCATAACTCATATTCACTTGTTTTTTATAACCATACATATTAATCACCTTCTGCAGTACTAATATTAATTATCACATATTAAATACTATCCCTCAACATACTAGCTGTTAATAACTGTTAATAATTTACCACTTAAAAATTCTTTCATTGGTTTGAGGTATTCCAATAATCTTTATTACTAAATCATTTATTATATTTATATCTTTATTCATATCAATCTGGAATACAAGTTCGCCTGAGACATGATGCCCTTGCAATGAAGGTGCTGAAATAGGGTTTATCATTTTTCCATCATATTCAAGTCTTGTTATTTCTTTTAGATTAAACTGTGATAAATCCACTGAATGTGTATTAATGCTTATTTCAACTGCAAGTTTGCTTTCTGTTTTTCCTTTTGGAGTTAATATGACTGATACATCCCCATTTTCAGTGCTTCCGGTTGAAATAGAATTTAGGAATTTTTGAGGTAATGGAGATAATTGCTCTTTTTCGTCGATATTGTCTGATAATTTATTATTACCTATACTGCTGTCTATTCCATTATCATTCAGTACTTCATCACCATTGTCATTCGATATTTCGTCAGATAATGAAGACTTTTCCGTGAAATTTTCTTTTACAAATACAACAGCAGAATATATCAAAATGCTGGCAAAAATACCAAGAATGACTAAAGTTATGATATAAAATATTAATTTGTCTTTGTTAATGTTTCTCACCTTATTGTTGTTCATATAATCTCATTTTCCACCAGTGTATATCACTTGTGGCGATCGGTTTTCTTTGATTCTCATTTGCACATCTTTTTATTCAGTCTATCTCTCACAAAAAGCAAAATGCTTATGATAATAATAATCCCACCGCTAATCCAAAATATTATGGAAAAATTTTGTAAAGATTGAAAAGGTACGCCTGCTGTAATAAGCCCTGAATTAAATAAAATCAATTTCATGGAAATGCATTTTTTCTTTAAGTATAATCCCATAGTTGCTAATAAAATAACTAATGCAAGTATCCATAATGGCACTGCTAATTTAGTTAAGAATAAAAGAGGCATTCCGACTATGGTAATGCCGATAATGCTGAGTATTGCAATTATGGCTAAACATACATTATGACATATTTGCCATGAACCGAGGATGCTTGCAATTCCTGAGATGCTTCCTGTCGCTCCTATAATCCTTTCTTTTAAGTTTTCGATCTTTTTAATCATAATTCATCAGTCTTCCCATTTTTCAATTTTTTCTCACCAGTTTTTGCAGCATTCAATAATCTTTTTTATGAATGAATTGATTAATGATTGTTTGTTATCTTTTTTTTCATTATCATTTCGTCTACTCTTATAAAAGTAAAGCAATAAAAAGAATGCCCATAAAATCAATAACATGCTAATTATTGTTAAAATAAAATCGGATTTTTCCAATAACAAATAAGCTGAAAAAATAAGTGTCAAAAGGAATGGCAGGCGAAATAATTTTAATTTCTCATCTGCCTTTTTTTCTGCAAGATAAAATATCCCCAATATTGACTGCCCTATGAGCAGGGCTATAATAGTTTTATTTGTAAAAATACCTAACCAAAATAAAATAAGAAGTATAACCCATGTTGTGAATACAGATGCACAGATAACACAGAATTTCTTTTTAATCATTTTCGGCAGCAATTCTTTTAATATTAGAAACAAAATGAAAAATACAATAATTCCGCTAATGGTCAATATTAAATCTGTCATTTATACCACACAGTTATTATACACAAACTCTCCCTTTCTCTTACTATATCGCAAGCTGCAATATCACTCCAAGTATTATCAATAATGAAAATGTCAAAATTACTCCCTGAAATGGCATTGTTATTCCATTTCTAAGAGCAGTTATTTTCATGCTGATAGTCGGCGTTAATGAAACTATTAATCCTCCAATTATGCTGCCGACCAAAAATAAATTTATCAGATAAGTCCTGTTAAATAATGAACCGTAATCTCCGAAATATGATATAAATAATGGATATGGTGGAATTTCTATAACTGATAATAGAGGTATTACTGTCAATAAAAATGAAGAACTGACTAATACTGGTGTTTTCAGCATGTGATTCTTCTTTATCAAATTTGACATCCACCAACCCATTGAAACTGCAAAAGCGCCTATGAACAACCCAATAACTATTTTATCAACACCAAGCCATGCAGCACCACCAGCAGCAGCGACAGCGCCGACTGTACATAATGGACAATGAGCCATAACTACTTTTAAAGAAAAATAAAAAGAAAAGATAAAAGAAAAAATTATTGGAAGCAATTTCTTTTTGTTCATTTTTATCGCTCATAAATTTTTACACTTTTCTTTTTTTAATCTCTTTAACTCTCTTATACACTTAAAACCAAATTACATCCGCATAAATTCTTCTGTACTTCCATCAGCATGTACTGCATAAATTACAAATGGTCCTGTTTTTGCGCCTGCCATTCCTGGTGAACCTGAAGGCATTCCAGGCATAGCAATCCCTGCAATATCCGGTTTTTCAGATAATAATTTTTCAATAGCTTCAACAGGAACATGCCCTTCTACAAAGTAATTGCCAATAACAGTTGTATGACAGCTCTGCATATTGCTTGGAATATTATACTTAGCTTTAATAAGGGATATGTCTTGCACGTCAACTACTTCTTGGTCATATCCTTCTTTATCCATGTACTGAGTGTAAATTCCGCAGCATCCGCATGAAAAAGATTTGTATATTGTGACTTTTTCTTTATTCTCTGTATCTGCATCATTGCTTGAGTTTGAGCTGCAACCTGCTATAACTAATAATAAAATAAAAATTAAAAACAGCAAAATTTTTCTTGAAAAGATCGTTCCATTATTTTTCATAATTGATGTTCCTTTCATATTCAACAACCTCCAACCATTGCTGGCGCTTTGGTAGTTGCTGTTCTTGTAGTTGTTAAGCTATTAGATGTGGATGTTTTACCAGACGTTACTGCTGTACCTACACTGACTGTTCCGCTTTTTATATCCTCTTTTAGTCCGCTTATCTGAAATGCCTGCACTATTGAGAATACTAATAACAAGCCGACAATTGCAATCATAACATAATTATTAAGGTTGCTTTTAACTTTATTTTCATCTTTTAATTTGCTGCTTGTTTTAGCTTCTGTTCTTTTCTCTTTGATTGCAGCCTTTCTATGCTTGGTATGTTTAAGTGCCTCTGTTTTTTCTGCTTTAAAGCTTCTTCCTGTTTTTGTACTTTCAGGTCTTAAATTCATACTCATTTTTGCTTTCTTTTCTTGTTTACTGCTTATATCATTGTTCATGTCATCATATTCATTCAAATTATCATCTTGTTCCATTTTAACAACCTCCTACCATTCCGCCTGAGCTTAAGCTTGTTTGACTGCTGCTTTGCACTCTTGATGGAATTGTGCCATGCATTTCATAGTTCATTATTTCATTTTCTGTCCAGCTTGTTGTATCTAATTGACCATTACTGCTAACTGCATTTCCGCTTATACTTTTTTTTAATGAACTTATTTGGAATACTTGAATTCCTGAAGCAATAACAAGCACAGCCAAAACAATAAAAACGATAAATTCAGTTTTCATTTTAACAACCTCCTACCATGCTTCCTCCAGATGAAGCACCTTTTTCAATTCCTCTGTACTTATTGCTTGCAAGATTGATATAATTTAATTCAATCCCTTTCTCTTTTAATATTGCTGCTTTTTGCTCTATGATTGTCGGGAAGAATAATGTTTTCCATTTTCCAATCTCTTCAAGAAGCTCTTCATCTGTATATTCATCTCCATGTTGTGTTATAAGGTATTTTGCCAATCCTCTCATTGCATAGCTGTGTGCGCATCCGCATGCAGATTCTCCGCTTTCAAAGATTACTGAGCGTGCACCGCAGCAGTATTCGCATGATATACCATTTTCTAATTTGTATAAAACATTAATATACCTCTCTAAATCATTTCCTGTTAACTGGATTGCTTGATCCATCTGACCAAGCTTGTTTATTGTACGGTCTGCCTTATTAGCATCGTCAGGAGAAACGTCATCATAACTAATTCCCAGCTCATTTCCGTATACAGCAGGCACGCCAGTTGGAATGACCCCTAAAGATTCACTTCCTCCTACAAGGTTATTCCCAGAATTACCGAAAAAGCCTTTTATTGTTGCTAATTGCAGTGAATTTGATATTAACATCAATGCAGCAGCAACCAGCAATACCGTCAATATGTTTGTTCCATACTTGTCTAAAAATTCCATTTTCTCACCTTGTTTAATATTACTTTATACTTTATTTTAATTAATTATTAATTTCGTACTTATTCATATTAAATATTTTTTCATATTTTTATAATATTTTACATAATATTTTTAACTTTAATATCTAACTTAACGCAAGAAGATTGAAACACCTTATTTAAATACCTATGAAACTAGTTTCATCGCAAAGATTTACATAATTTATGAGTTATTTCATTGTTAAACAAGTATTCATTTAAGCGATTGAGATGTTTATTTCTGAATACCCTTAAAATGAAAAAATTTTATTTCTATATTCTTTGACATCTTTATCGGAAAGATTAGAAACTTCTTCATCAAAGTCCGATATGAACTCTTTTGCTTCTTTGAGCATTTCTTTTACCTTGTCTTCTTGATCTACTTTCATATAATACTGCGCATCAATCCTTTTATCTTTATGCACATTGATTATCTTAATTTTATCCTTTCCTAATAGAATACTTACAGCAAGAATTGAACAAGAATGATTTTCGCATTTTACTCCTATTCTTTGAAGAAAAGAATAAAGAGCATAATACTCAGCATAATAAACTGCTACTGTTGTCCAAAGCAAGTCTTTGTCTTCAAAATCCTTTTCAGCCCTTAATAAAGAAGATTTAGCTTGTTCAAGATAAGATTTTGATAGCCTCTCATTTGGTTCAACTAATCTTAATCCATCTTTTATCTTAAAACACCACTTCAGATTTTTATTTTCCATAGCATTCCCACATTATGTTTGCATAAAAAGAATGATTATTTAAAATTATATGATTTTCTTCAATCTCTTTTATTAAATTTTCTTGTTGGTCAATTGCTTTTAAAAATGTTTTTTCAGTCAGATTAATCTGATGTGGATTGAAAGGCAATAAATGAAACGGCAGTTTTAATTCATTTTCGGAAATTATCAATAAATCTAAATCTGAATCTTTGTCTGCTGCGAATTTAGCAAAACTTCCAAAGACTATTATTGGAACAGTTGTTTTTATAGCTTTTAGAAACATCTTAAATTGTGGATATTTTTCTATGAATTTGTCCGTTTGGTAAATCTCAGCTTTAAGTAAATATAATTTGGTTTTTATATTTTCAAGATTTAAAGAGAAATATTTGTTTTTTCCTTCTATTTTGCTCTTAAGAACTTTGACTTTTTCTAATAATGCTAGAACATTTTGACATGTTTTGAGAGGCAGTTTTGAAAGCTTGCTTATTTCTCTTAAGTAAAATCTTGCCTTATAATCTCCTCTAAATAAAATTATTACTTCCATATCATTGTTTCTAATAAGATACATATGTATCTAAAAATATACATTATATTTAAAACTTTCGGTTTTTATGATATTTCTTAGAAAGAATAATCATAAATCATTCTATACTCAGTGATATTAAAATAATCATATAATCATTTAAGCACAATAATATTGGTCATGCCTCTCCTTTTCCTGTCCAAAACCTTTTTGCCTTCTAATTTATCAAGAATTCTGGTAGTTTGAACCTTTGAGAAACCTGTTTCTTTTATTATATCGCTCTGGTACATTGAGCCTTGGTTTTGTTTTAGAATTTCATAAACCTTTTTTTCTTCATCGTCAAGCTTTGAAGTATCAACTTCTGTAAATTCCACTTCTTTTTTTGTATATTTAGATGCAATTATAATGTATATCCCACTTCCTAAAACTAGAAATGCTATGCCAAATGCAGCTACAAATGACCATGAAGTGCTTGTATTATGCGCAGGGCAGTTTTCCATGTCTAATTCAGGCTCTAAACTTATAAATTCGCAGAGCAATGCCCCCTGCTTATCAAAATTAAATTTTGCAAATCCAAGCAATGCTATTAAGATTACTGAGATACTTAATAATATTATCCCTATATTTTTTTGATTAAATTGCATCATTTTTTAATGAGTTTACTTCATTATTTATAACTATTTGTGTTAAATTGCTTTGTAAAAAGCTTAGTGGAAACTCAAGTAAAAACATACATAACAAACTAACCAAAATATTTATAAATAAACCAATTTTCCATTTTATAATGTCAGAATCAGAAGAAGGTTCAAGAATGTTTCCATTAGAGCGTATATTGTCTTATCCTGAAATTATTTCCCTTCGATAATATTTTTCGTTTCATATTTATTAAGCCTCCGCTTTTATTTTTCTCATAAAAGCTTGTTCTGGTGTTTCCAGAACTTCAAAATTCAAGCTTTTATGCGGTCTTACTTCGTTATACCAGAGTAAGAATTCCTCTTTTGTACTAAATTCATGTCTCTTTGTTTTGTATAAGCCAAAGAACTTCTCTACTTTTCCATTACTTTGCGGGTGTTTAATCCTGCAAAGTATTTGCTTGATCCTCAAAGAATCAAGAAATTCCTTGAATGTTGAATCTCCACCTATATTACTTGTAAATTGGCTGCCATGATCACTAATACATTGCTTAATTTGCCCCTGCTTCAAAGCAGATTTCATTCCTTCAATTGAAGCTTCTGTAGTTGCGTTATCACATTCAATTAATGCCAGCAATTTCCTGCTGGCATCGTCTATAACTGCAAAAACTGAATTTCTTGTTCTTGCATCAAGATGCCAATCTACATGCACTGCAGTTAAACTGTGTCTCCGCTCATATCGTATCCAGTTTTTCTTTCGGATATCCTTGCGATTTTTTGCGTTGGCATAACCTAAGTAAATCAGAATTTTGTGAATTCTGTTATGCCCTATGTGCTTCTGATAGTCCCTATCAATCAGCTTCTCTAGGGTATCGGCAGATACCCTATATTTGAGATATGCTTCTTTGATCATATTAATTTCCCATTCTTCTAAATGCTTGTCTGGGCGACCACTTTTCTTCCCAATTTCAGGTATTTTACCTGTCATCTGGTACTCTTTCCATACTTGGTTGACCCTGCGTATGGAAATGTCCGCAATTTTGCGGACTTGGTAGGTGGTCAATCCCTCATTTTTACGTCGTATAGTCTCGATGAGTTTAGCTCTGGTGAGTTTCATACCACCAGATAACTCATCGTAGGGAAATAGTTTCGGGATAACACACATTAGAGCGTATATTGAATGTTGATCTATCTTCTTATATTGCCGCTTACGATCATGGTGGTTCTTCTGGTTACGTAAGACTCCCTTTTTTGGATCAATACGAATTAATAGGAGTTCATACAGCTAAACAGCACATTGAAGATTTTGCTGTATGCGTTCCGCCTAGTGCGGAAGTCGTTGTTGACTATCAGCATCAAATTTGTGGTACTAGCCAGGGTTATGCACATTTTCAATCAGGGGTTGCATTAGTGCCTAGAGAAGAAAATAATCTATAAAAAACGCAATAAGGTATGGGAGTAATAAATATGACTAAAGACGATTCCAGACAATTACATGAAATTATAGGTGATGAACCATTAATAACACAAACTAATCACGATGTTCCAGCAGAGGTGGATAGAACTTTGAAAGAGTTCGTTTATGACATTGGTTATCAAATGATGTCAACAGTAAGATGGAGTGTTTGCTGCCCTGATTTTAATCAGGAAAGTGGATATCTCCCCGAAAGAGAGTGGATAAAATTTGATTGTGGTCCATTTGCTGCAATGACAATGAACATAGGTGTAGGAGCATTAGTAGCGAATCAGATGTACGGTCAACCAGTAATAGGTATAATTACAGGTGCAGTTTTAAGTGCTATACAGATAACAGGAAATTATCTAAGATGGTTTATTCACACTGATGGCGATATGGGAATGTAATTTTTTATAAAACCTTTTTTATTATATTGTCTGTTTTGTATTTTCTTTCATTTAAATAATAGTATTACTAAATCAAGTCTTTCTCCTCGTTCGGTTTTTCAAACCTCACGTCGTCCTATATAAATTTAAAATGAATACTTTAGCAATTTGTGTTAGACGACGTGAGCTATGTAATAGCGAACTAGGACTAATTCTTGAATTTTTAGGTGGTTTATGCGTATTTGAATCTGCTAACATACTTTTTGAACATACACTGGAATTTTTCAATCAGCAAAACCTGAACAGAAGATGTTTTGGAAGATAAGAACACTCTATCTCAACTATATGAACATTAGATCTCTGATATCTTTTTATGGATTAAATTTATAAAAAGATTATAAGTGCAATAAAATATGAATGAAAGTAATGAATTTAAAAAAAGAATTAATGGAAATATACAATATAATGTAAAACAGGATAAGGAATTATTTGATTTGATTGAGAAAGCTGATAAAATTTATAATAATAATTTTCTACCAATAACTAATTTTGAGAGGGCGGTGTTCTTCAGCTGGGGCTGTACTATAGGCGACTGCGGATTTTGTTACATGAGTACACAGCCTAAGGACAAGCCGCCTAAAGAAACAAAGAGAAGCATGGAATCAATATTTGCTGAATTTATACTTTCTAAAAACTTAGGCTGGGACATAGGCTTTTTTACAGGTGGCATTGGCGTGTTTAACCCTGATGAATTAAATTTCATGCTTAAAATCATAAATGAAATAACAGAAGAAAAAATATGGCTTTCTGTCGGTCCTTTGTCCAAACCTCTTCTTGAAAAATATAAACCATATATTAAAGGTGTTGTTGGTTCAACAGAAACAATAAATCCAATGCTTCATAAAAAAGTATGCCCGTCAAAACCATTAAAACCTTATGAAATTATGTTCGAGCATGCAAAGAAATTAGGATTAAAAAAAGCAATGACATTTATTGTAGGCATGGGAGAGTCTAAAGAAGATTTAAGTCTTTTAATTGAGTTTATAAGAAAATATGAAATAGACAAGATACATGTTTATGGACTGATTCCTGTAAATGGGACAATGTTCGAAGGATATAAAGCTCCTACAAAAGAAGAGCAGGCATGGTGGATTGCAAATTTAAGGATAATCTTTCCGCAGCTGGACATACAATGCGGTGTGTGGGATGATAGGGTTGACAGGATTTCTTTTTTGTTGAAAGCTGGCGCGAATTCTATATCCAAATTCAAGGCGACAAAATTATTTGGAACAGAAATTGCAGATGAAATTGAACACCAAGCAGCTATAGCAGGGAGAAAATTTAAAGGAACACTTACAAAGTTGCCTGATATTGACTGGAAAAAGGATATTGAAAAACTTTCATTAAGCGATGAATCAAAAAAAACAATCATGTATAAATTAAACTTATATTTGTCGAAAATGAAAGCTAACAAATTAAAAAAAGAAGAATTGATAATGATTAGAACGATACAGGCAGAAAATATGATAAATTAATACGTGCTTAGATGCCTGACCATGCGGAAGATATTTTTTATTGCTCAAATTGAGATTTTTAATTGCAATCGCTAACTTTTATTAAAAATAGCGCACTGTTAAAAAAAAGTATATATCTCAAAAATATTATTATTCAACAGTTTTGCTGTCTTTTGTTCTATATATGCAGGCAACACTTGGTGTTACAACCAAGTAATCGTCTCCAAATCCAGCAATATCTCCAGAAACGGCATCGCATGTCTTCTTCAGCTTATTTATTGCGCGCTTTAATTCTACCAAGTCTTTGTCTTTTAATGGCTTTATGTTGATTAACCCAATTGTCTTTCCTTCCCGCATTGAGTTAAGTATATCTTTTATATCTGAAAAATCATTGATTATAAATGGTCTGACTAATAATTTATCTTCACTTGTTCCTTTTGGATTTATTGTATCCAATTCGACATATTGATCTTCAACATCGTCGATATCTTCTTCGTCAGAAAATGTCTTCTTTAATTTTGCGATGAAGTCTTTCATGATATTTCCTCCATTGACTAATGTACATACATATTTTTTTGGTTTTCTATTATAAAGTCATATAAATGTATTATATAAACCTTTTGCTTTTAGTATATCTGCTTTATAATACCTTGATGATAATACTCTAATAACTCTTCTAATATTTAAATTATTAGCTTTTTACTAGTAAATTATCAAGTTTGTAGTGATTGCATTAATTCTGACATACTTAACTATAATTTACTATTGGTTGATAACAGATTCTTTCAATGTCAGAAATTTTCCACCAGTCTATAAATTGTGGCAGGAAAGCCAATTCCTTCATGGCATGCGAAAAATTTCTGAGTACTTAGTATCAAAAAGTTATTTAAACAAGTTGTCTGCATAAAATGTGTATTGGTAAAAAAGAGGAGGAAAAAGAGCAGTGGATAATCCGCCTACATCAGAACAAAGAGTATACGATGTTCAATTAAGGATGATGGTAGAGGATTTTGATAGAGTGCAGTCTTTCATGAAGGGCATTGGCAAGAATTATTTTCCAATACCTGTTGGAAAGGAAACTACCAGATTAAGGGGAACTATAATCCCTATTAACCTGACTGCTGGGGAATTAGCAATTTACTGCGCCTTAAAAAGCGAAACGGATCCGGTAGATATATTCTCAGACAAATATCCATTATTTCTATCTGAGCAGCTTGATATAGAGCCTGATGGCGGCGCAAGAATAATTGTTAAGGATTATTTATATGCAAGCGGAGTATTAGGTGAGTTTTTCGGCATGACAAGGTCAAAACTGCCTGAACTTATAGGTCAGTCTGATATAAATAATAACTTTTTCCATCTATTTTTGGCGACAGCAGCGCCTAAAGAAGATAAAAAGAAGCCATCAAGGCATCTTGCAGCTCTGTGCACTGCAATAGGGTTAGGGAGATATGTTGTTGTTTCATCTGCAAGTGTGAAGGGAACTGATGAGACTGTATCTGCATCATATTTTGACCCATATCAGCAAAAAGACGTTTCAGCTCAGTTCAGCAGGATTGGTACTGGAAGAACATTAATGCTTGGTCATCGTGGTCTTGAAAGGGAAGCATATCTTGAAAGAATACCTATCAATGCTGATGAAGAGAATATTTCAAGATATAAGATTAGAACAGTACAATATGATGATCTTGTTCAGGGTACTGTAACTTTAAATATAGGCATTAGGGAAAATCTATTTGGATATTCTCCAATGAATAAAATGATTGTACATAAATCCACAAGATGGGTTGATCCTGCAGAATTGTCAGTATCTTTAGATGATATTGTTGGAAATATGGCAATTGAAAGTTTTGAGGGGGTTTAATTATTGAGGCTGACAAAATAATAAAATATAAAAAATCATTTATTGACATAATTTAAGAATCATTATGTTTAAAGAAAGTGACATATACTAAAAGTGCTAAATATTCGAACAATTATTAGCACTTTTGTACGCACAGAAATAGCGATTTCTGGCGTGCCGGAAACTTTGTTTCCGAGCATATACAAATGTGATTAAATAAATTCGAAAACTAATCACATTTAGTATATAACTAAAAACAATTATAGGGGGATGATAAAATGACACATACTTTACCTGAATTAGGTTATGCATATGATGCATTGGAACCATACATAGATGCCAAGACGATGGAGATACATCATACGAAGCACCATGCAGCTTACATCAAAAAGCTTAATGAAGCTTTAGAAAATTATGATAAATTAAAATCAAAAAAAGTTGAGGAATTGTTAAAGAATCTTAACTCTGTTCCTGAAACCATAAGAACTGCCGTCAGGAATCATGGAGGCGGACATGCAAACCATTCATTTTTCTGGCAGTTGTTAAAAAAAGACGTCAAGTTTTCAGGAAAAATTGCAGACGCAGTTAACTCTCAATTCGAAAGTTTTGATAAATTTAAGGAAAAGTTTGGTGCAGTAGCAGTATCTGTATTTGGAAGCGGATGGGCATGGCTTGCAGTAAACAATGGCAAACTTGAAATAATTACAACTCCTAATCAGGATTCTCCTCTGAGCCAGGGGAAACAGCCTGTCTTAGGATTGGATGTATGGGAGCATGCATACTATCTGAAATATCAGAACAGGAGACAGGAATACATAGATTCTTTTTTCAATGTTATAAATTGGAAAAAGGTAAATGAGAATTTTACCAATGCCGTAAAATAATTTTAAATGAGAATTTTATAGGCTATGTATGCTATCAAATTTTTTATTATTTTTTATTAAATTAAGAGGATAAAAACAAAATAAAGTTTATAAAGCGGCATTATTCCTAAATGAAAATGGATGAAGATAAAACAGTTGAAAGCAAAGAAGTTGAAGATAATTCAGGCAAATACTCAAACGAAGACAAGGCGGATGTGCTTGAAGGAGAGACATGCCCTATATGCGGGAATAAAACATTAATTCTCATGGAAACTCAAAGGGAAATCCCTTATTTTGGAAAAGTTTACTTATTCTCTATGGGTTGCAATAGCTGCAAATATCATAAAGCTGATGTTGAAGCGGTGGATACGCATGAGCCATGCAAATATACTTTTAATGTGAAGACAGAAGAAGATCTTAAAGTAAGGGTTGTAAAATCTTCTTGGGGAAAAGTGATTATCCCCAGAGTTATGACAATAGAGCCAGGTGAAGCGTCAAATGGGTACATCACAAATATAGAAGGGATATTGACAAGAGTTAAAAACATGCTTGAATCTGTAAGAGACACTGAAGAAGATGAAGATAAAATACAAAAAGCAAAAAACCAAATTAAGAAAATAAACAAGGTTTTATTCGGGCAGGAAGAAATAACTATCACAATAGAAGATCCTTCTGGAAACAGCGCAATTATTTCTGATAAAGCGGAAAAGAAAAAACTGTGATGATGAAATTAATGAGAGCATAATAAGAACCTTATAATAAAAATCAAGTTAATATAAAATTAATGACAAAGTTAATGATGAAATAATCAAGTTATAAAAATGGTGAAAATTGGTAAAAATGGTGAAAATTGGAATCATTGGTGGGAGTGGTCTCGACAACCCAGAAATATTGAATGATGCAAGAGACTTAAATGTAAAAACGCCTTATGGTGATGCAAGTTCTCCGTTAAAAATTGGAAAAATAAATGGGGTTGAAGTTGTATTATTGGCAAGACATGGACGCGAGCATTCAATTCCTCCGACACATGTTAATTTTAGAGCAAACATTCATGCATTAAAGGAAGCAGGGTGCACACATATCATTGCTACGACAGCATGCGGAAGCTTAAGACGTGATATTGAACGTGGGGATTTTGTTATTTTGGACCAGTTTATAGATTTTACAAGACATAGGCACATAACATTTCATGATTCTTTTGAAAATGGGATAAAACATACTCCAATGGCAAACCCATTTAATGATGAATTAAGAAAAATATTAATTGAGTCCTCAAAAATTCTCGGATTAAAAATTCACGAAACAGGTACAGTGATAACAATAGAAGGGCCAAGATTCAGCACAAAATCTGAAAGCAGGATGTTTAAGGCGTGGGGAGCTGATGTTATAAATATGTCAACTGCTCCTGAAGCGGCGTTAGCCAATGAAGCAGGCATACCATATGCATCTATTGCTATGGCTACCGATTATGATTGTCTTTTTGATGATGTTCCTCATGTAACATGGGAAGAAGTCCTAAAAGTTTTTAATGAAAATTCAGGCAAAGTTATAAAATTATTAATCAATGCAGTGCAGAAGGTGAGCTGATTGCAGATAAAAGAAAAAATAAGGACAATTCCAAATTTCCCAAAAAATGGAATTATGTTCAGGGATGTGACTACTTTATTGAAAGACTCCGAAGGATTTAATTATGTTATCAAAAATTTATCAGAGAGGTATAAAAATTATCAAATAGATAAAATTGCAGGCATTGAGTCAAGAGGCTTCATTTTAGGAGGTGCCCTTGCATATTCTCTTGGAAAAGGCTTTGTTCCCGTAAGAAAGAAAGGAAAACTGCCTGCAGAAATTGTTTCACAAGAATATGTATTAGAATATGGTGTGGATAAGTTGGAAATGCATAAGGATGCAATACAAAAAGGGGATAATGTGCTGATTGTCGATGATCTTTTAGCTACTGGTGGAACCTGCGAAGCAGCAATCAAATTAATTGAAAAACTTGGAGGAAAAATTGCAGAATGCGCTTTTGTAATTGACCTTCCAGATATCGGCGGAAGAAAAAAACTTCAAGAGCTCGGGTACAATGTATTCTGGTTGACTGAGTTTGAAGGAGATTGAGGAGAAGCAGGAGAATCTTATTTGAAATACATGCTTTTTTTCCCAAAATTATATAAATCCAAAAAGTTATTATTGACTTATGGCAAAAAAAGAGGAGGTTAGTTTTTACCCTGGGAAAAGAGAAATAGCCCAGCTCCTGAAGAAGAAAGAAGTAAGTTTCTGGCTGGACAGCTATGATGACATCTTTTCAGATTTTGATCCACGGCCATACCACCAGAAAGGGCTTTCCGAAGACTTTCTTGATGAAGCGCGAAGGGCGATGCGTGAAATGCCTTCCGAACCGTTTGTTTTCCACTTGCTTGTTCCGAGCAAAAGACGAAAGCTTCATGATGAAGCAATTATAAAAAAAAGAATTCGTGACCATGCTAAGAAACACTATACTGAGTTGAATGAAGAACGGAAAAAAATCAAGCAGAAAGGTATTGTACTTTCATTTTGCGGCTTGATGCTGATGGGATTGGCTGCTTTTGTATCTTACCATAAAGATGGAAGCGTCTTGCTGCCAATTTTGCAGGTTATTTTGGAGCCTGCGGGATGGTTTAGCGTTTGGTTTGGTCTGGATATTATATTCTACGAGCGCAAGGAAAAGAAGCCGGATTATGAACTCTATGAAAAGCTGACAAAAGCTGAGTTGGTATTTGAATCATACTAAAAAGAATATACTAAAAAAAGAAAAAATCATATAAAAAAAATCCAATCTCAGCAAACTGCGGAGTATGTACTCAATTTGAGAAATCAATACTCATCAAGTGGAATATCTTCTCCAGAAAATCCATTTGTTGGCTTTTGTGTAAATACATTTGTTTGAGATATATTCTGTGCAGATCCAGTTTGTCCGGTTTGGAATGCCTCCCTCTTTAATATATCTGCTTTGTCTGTTTTCTCCCATGTAAAATCTGGGTCGTTTCTTCCAAAATGACCGAATACAGCTGTCTTTCGATATATCGGCCTCCTTAAGTTTAATTTGCTAATTATATCTCCCGGTTTTATTGGGAAATGTTTTTTTACCAATTCTGAAATCGTATCTTCAGGAATTTTATTTGTTCCAAAGCAGTGCACTAAGATGCTTACAGGCTCAGCGACGCCGATTGCATACGCCAATTGAACTTCGCATTTGTCTGCCAATCCTGCAGCGACAATATTCTTTGCAATATATCTTGCAGCGTAAGATGCAGATCTGTCGACTTTTGTAGGGTCTTTTCCTGAAAAAGCACCGCCGCCGTGGCTTCCATGCCCTCCATAAGTATCTACAATTATTTTTCTTCCTGTGACTCCAGCGTCTGCAACAGGTCCTCCGGTTACAAACTTGCCTGTAGGGTTTACATAAAACTTCGTTCTTTCGTCAAGCCAGTTTCCGCATACAGGTTTAATCACAAAATTAATCATGTCTTCCCTTATCTGCTGCAATTTAGCTTCTTCAGAATGCTGCGTTGAAATAACAACAGTATCGACCCTTAAAGGTTTTCCATCTTCATATTCTACAGTTACTTGTGATTTTGCATCAGGTCTTAAATATCCAAGCATTTTCTGCTTTCTCAAAAGCTCAAGGCGCATAAGCAGTTTATGCGCAAGTAAAATGGGCAATGGCATGAATTCAGGAGTTTCATTTGTTGCATAGCCGAACATCAATCCTTGATCTCCGGCTCCTAATTCTTTTTGCTCAGATTCGTCTACACCTAAAGCAATGTCTTTTGATTGTTCAGAAATAGAAACCAATACTCCGCATGTATTTCCGTCAAATCCATATTCTGGTTTGTCATATCCTATGTCCAATAATGTTTTTCTTACAACGTTTTGTATATCCACATAAGTCTCAGTCCTTACTTCTCCTGCAACAATGACAAACCCTGTTTTTGTAAGGCATTCGACAGCTACTCTTGCATACGGATCTTTTTCAAAAATTGCATCAAGCACTGCATCTGACACTTGATCGCAGATTTTATCAGGATGCCCTGCGCTTACGCTTTCTGATGTGAATAAATATCTTCCTTTCTTCATTATATCACCGTTTTATAATCTAATTAATTTATATCTTTGTTTATAATTTAACAATAAATTTCAACTAAACATAAACTAAAATTAGATAAAGATATATAAAGATGACTGTTGTTAATATTCTAATTGGAATATTCGGTGGTTATTGTTATTAATGTTAATTGTTATTATCATTGTCTTATTATAAACATGTCAGAATAAATCTTCTCCAGGCAGCCTTGCATATGCTGCTTCCAATCGTTCACGGATTTCAGTCAGATTGCTGCCGTCATAGAGAAGCACGTTCGGATGAGAAAAATTATTATTTCTTTCATTTCGAGGCATAATGCCAAGTCCTCTAGGACGATGTTCCATCCAGCGCAGCATATACGGGGGAAAGTCATCAACCAGTGCTTTGCCGTAGACGATGCCTTTGTCCTCAGTTATAGTGATGTCTGCTTCTGGGGCAAGATGAAGTATGTGCTGTTGGAACCATTCAACTTTTTCCTTCCATGACACAGGCTTGCTGCGCGGACCTTTTGTCAGGATTTTAATTTGGAATCCAATATTTATACATGCTTTTAGAATATCGAAGCCCAATGCCAATTCTTCCAGATTGTACCACCAGCCGGGTTGTAAGGATATCAGATTTTTCCTCCGTTCAATGTAATCAGGGTGATTCTCAAATAAAGAATATTCTGGCTCAGCTGGTGCAGCAATTGCCTGTAAATCTCGAAGCATCGCGCCATCATAATCTGCTAATGTTCCATCCAAATCGAAAAGAGCTATATTTTCTATAGATGTCATAGTTAACTTTGAATTTATACTCACATATATAATTACATACTTAATATTGTAAATGATCTAATACTAAATGCAAGTCTTTATTCTTTGCAAAATGCGACAGCTTATTGTAGTCTTCTTTAAGCATGACTGATAATTTAGTTGTTAAGATGGTTTTTTCTTCATTTGTTATCCTTGCAATCTGGTCCGCAAATATCAAGCCGTACGGATAGCCTAATACTGCTGGATCCTTAGACCATGATTGAAGTATTCCAAAAACGCTTTCGTCTATATTTATCCCTTCTAATACAAATATGTAAGAGGAGCTTGGATGAAACTTTGCAATATATTTTTCTTCATTAATAGGATAAAACCAGACCGACTTGCTGGAATGCTTATTGACTGCATACGTGTAGCTGCTGTTTTTAAGCAGAAGAGTGTTTGTTTTTGCAATGCCTGCTGTAGGTATCTTCAATTCTTTTACTTTCTTAAAAAAATATTCTTTTTTTTCCTTCATAAATTGATCAGGCGAATCAAATGTGCCGTCCAAAAATAAATAATTTATGTTTTGGCTATTTGTATTATTGCTGCTTGTATTATTATTAATATTTTTGCTTAATGTTAATTTATTTAATGCAAGATCCCATTCTTTTGTTCTCATTATTATCGTAAGGCACTCTTCAAAATTTTCATCTTTTTTGTTAGTATCAAATTCATATATCTCATTACAATATGCTTCATCATCTGAGATTAATGTTGCAATAATCTTGTTATCATTTCTTTCAAATACGCAGAACGACTCTTTTCTGTTAATTTCTTTCTTTTCTTTAAAGAATGTAATCGATGCAGTCCTTATTATACCGATAGCTATATGTGGAGCATCGAATAATAAAGAATTGCCTCCATCAACAAAACAACATCTCTTATCATGAAAATTGACAGGAGCAATCGCATGATAATTCTCCATATTTACTTCTCTTTCATCTACATCCTTATGCAGAATCTCTCTTATTTTAGCTAATAATTGGCTGTACATACAGAATGATATTATGTGTTTCTTATTAAATTTATTGCTCAAACTGTGTGTACATTCTGCAGCTTGCTGCGATTTTCAATAACTCAGTTTGAGGCTTAAAAAACCCCGCAGCTCTGCTGTGATTGGGATTTTTTATTCGTAACATATTTAAATACCTATAAAATCATCTTCTTTGGGCCTATAGCTTAGTCCGGTAGAGCGCCAGTCTTATATGACGCTAAGTTCTTTATGGACTTAGTAATGCTCTAGGTACACTGGTGGTCGGGGGTTCAAATCCCCTTGGGCCCACTCTTTATCAGCCTTTTAACAAAAGGCTGCGTATGAGTTTACGCAGTAAATGTCATGCCAGATGTCTTTTCGTCAACCTTACAAAAATCGTAGATTTATCAAAAACCACTGTCAAAGATGGTAGTTTTTGATGCAAAAAAATACTTTGCATTTTTTGCACACAAAAATTCTACAATATGAGGTTTTTGGAACACAAAATTCCATATCGAACCATTAATCATAGGTTAGTGGAATTTTGTTGTTTGAAGTTCACGAATCTTCGATTCGAGTAACTTTTTGCTTGTCAAAAAGGCTGGATTTAAAGCTCATAAAATTCTTCTAAAGTATATGTTATAGAAACAGCTTCTTGTGCGACATAAGTTAATACAACTTCGTCTATACGTCTTTTTCCCACCAATTTCAATCCAACTATATCTGCATTTTCACCATCGATTTCTGTGATTGAAGAACATGTTCGAAATATTCTTTCTATATTAACTAAAACACTGTTGCATAACTCTTGAACCTCATATAAATTAACTTCTTCAGTTTCTCCACATTTATATTCAATCTCTAAATGCTGTATTGAGTCTAATGACATAATCATCGTTTATTCAACTAATTTTTAAATTTTCTCATATATTAGTAAGCGACAAAAGTAAATCATAACACAAATCGCTTACTAATGTTTACCAGACACAACAAAATGCTTACATTTTGTGTGCATTTGAACTCAGTTCAAATCGCATAACTTAAGGAATTTTACGAAGTTTTTTCTCCTCCCAAATCCG
>Ga0209541_10006475_pt1 | contig 19937 bp, 24 predicted proteins | sample RifCSPlowO2_01_FD_184027 | JGI IMG/M metagenome (GOLD analysis project Ga0209541, IMG submission 184027) | Groundwater microbial communities from Rifle, Colorado - Rifle CSP2_plank lowO2_0.1 (SPAdes) (version 2) | ecosystem: Environmental > Aquatic > Deep subsurface > Groundwater | place... | reverse complement strand
GCAGTATTAGCGCACAAGCGGGCTTCCGGCATCAGGAAATGCTGCTAAACACTGCAACGGTGAACCGGCATGCGGGGTAGCGGGTTTCTGCTGACCCTAGGGTTTACCATAATGATTACGCGGAAGGAAAATCAGCACACTGATACGCGGTTATTCTGTTTTTGTGCTTGAGGAGGGTTTGCGGCTCCGCACAAAGCCGAAGAGGAGGATGAGGCCGAGCGTGGGGCCGCCTGCGCAGATGTTGATTGCTGCGTCTGCCGCCTGGTCGCCGCCGCACTTGCTGCTTGCAGCCGCCATGCATGCGTCTGCCTCCACATAGCAGTCCTGCATTGCCGGAAGGGAGCAGTCTGTCTTGTCATTCCCGTCGCTTGTGACTGCCTTGCAAATCTCAAGGTTGCGCTGGCACTCGTCTGCCTGGGGGCACTTGCCGGAGTTGTATGCCACTGCAAGCAGGGGGTAGCTGGTTGCTACGCACTCCACCCCGCCGTCTATGTACTTGTCGTAGCATGCCTCGTTCATCTTGCCGCCTGTAATGGCGCAATTTGCGCAGGCGTATGCGTATGCGTTTGAGGAGCAGGCTGCTTCTGCAAAGAGGCTGCCTGACAGGAGAATGGTGGCAAAGAGGAAGAATGCTCCGATGCGCCTGATCACGGGGATAATACGGGCGCACGGCTTTTAATTGTTTTTGGATGGGAGATGGGTTTGCTGATGCGGGCTCGTTAAGGCAAGCGCACTGTAAGCTTCTCGAGTATGCCGACTTCAAGGTTCAGGCCCGCCTCCTTGGCCAGTTTGGCTATGCTGTATGCCACGTTGTCGAGCAGGTCAATCCCCCTGTCGGCCGCGCCCCGCACTCCAGCCAGGAGGACCCTGCTGCTGTTGCAGAGCTTTTCGTAGAGGCCCAGTGCCTTCTCTGCCGGCTCGCCCCGCGGGTAAATGAGGTCCCTGCCCCCCTCGTGGATTTCCATGCTGATTTCAAGGTAGCCGTCGCGGCGCAGGAATATCATGGGGTCTTGCAGGTCGCACTTGAGCACGATGTTGAGGAGCCTGCTGCTGCGGTAGTCCTGCGCAACGTAAAAGGCGGGCTTTTCCATTAGTTCCAGCTGCTTCTGGAAAGCGATCAGGGCTGCCTTGTAGAAGGAATACGCCTGCTCGGCCTTCTTGCCGGAAGGGTTCGGGACGACCGAGTTGACGAAGCCCACAAGCGTGCTTTTTGGCAGGTTGGCGGCCATGCGGGCTGCCTGGCTTTTGGTGGGGAAGAGAAACACACGTTCCGGCAGGTTGAACTGTTTTTGCTGCATGGCATCAGCTTTTGCCTGAGGGAGGACTTGGGTTGGGGATGCCGAAGAAGCGGCAAACAGCCTCCGCTATGCGCGGCGCGAGCGCGCGCAGCTGGTATTCGGATGAATAGATGATGAGGGCGGGGAGGCCCTTGAGCGGGATTGCCTTGTGCTTTTCTTCCTTTATGAACTGCAGGCCGATGCCCGGGAGTACGTCGAAGAGTTTTTTGCCTATGTCCGCCTCCTTGGGGATGCTGCAGGAATAGACGTAAACGTCCTTCTCGTTCTCATATACCCGGACGAAGAGGGAGATTGGGTTTTTCCAGTGGTTTTTGTTGAATTTTTTCACCATGTCCGGCAGGTGGAGATTGCCGTTCTGTTTAAGCCGCTCAAGCGCCTGCTTGAGCTCCTCGCGCCGCTCGGTAAGCTGCAGGCGCGAAAACTCCGGCAAGTAGAAATCGAGCTTTTCCCGCATGACAAGGTTCTTGAGGTGATTTTCCCTGCCAAGCTGCTTGCTGTCAAGGTTTTCGAGCTTTTCAAGCGCTTCCTGGACGGAGAAGGCGGTGAGCTGCTTCTGCAGCGCCTTGAGGTGGCGCGCGCGCTTCGAGAATTCGTCCGGCGAGAGGCGCCTGCCGTATGCCTTGGCGTCTGCGGCGGCTATCTGCCCGCGGACGGATGAGAGTTCGCCCTCCAGCGACTCCTTGAGCTCCTGGGGGGAGAGGGAAACTTTCATCATGCCGTCCGTAAGCGTCTTGAAGCGCCGGAGCACGCAAAGCTGCGCCGGGCCGAGAATGCGCATGTTGCTGCCCCTCAGCGTGCCGAGCCAGTTGGACAGGTGCTCGCTGCCGGTTTCGACAAGCACTGTTGGCTGTTTATTGTTCTTGTGCTTCATTTGCATCAGCTTCTGATTGATTGTTGGAAAAACTTAATGATTTGTATTATTTATCCTTTTGGTGCCAAAGCATGTCGAATATTTCGACTTCCGCCCTGAGGCCAAGCTCGGAGAGGATGCGCCCGGCTTCGGATGCCGCAGTGGCAACCGCCCTGCCTATGCCTGCCACGATGAACTCGGAGTGGCTTTTGAAAAACTCGTAGAGGCGGGCGGCCACGCCTTGCGGGTAGGGCGTTTCAAACGAGATGCCGCCGCCCTCGCGCACCGGCTTGTGGAGCTGGATGCTGCCATTGTGCGAATATATTTTTAGGTGATAGTCCAGGTATTCTTCGCCCCGAAGCCCTGCAGGCGGGCGGAAGGCGCTGTTCATTGCGAAGCTCATTTCCTTGTCCTGCAGCATGAAAAGGAAGTGCTCCTCCGAGAGAGCGCGGTAGAAATAGGCGAGCGAGTCCGTGTAGCTGTCTGCCTGGCCCTTCATGGGGTTTTTGAGGAAGGGGTGCGCCAGCATGACGCCGGCAGAGCACCTCCTGGCCTCATTCGCCTTTTCGGAAAGCTTTCTTTTCACCTGTTCCGAAAGGCCTGGGTTGTCTGTTGAGGCATAGTGGTGCGTCTTGAGTGCGCGGCGGTAGGATTTTTGCTGCATGGCATCAGCTTCTAATTAACTGTTAGAAATACCAATATGTTTAGCGATTTGTTCGTTTTGCGGGCCATCCAGGCCGGCATCCTTTTTTCCTGCGGCATTTTTTCCGAGGTGGAATATTTTTTTGAGGAAGGAAAGGATTGGATTTTCGATTCCGAATAGCTGCATGGTGGCGCGCGCTGCGCCGCTGCCGATTTTTTTGCAGAGTTCCAGCAGGTCCTTGCCGCCCGTTTCAGGCGGGTAGTCTATGCGGACTGAGATGCTCCGGACACCTTCCACCCGCAGCTGGTCCCGGGGGCGCATGGGATAGGGGAAAAAAGAGGGATAGGAAGCGAATTTTACAGACGGGAGCATGAAGCCGAGCCTGCTGCTTATTGTTTTGTAGAAAAGCCTGCCGTCCTCTTCTGAAGGCCAGTAGCAGATGCAGCCGGTTATGCCATGCTGCCCTGCCGGGATTTTGCCCTGTTCTGGCGGGTGTGCGTTGATGTTTATTATGAGCGTTTCCATGCCGCTCTTTTTTGCTTTCACCGCTTCGTGCTTCAGAGCGCTTCCGAGGAGCTTGTACTCGAATTCGCTGCCGTAACGCAGGTCGCAGATGTCTTTTGCGTGGCAGAATTCGAATTTCCTTTTGGAAAGCCTGCCCATTATGCGCTCTGCTATCTGGCGGCTGCCTGTTTTGCGCTTGTCATAGTCGAGAATCAGGAGGTATTTTTGAGTGTGCATGGGAAATCACTGAGTAAATATCCGTGTGTGAAACGGTTTAAAAGAGTGATTGTTTTTCAGGGCGGGAAGGACTGTGCTGCCTGTGCGGCTGCTTTTTTTACGAAGAGGAGGTTGCGGAAGTGGCGCGGGGGGGAGGGGGAGGTTAGCCCGAGGAGGAATAGGTATGCGCTTGCGGGCACGGAGGCGCGGCTGCACTGTGCCAGAATGTCCTGCTCCTGCCCGCCGCTGAAGTGCGAGAGATAGGTGGAGAGGAATTCCGATTGCGCTTCAAGCGGGAACGGGGAGGGTGAGCGCCAGGAGAGCGAGAAGGGCGAGAGGAACATGCATAAGTCTGCTGCGGGCGAGGTGAAAGACGAGTGCGACCAGTCGGAAAGGGCAAGGCCGTGCTGCGTTTTGAGCCAGTTGTAAGGCAGGGGATGCCCGTTTGCCAATGTGATGCAGGATGCCTCCTGCTTCTGCGAAGATGCCTTGTGTGCAGCGGAAAGCAGCTGCTTTGCCTGCAGGCGCAGTGATGCTGGAACGCCGAGCTTTCTTAGGAGTGGGAAGCGCTCTGATGCTGCGCGCGTGAAGTGGAGTGCTGTGTCTGCGGTTTTTTTTATTCCTGGAGGATGCCTGCCAGCGGTGCGGCAGTGGAGTGTTGCGAGGTAATGCGCTGCCGTGCGATAGTCGCGGTGGGGGAGGAAGGGCGCGCCGCGGATGCCCTCGAGCAGCAGGTAGGTGTGATGGACGCGGCCGACTTTTTTCCTGCCGTATGCGAGGATGGCTGGCACTTTCACGTGCTTGCCTGCAGAGAGAAGAGCGCTCTTTTCATTTGCAAGAAGGGAGATGCATTCTTTCGAGGAGGAGGGGCTGAGCTTGAGGAGCGATGGCTTGCCCTTTACCGCTATTCTGTGAGTTGTGATGCTGCCTTCCATGGGCTAAAAGATGGGAAAAAGAAGTTAAAAAGGGGATTGGAAGCATCGGCTGGGTTTTACAGCACCGCCCTTATGCCCTCGCTTATCTCATGCGCTATGATTATTTGGTTGCCAGGGTCGCAGAGAATGGGCATGTTTACCGGCGTGTTGTAGCCAACTATGATGCTGAAGCCTGGAACATTTGCCATGTAGCTGAAAACCGCGTTGTCATAGCGCTTGAAGTACCTTTCCAGGTTCCTGTAAGTGCTTTCGAGCACCTGCGCATCGGCGTATTTGGGTTCCTTGGAGAGGATTTCCTTCATCTGTGCAAGCGACTCTTTCAGGTCTGTCCTGCCTGCGTCGTAGCTGTCAAGTATCCTGTGGATGTCCTTTCTGACCACCCAGGATACTGTGTGGTAAAGCTCGTTGTCAAAGTCCTTCCTGTCAGGGCGGCGCTCAGGCCTGTCAAACTTGCCGGTCAGTATCCTGGATGCATCGTATTCTTCGAACAGCGCACGGATTGCCTGGAACCGTTGTTTATGCACTTCGCGGGATTTCCTGCAGTTGTGCATGCGCGAGAGCGTTTCCCAGACCGATTCCAGCGCGTGCTTGAGGGTAATCCGCCCGGAGTCGTACTCCCGCAGGGCGTACATGATGTCCCTTCGCGCGTCAAGCGGAGCCACAATTGCCTTCAGCTTGAGCTTTATCTCCCCAATTCTTGCTTCGTCGTGCGGCGTCCTTATCCTGGCGGCCTTCAGCTTGTCGAATATGATTTGCGCTGATTCAGCGGGATATTTGCCGTAAAGGACTCCTGCGCCATAAGTGGCATCGCTTTGCGAAGATGGGGCAATGAGATTGATGAATATTTTTACCTTGCCTTTTTTCGCCTGGTATGTTTCTATTTCCTTCCGCTGGAGCATGGGATGCATGTACTTGCCTTTCTCCCCCCAGACATAGGAGCCGCCGACCACGTCGAGATTCAGGCTGTATGAGAAGGATTTTTTTACTTCGGATGCAATTGAAAGAAGCGGCTCCTTGATTCGCATGGAATTTGGAAGCTTGATGGGAATTATGCCGCCGTTTATCTGGTAGCCGCTCCTGTGCAGCCTTACTATCCGGAATACAATCAGGTCTGGCTTGTTCTTGAGGACTGACATCATCCCAATCACCGCTAAACAGGGGTTTTAGTTCCTCAATCTGCGCCTCTGAATAGCAGTTGTATATAGTCAACAAACGTATTAAAAAGGGATTGTTTTCGCCTGTCAAATCGTTTTAATTGTTCGGATGCATTATTGCGCCATGAAACTCGTCCTTGCTTCCGCATCACCGAGAAGGGAGAGGCTTCTGAAGAGGATTGTAGGGAAGTTTTCCGTCCGCGTGGCGCATATCGACGAGAGAATACGTGCCGGCGAGGGGTTTGCCCATGCCTGCGTGCGGCTTGCTTGTGCGAAAGCGAGAAAGGTTGCCGACGGAAAATCTGTCGTGATTGGCGCGGATACTGTTGCTTACCGAGGGGGAAGGAATTTCAGGAAGACGGATGACGAGAAGACTGCGAGAAGGGTGCTGCTCCTTCTTCGAGGTAAAACGCATTACGTAATTACCGGCGTGGCAGTCCTCTATCCGTCGGGAAAAATCGTGAAGTATTCGGTGAAAGCTGCTGTGAGGATGAAGAAGTTTGATGAAAAAACATTGGCGTTCTATCTTCGTTCTGGGGAATGGATGGGGCGCGCGGGTTCGTATGATATTTCAGGAAAGGGTAAACTGCTCGTTGCTGCTGTTAAGGGGGAGAAGGAAACTGTCGTTGGGCTGCCGCTTTCCAAGTTGAGGCGCATCCTTGCACGCCGTTAATCCTGTTGCTTTTTGTGTCGTTCTCACCGGCATCTTACCCTCTGCCCGGCTTTTAAAGCGTAAGATTTGCAGCTTCTAGCTTGCCCATTGAATTGGGCAAGGTGACCAACATGAAAATCAACATAGACGAGCTGACGTATGAGGAGATAAAGGATGTCGTGGACCGGCTGCGGCAGATGAAGATTGAGACGAAGTTCCGCCGCTTGGGCGCCTCCATCATCCTGCAGACCGAGCAGGGGCCGGTGCAGATTGCGAGGAACGAGGCGGTGGAAATGCTGGGAGTTCCGGCGATGTTTTGATGAAAACACCTTACGTTGAAGCACATATTTAAATACTTTAACGTAAATATGTTAAATAACGTAAGGTGGTCATATGGTTTCAATAACAGTCTCGGTATCCCCGGAAATCCGGGCATTGATGCTCCAGTTTCCAGAGGTAAACTGGTCAGGTCTCGTGAAGAAGACGATAACTGAGAAAGCGAAAGAGCTTGCCTGGAGGGAGGAAATGCTCAAGCACCTGAAGGGAGAGCAGGAATTCGACGAATGGGCGGTCCAGGCAGCGAAGGAATCCAGGAAGGGACGGTTCGGGAAGCTGCAGAAGAAAGGCCTGGTCTGATGAAAATTGTCGCTGACACCAATGTCCTCTTCACCTTTTTCTGGAAGGGCTCGGCAATCTGGGGAATCGTTTACAAGAACGTGAGAATATATTCCCCGAAGACTGCACTTGAAGAGATAGGCGGGCATAAAGAAGAAATAATGAAAAAAGCAAAACTTTCCAAAACGGAATACGCAGACATACGGCGGCAGCTTGAAGGATGGGTTGAGTTCGTCCCAATTGAAGGATACCGTGAATGCTTGAAGCGTGCCGCAGGACTTGCGGGCGGCTTGGCGGAAAAAGAGAGGGAGGAAATGCTTGACGATGCTGACTTCCTTGCGCTTTCTATAAAACTTGACTGCCCGCTATGGACAAATGACGCCCTTCTCCGCAAACAGCATCGGGTAATCGTCTTTTCAACAAAGGAGATGATATCGCTTGTCGAGTATGATGAGGGCATGCCAATAAGCTTCGGCGCTGAGAAAAACAGGAAAAAGTAGAGAAAAGAAAAAAGAAAGAATTGGCTAAACGGATTTAGCCAAAGAGCGAAGCGAGCCCCTCGGCCGCTGCAGCTTCCTGCTTGGCGTGGTCCTCCTTCTTCTCCTCCTTCTTCGCCTCGCCTGCCGCTGGTGCGGCTGATGGCGCGGCTGCAACCGGCATTGCGGCTGCCTTGAGGAGCTCTGCGAAGTCCACTCCCTTCACCGCCTCGGCAAGAACAGACGCCTTCGCCTCGTCGGCGGATGCACCTGCAGCCTTCAGCACTGAAAGCAGCGAGTCCTTCGTTATCTCCTTTTCCGCCCCCTTCAGAAGAAGGGCTGCGTGCAGGTATGGGTCGATTTTCATAGTATAACCTCCTACTTTTTTGGTTCGATTTTTTGCTCAGCCGGTGCGGTAGAAGCTCCCGCGTCGGATGGCTTTTCAGCCGGGGCAGCAGTAGAAGCTCCTGCCTCCGCCGGCTTTAACTCTAAACTTCCCACTTTGCCCGAGAGCGTGTCCCCCAGGATTACGGCCTGCGCCAGAAGCAGCTCGGTCGAGACAACCGAGTAGACGTGGCCGTTTATCGCCATGTTCCTGCCCTGCGAGAATGATTCGCGGAGCAGGTGCCCGATGTTTTGCGATGTCGGGAAGGATGAATTCACTGAAACGTTGAATGACTGCGACAGGCACTCGAGCAGGTCTGCGTGCAGCTGGTGCTCGTCTATGTCAAGTATGCTTGAGGTATAGGTGAACTTGCCGTCGTATGCGGCAACCATGTTCACCATTGCCTCGAACGGGAGTATGTTGAGCTTTTGGAGCGCCTTGCAGACCGCGTCGGATATTTTCGCCCCCTTCTTTGCCACTACCGAATCTTTTGCGATTATTATTTTGCCCGCCTTTATCTGTGCATTTATTCCCGCGCCTTTGAGCTCGGAAAGCGCAGGCCCTGGAAGCAGGTCGGTCTCCCCCTCGGGAACGATTATGTCAAAGGGCGCAAGCTGCCCGGGCTTTGCCGCCACCTTTACCTTGTTGTCCCTGAAGAACTTGTGGAGCGAGTAGGGCGTCTGCGAGGTGAACACCAGCGCTGTCGGGAAGTCGAGGTGCCCTGAAAGAGCGCCCTTGCCCGTCTTGTCAAGCGCGCGGGTTATCACGCTGTTTTTTGCAACAGAGAATTCCGCCTTGCCGCGCAGCTTCTTCTTTGAAGACTGCAGAATCCTGTCAGGGAGGTTGCGGATGTTGAGGAGCGCGACTACGGAATACTTTTTGGAAACTGCCGCAAGCTGCTCTACCTTTTCCTTTTTCGCCGAAATGGCTGCGCTGACTTTCTTCTCCTTTCCTGCCTTGTGCTTTTTGCGGGTCATGTTAACACCTTAATCATGCAACTTTTACCGGCTTGCCCATGGTGAGCTTCACGTATACGGACTTTATGTTGGGCTCAATCACTTTTGCCTTCACTTTTTCGTATGCCGCCTCAAAGTTTTCCACGAGGTCGTTTATGTCCATTGCCTCGCTCCCTATGAGGCACTGTGCAACCGGGAGGTACTTGCCTTTCGATACCAGGCGCACGCGCCTTTTTGCCTGCTCGACCGCGTCCTTTACCGAGGTGCCTGCTATGGGGCGGGGCAGCTTTCCGCGCGAGCCGAGCACTTGCCCGAGGGATTTGCCGACTGCAATCATCAGGTTTGGCTGCGCGATGAATTCGACTGTTTTTACGTAGACAGCGAGCCGCGCCTTGTCTGCAGCAAGCTTTGCGATGCCTGATGCGTCAATTACTTCGAGCACGCCCGCGTTTTTTGCCTCAAGCGCCATCTGCCCGTCCGCGAATGCCACGACTTTCTGCTCCTTGCCCTTGCCTTTCGGGAGAAGCACGTCTATGTTCAGGCGGTTTTCCGCCTTTGCGAAGTCCACCCCGCGGAAGTTGATGATGAACTCTAATGATTGCGTGAATTTGCGCTTGCCCTTCTCTTCCAGCGCTTTGGTTATGGATTCGGTAATCTTTTTCCTGTCCATGTCGTTCCCTCCCATTGCCGCCTGAGCGGGAATGGTAACGGCGGGAAAAGCCGTTTGTAGGCGAGTTAAGGTGATAAAGATTTAAAAAGGTTGGGAAAATCAGCGCTTCCCTTTCTTCTTGCCGGATTTCTTTCCTGGCCTTGCCGATTTCTTCGCGGGCTTTGCCTTTGCCGGCTTGATGCTGGCCTTCCTTGCCTTAATCGGCGCTGACGCCACTTTTGCGGATATCTTCTGCTCAAGCTCGGTTTTCTTCCCGACAATCTGCGAAATCATCTGCTCTATCTGCTGCCTCTCGGATGCTATTTGCGAAAGCGAGCGGAACATTTCCCCCCTCTCCTCGAATTTTTCGCTGCCGGGCGTTTCCTTTGACTGCATTTCGTAAAGCTGCGCTATTTTCCTGCCTTCCTCAAGCAGCCCCTCAAGTTTCTCGCGCTCCTCGCCTATCCTTTCGTCCACGCTCTTTTCCATGCCGCGCGCCTGGTCGAATTCGTATGAGTAGCTGTCCGTGAGCTGGCGAAGCTCGCGGAGGTAGCGGCGCACGAAGTTCGTCTCTACTGACTCGCGAAGAGTGTCGAACTCCTGGTTTCCGTGGCGTATGTAATCGTCAAGGTCAGCCATCTTCGTGTCGTAGTCCTGGCGTATGGACTCGGACCAGAGCTCTACTTGGCGCATCTGCTCCATCTGCTTCTGCACACCTGTGAGTATGCCCTTTGTCGTTGCGATTTCCTGCTTGAGCTCCCCTACGCTGCCCTGTATCTCGTCCTTGAGGGAGGAAAGCTCGCCGAGGAAACTTTCTGCTGCCGAAAGCCGCTCTGCCTGCTCTGCAAGCGCCGAGCGCGCCTCTATGACGCGCTGTTCCGCCTTTTCCTCCATTTCCTCAAGGCGGGAAAGGGAGCGCTCGAACTCCTCGCGCTTTGCCGAGTGCTGCGAAATTTCCTGGCGCGACTGGTCTATGATGAGTTCCATCTTCTCGCGCTCGCCCGCAAGCTCGCCTGTTGCCTCCTCTATCAGCGCGGATGCCTCGTCGTATGCGCGGCGCATCTCCCTGTGCGCCTTTATGGATGCGAGCTGCAGCTTTTCCGCCGCAGTCACTTTTGAGGGGAGGTTCGCAGCCCGCTCCTGCATGGAGAGTATGCCCTTTTCCATGCGGAGAACGCGGTCTGAAATCGTCTCCACCTCGATGTCAAGCTTGCGCTGCATTGGAAGGTAGTGCTCCTTGAGTATGCGCTCCTTTTCGAGGCGCAGCTTGTCTATTTCCTGCGTCTGCTCGATTATTTTGTGGACCTGTGCGGCGAGCCGGTCTGAGAACTGGAATGATTGCGGCTCTATGCGCACGGGCTGCGGCCTTTTGATTGGCTCTTTCCTTGCCTTTTTCTGCGCTTCGGCGAGTAACGGGATTTTTGCAGAGACGGAAGGCGGGAGCTTCTCCATCGGCTTTATTTCAACTGCAGGCTGGAGCTCTTCTTGTGGAGCCGGCTCTTTCTTTTCCTCTTTTATTTCCGGCTTTGGTTTCGGGGCAGGAATTACTTTCATCGGCTTTTGCTTTATTGGCTCAGGCTCGGGCTCAAGAAGGAGTCCCTTCTCTTCCACTTCAAGCGGAGTTTCCTCTGGAGGGAATTCCTCGCGCACATGTTTGTGCTCCCCTTTCGCCTGCTGTGTGCGGAGCTTTGCGATCATTTCCTCTATTTTCTCAAGCTGCTCGCCAACGTCGGCCATTTCCATGTCTGCCGCGTCCACCTGGAGCTTTATCTTATGGGCTTGCGGCAGCTCTTCCATTTCGTGTATTTCCGGCGGCTTGCCCCTTGCCTTTTCATGCTCGCGCGCTATGTCTATTTCAAGCGTGCTTGCCGGCGATTCGCGGGGCTTGTGGCGCTCGGGCTCTTTTTCTTTTGTCGCCTTGCCCGTCCAGTTGGCGTATACCCCGTCGAGCTTGTTCTCAAGCTGCACGTGGCCCGACCTTTCAAGCACGTGGAGCCACTTGAGAACGTCCTTCTCCGGCATGTTGCACTGTTCGGAAAGAGATTGTACTGAAAGAGGAGAGCCCACGCGCTTCAGGCTGGAGAGAAGCTCGTCGAATTGCGTGCTGATGCTCTCGTCGGCCATAGATTATCACTCAGGTGTTGTAGGGAGTCACCCTGATGGTGTAGCTTCCCGACATTTTCTTGGTGGCGCGCTTGAGCGCCTCCTGTATGTGGGGCACGTTTGCCTTTGCCACGTTGATTGTGAATACAGACTGGCCTGTGCGTATGCGCGCGGCGCGGTCGGTTGCCCTGCCGTATGACAATCGCATGCCTTTTTGGAGACGGTCGGCGCCTGCGCCTGCAATCATCTTGTTCTCACGGATGACGTTGTGGGGGAATACGCGCACCTTGAAGAAGTAAAGGTTGGGTATGACCTTTTCGAGGTACTTGTTTGCCGCCTGGCGCCCTGACTCAAGCGCATTGTCGCGGAGCTGAATATCGTAGTCTGCCACCAGGTCGTAAGTGAAGTCGAAAGGCTGCTTTCTGCTTCCCATCTCGTAGACGAGAAGCGACAGGTGCGGCATTGCCTTTACATAGGACTTGCGGGGCCTTCTCTTGGAAAAGCGCGTCCACGCCGTCTTTTCAAGCGTCCTCATCGTGTGTGCCGGTCTTATTGCCATAGTAATACACCTCAGCTAATTCCGCCAGCTTAATTGCTGTAAGGAAGAGTGCTGAGATAGTCACTTCGTATTTAATAAAATTACTCCCACACCTGGCATTTTTGTGTGTGGAACTGTATTTAAATGTTTGTGCTCATAAAAAATAACTGGTGTGGAGTGAGAATATGACGATGGGTCTAAGAGGCGTGGGATTTACCAATACAACTTACGAAATAGTTAAAGACCGGATAAAATTCTCTCCGCTCGGTAAGCCGGGAAATAAGCCTTCCATTATAGACAAGCAGTTTTTCAGTGAATTGGAAGCCATAAAGGGCAAACTCGGAAATGTTGGAAAAATCAAGGACAACAGTGAACGCGGAAAGAAGATAGATTTGATTAGTGGTGAAGTCAACGACCTTGCGAAGAAGGTGAATATCGAGAATGGCAGGTACGTCGTTGTTAATGACTACAAGAACCTTGCATACGGAATATTTGGCAAGAAAAAGATTGCATCTGACATTGCTTATGTGCAGACGCAAATCAGCAGATTAAGTTATGCTGATAACCTCGTGAATTATGTGGTGAAGCAGTATTAGAACCGATTACTTTTCTTTTTCCAGCATCTTCTTCTTTCTTTTTATTCCGCCCCTGCCTGAGTAGCCGCCCAGTCTCCCGTCCGAGCGGATTACCCTGTGGCATGGGATGAGAGGTGCCAGGGGATTTATCGCTAAAGCGCTGCCCACTGCGCGGGATGCGCGGGGCTTTCCTATTGCCTTTGCCAGCTGCCCGTATGTCCGAACCTGCCCTTTCGGGATGCGCGCGCAGGCGAGGAGGACATCCATCTGGAATTTGGTGAGCTTTTCCAGCTTTGCTTTCTGCGATGCGGTGAGTTTCATGCTATCTGCCTATCCGAAGATGGTAAAATCCGTCGTCTTCCTGGATGCCTGTGTCTTTTTTCACTGGTAGGTAGTCCAGCCCCGCCTTTGTATGCGTAAACTCCAGCTTTTTGCCGAGTGTTTTTTCGCAGTATTCCTTCTGCTTTTCTATTTTTGCTGAAACGGATGAAGAGGAGAGTGAGGAGAGCATTTGCGGGAAGTTAAGGTCAACTGTCAATTGCCCGCCGTAGTTTCGGACAAGAAGGCGGTTCCATTCCTCTTTGGGGAGGGAAAGGACGTCGTCTGCTGTGTAGAAACCGTAATCGAATATGTCCATTCTGCTGTGCGGCTTGGCAACTGTGCAAAGCGAGAGGATGAATTTCTCCGCTGCGAAGTTGAAGGGGATTGCCCTGCCATCGTCAATGCGGGCGAGGAATGAGGAAACGATTGGAGAGGGGGAGGAAAGCGCGTTCATGGAGAATACTTCGCCCTTTTGCGGCACAAGCTCCATTATTCCGGCATCCTTCTTCATGTAGAATTTTGCAGGCAGGTCGGTGAGAAGCTCGTTTATCCTGCAATAGTCGAAATGGAGAAAGGGAGCCTCACTTGCGGCGTCCAGTCTCCCAAAAATGCAGATTTTGGCATGTCCTCTCAGGTTTTTCCTTGCGCTGATGAGCATTTTGTCCGAAAAGTCAAAGAGATAGTAGCGGGTTTTTGCGTAGAGCTTCTTGTTTTTCTTTTTCACTTTATCCAGGAATGTTTTTGCGAAGTCGCCTTTCCCTATCCCGTATTCGCAGGCTATCACGGGCGCTGCGCGGGAGGCGAAATCCCTGCAGAACTCGATTGCATTGCAGGTTGCCAATGCTTTTCCTTGTGCGAATGTCGAGAAGTCGGAGTAAATCTTCTTTCCCTTGGAGGAGTAGTATTTTTTGTTAGTGGAATGGATTTTGGAGGACATCGCTCTTTCCTCTTGCTTAATTTCACAGCATGTCCTTTTTCACTTTCTCTACACCTAATGCCTCTATCAGTTTGCCAAGCTTGGGGCCTTTTGCCTTTCCAAGAAGCGCCTGGTAGCACTCCTCAAACATTTTTGCTGGCGGCGTGTTCAGTTCATTTGCGGTTGAGAAGGCGAGATTGTGTATTTCTAGCGCAGGCATGCCGGGCTTGAGTGCAGCGAAGAATTTTGCCGCAGTTCCTTGTGCCTTGTGCGGCTTGTAGGTGAATGCGTATTCTTCGGGTATGAAATTCCTCTTTTCCCACGCCTCTATGTAGGTAGAGAGCTTCTGCACGGAGAGCTTGTCGCCCGTCTTTTTTGCAATGTCCTCCCAGCTCCATTGCAGATTTCGGTAAAGTATGAGGTCCAGGAAGGAGGTTTTCCAGCCCCTGTGCTCGGAGTCGGATTCTGATGCGAGCCGGGCTGCCAATGCGCGCTTGCGGTCTGCTCTGGAGAGAGAATCGAGCTTGCCGGATTGGAGGAGTGCCAGTGCTTTTTCGTAATCATCTATTGTGCGGAGCACATTGAGCGCGGTGGGGTTGATGTCCACGTTTTCCTGCAGGTCAGGCTTGAAAAGCATGTATTTCATCACCTCTATCGGGATGAGCTCGGTCATCTCGTTCACGCTCATGCCCGTGCCCTTGCTCTTGCTGTATTTTTTGCCCTCGAAGAGTATGAAGCCCCACTTGTAGCCGATTGGCGGCTCTTTGCGGAATATTTCCTTGAAGATTGCAACGAGCGTGTCCCAGCTTCCTCCGCGAGTGTGGTGGTCAACGCCTGCGCCTTCTGCGGAGGTGCCGAAGTAATCCATCCAAGAGGGCCAGTGGAGCCGCCAGGTGAGCTTCCAGCGGTGGTCGGACAGCTTGTTCTTGCCTGAGAAACCGCAGCCTTTCGTGTATTCCACATCGCGGTCGCAGGAGTATTCGTATTCGTCGTTGCTGTGCGAGGTGACGCGGGTGGTTGCCACCTTGCCGCATTTTTCGCAGACAGGCATTATTGGGGACCACCAGCCTGGCAGTTCCTTGCGAAGCGAGGTGCGTGCGACTATTTCCTTCACTTTTTCTTCTTCTTTTAGGAACATTTTTGCGTACTTGTCAAATGCGCCTTTTGCGTACAGGTCATTTGCGCGTATGAATTCCGGCTTTATGCCGAATTTTCCCGCAGCAAGCTTTGCGTCTGCAAGGAAGTGGTCGCCGAATGATGTTGTTTTGCCTGTCGGGTCGGGAACGTCTGTCAGCGGCTTGCCCAAGTGCGGCTCAAGCTCTATCCTATATTGCTCGAATAAGCTTGGGACTGCGTCAAATGCATCGTATATGTCCGCCACGAAGTAGTATTTTGCCTTCTTGCCAAGGTAGCGCAGTGCGTCAACGATGCCCTGGGGGAAGAGAAGCTCGCAGATTGTTCCGAGGTGAGTTGGACCGGATGTAGTCAGCCCACCGCTGATAACATAGGGCTCCTTCTTGCGCTCGAGTATCTCCTGCGCAAGCTGCTCTGACCAGTGCAGGGATTTCTTTGCGTCCTCGGATTTGTCTTCGGGCATGATGGAGATTTACAGGGAAGGGTAAAAAAGAGTGAGCATTAGCGGAACATTCCCTCGAACATGCCCTTTTTCGGCGTGTCCCCTAAATCTGAGAGGTGCTTCTTCTGCTTTTCCGACAGGTTGGTGGGCGTGCGGATGATTACCCTCACCAGTTGGTCGCCTTTTCCCCTGCCGTGAACGCGGGGCATGCCTTCGCCTTTCATGCGGAAGATGGTGTGTGTTTGGGTGCCTGCGGGAATCTTGAGTTTTGCCTTGCCTGAAAGCGTGGGCACGTCTATTTCCGCGCCGAGTGCGGCTTGTGAGAAGGAAATCGGCGTTTCTATGTAAATGTCGTCCTCGTCGCGCTTGAAGAGCGCGTGCTCTTTTACGTGCACGAATACGTAGAGGTCGCCCGATGAGGAGGGGCCGCGTTCCCCTAAGCCCTGAAGGCGCAGCTGAGAGCCTGTGTCCACCCCTGCAGGTATGTCAACTGAAATTTTTTCATTGGTGATTTGCGAGCCTAAACCATGGCACTCCTTGCATTCCTTTTCAGGCTTTTCGCCGTTGCCTGCGCAGGAGGGGCAGGTTGTTATGGAGGTGAATGAGCCGAATGCGCCCATGCGCTTTACTGATTGTATTTGCCCCCTGCCTTTGCAGGCGGAGCAGGCGGAGACTTTGCTTCCAGGCTCTGCGCCGCTTCCGTTGCAGTGCTCACAGCGCTTGTTGTGCTTGTAATTGATTTCTTTTTCCACTCCTTTTGCCGCCTCTTCAAGCGTTATTTGCAAATCGTAGCGGAGGTCTGCGCCCCTCCCTGAGCGGCGGGGGGAGCCGCCGAAAAACGAGGAGAAAAGCATGTCCTCCAAAGGCGAGCCGCCCCTGCCGCCGAACGAGAAGCCGAATTCGCGGAACAGGTCATCGAAATTCGCGCTGCGGAAGATGTCCTCCTGAGAGTAGCGCTGGTCAAAGCCTGCGTGGCCGTACTGGTCGTATGTTGAGCGCTTCTCGTCATCGGAAAGGACTGCATATGCTTCGCTGATTTCCTTGAAGCGCTCCTCTGCGCCCGCGTCCTTGTTCTTGTCAGGGTGGTATTTCATTGCGAGAGTGCGGTAGGCGTCCTTTATTGCATCCTTGCTTGCGCTGCGGGAAACGCCGAGTATGTCGTAGTAGTCCTTCTTGGTGGTCATGCTAACCCCGTTGCAATACAATACGCCGCTTTAAGTTTATAAATGTTAATATGGTATTGACAGTTTGTGTGTTTTTGTTAATAAGATATGAACTACTGCTTCTTCGCCTTCCCCTTGCGGCTGGCAGCGTCGTCCAGCGCTGCGCCGATGGTGTAAATCGTGAACAGGATGCTGCCAATCACCAGGTAAATGCTGAAATCAATAAGCAGGAGGGCGATTGCGCCAAAGCCGATTGAAGACAGCCATTCGTTTTGGTATATCAGGGCGGCTGAGATGAAAAGCCCGGCAAGGCCAGCGGCAATATATAATTTCGAAATGATGCTGAGGCGGTGGAGCTCGAACTCCTGGTAAGCGGTTGCCGTGAGGCCGAGCGCGCCAAGGATTGCGGCAAGAAGGCTGAAGAACGCGTCAGAAACGCTCAATTCGGGGTTGAGGGATAATGTACCCGGGAGGAATACGCTGGCCAGGATGGCATATGCCGGGGCGAGCATCAGGAGAATCGCAGCGAAAAGGCAGGCGTATTTCTGGTTGGAGAAAATCCTGCTGAGCCCTTTTTGCCAGTTTTCCATGTGTGCACTTTGTGCGCAGAGGATTAATTAAGTTGCGATTGGCGCGCGAGGCGCGGATGGCCAGTTTGCCAGGTTCTTCTTAGCATTTTATTTATTTGCTGGCGCTGCAAAATCTGATAAAAGGCGCTCATAATAATGTGCCCTGTTTTGGAATCAGCAGCAGGTCTCGCCGCGGAGGGCTTTCCTGCCCTCCTGGTATGCGAGTGCGGCAATTATGATGCCTGCAAGCGGGTCTGCCCACCACCAGCCGACAAGGAAGTTCAGCCCTATCCCGCCCAGAAGGGCGAAAGACATGTAAACGCAAAGCTGCGTCTGCCGCGAGTCTGCCACAAGCGCGTGGCTGCCTATCTTATGGCCAAGGTCGTGCCTGTGCTTGGAGAGGTAGGACATGAAGATTATGGAGGCAAACGCGATGACGATCCCAGGGAGAGAGGCATCAGGGATTTCCTGATAGAGAAGCTTGCGGATTGACTCGAACATCACGTAGGCTGAAAGAAGGATGAACGAATAGCCGACAAGCTTCAGCGCCCTGCGCTCGTGCGCTTCCTCTTTTTGCGGCGAGACTTTGCCTGACTTGCGAAGCCTCAATGTAACGATGATGGTAGATATGGACTCCACGAAGCTGTCCAGCCCGAAGCTGACCAATGCTATGCTGCGTGCTGCCGAGCCGAAGAAAACGGAAAGGATTCCCTCCACGAGATTGTAGGCAAGAAGTGCGTACTGCGCGAAGAGTGCTTTCTTCACAAGTGCTGATTTGGCTTTGGGGGACATGTCAAACCGCCCTTATCGAGGTCATCATGCCTGAGGAGAGGTGCTCTGCCACGTGGCAGTGCAGCATCCACTCGCCCGGGTTTGGGAAGTATGTGAGAATTTCTACCGTGCTGCCTGTGGGAACGAGTACGGTGTCTTCCCATGCGAGGTTGGAATTTTTCACCCCGTCCTTGGAAAGCACGAGGAAGCGCGCGCCGTGCAGGTGGATGGGGTGCTGCATTGGGTGAAGCGAGTCTTCTGCCCCGGTGTTTGTGAGGCGTATCTTGAAGGGATTGCCAACAGGGACTGTTGCAGATGCATCCATGTTCCATTTGCCGGTCTTCTTGTCAATTATCCTCCATTCGAGGTTCTCGCTTGTGGAAATTGCGTTCATGCCGAACATGGTGTCCTCCCACTCGATGCCGTCCTCGGTGTGCTCCATCATCATTCCCATGCCCATCATTGCGCCTGGGATGTCCACGTTGAGCTCGTAGTCGAAGTCGGGTGGTGCGTCAAAGTAGGCGCGGTAGGGGTCGATGCTCTCGCTTATTTCCATGTTGTTGCGAAGTGAGAGGAAACTTTCTGGAAGGGCGGCGGGTTCGCCCTCCACGATTATTTCGCCGAGCTTGTAGCTTGAGAAGGGATTGATGTTGTATAACCCGTATTTGCCAGGCTTTTCAAATGCCACTTCGGCTATGTAGCGCTCCGAGGGCGCTATGGCAAAGCTGTCTGCGAAAAACTCGCGCTCGAACTTGCCGCTGTCTGCGCCGACCATCTTCATCTGCGTCCCTTTTATTGAAATGTTGAAGGGGCGGACGTTTGCCGTGTTGAGGAAGAAGAGCCGCAGCACCTCGCCCGTTTTTACCGTTGCGCTGTAGCTTTCCCTGCCGTTTATGAGAGGCTGGTTGCCGAACCTCCCCATGATTGCGAAGGCAGTGAAGTTCTTGCCGAAGGGGAAAAGATTGCCGTCCCTGCCAAGGAGAACGTCGTCAAGGACCACCGTCTCTTCCTTGCCTGCCTCGGAGAAATAGCCTGCTTCTTTCGGCTCCACCATTATGACGCCATAAAGCCCGCGCTCCTGCTGCACCTCCTCGCGCACGTGCGGGTGGTACCAGTAGATTCCCTCGTCTGGGAAGTCAAGCTCGTAGGTGAAGGAGCCGCCTGGCTGCACTTCAGGCTGCGTGACATTCGGCACGCCGTCAAATGCGTTTTGCAGGCGCAGCCCATGCCAGTGCACTGTTGTTGGCTGGTCGATGCTGTTCTTGAAGTCCACGTAAATTTTGGAGCCCTGCTTTACCCTGAGAGTGGGACCGGGTATCTGCGAGTTGTAGCCGTAGAGGTATTGTTCCTGCCCGAACAGGGTGGCTTTGATTATTCCTGCTTCCAATGTGAATCTGGCGCCATCAGCAAGTGGCGCGTCCTGTGTCTGCTGCAGCTGCCCGTAGGTTTGCGGCCTGTAATCCTCAAGCTCCCCGGCCTGCTGCCCCATCATGCCCTCCTGCATCATGCCGCGGCAGCCCATGCCAGTGGCGCATTCCTGGTAGAAGGGCGGTGCCTGCTGCTGACCGGTTTGCTGTCGCTCTGGCTGCTGGTTCTGCTGGGGCGCAGTCGCTATGCAGCCGAATAGGAGCAGGAATGTGATTGCAGTTGCAAAAAATGCTTTCATAGACTCACTTTTTTACATTGCAGCCTTCCACTACGGCACGCAGGCCCGCGTTTATCGAATAGAGCAGGAGCGCAATGCTGATTATCGCAATTGGCAGGCCGTAGTCTATGAGGAAGGCAGAGGCTCCTCCTAACCCGAGCCAGACCAGCCAGATGGGCTGGCAGATGACGCAGGTGGTGGCAAACGTTGCGAGTATGCTGCCACCCGCGCCTGCCCCGAGCACGCTTCCCCCCACGCTTTTCTTGGAAACGTGGCGGAACTCGGAAATCTGGAATGCTGCGATAGTGAAGCCAAGCGATGCGAGAACTGCAATTAACGATATCAGCCCTGCTTCAAGCGGCTTGAGGTTCGGGTTGAATGAAAGCGGCTCGAGTATCACTATGTCTGTCAGCACTGCGTATAAGGG
>Ga0209541_10006472_pt1 | contig 19939 bp, 23 predicted proteins | sample RifCSPlowO2_01_FD_184027 | JGI IMG/M metagenome (GOLD analysis project Ga0209541, IMG submission 184027) | Groundwater microbial communities from Rifle, Colorado - Rifle CSP2_plank lowO2_0.1 (SPAdes) (version 2) | ecosystem: Environmental > Aquatic > Deep subsurface > Groundwater | place... | reverse complement strand
CTCACCCTGCCCTCTCCCCCGAAGGGGGAGAGGGGAAAGGTGCGAAAATAATCCTCCGAAGCATTCAGGCTAATCTCTGGTGAATGCGAAGGAGGATAGGCTAAGGCGTAGTATGACATTAAAGGAAAAAGCGAAGATATTAGATAAGGATTCCATAGAAAAGGCCTTGAAGCGCATGGCACACGAGATAATCGAGAATGTCAAGACCATGGACGATACCGCGCTCATAGGTATAAAAAATCGCGGCTCTCATATTGCCGAAAAGCTTGCCGATAAAATAAAGGATATTGTTGGCAAGCGTCCGCCGGTAGGCGCGCTGGACATTACTTTATACAGAGACGATCTTACGCAAGTCTCAGAGCAGCCAATAGTCCATTCAACTGAGATCGCATTCGACATTGAAGGCAAAAGGATCATATTGGTGGACGATGTCCTCTTCACCGGGAGGACCATAAGGTGCGCACTTGACGCCCTGATAGATTTCGGCAGGCCCAAACAGATACAGCTCGCTGTCCTTGTGGACAGAGGCCACAGGGAGCTTCCCATAAAGGCTGACTATGTTGGCAAGAATGTGCCAACCGCGATAAAAGAGTTAGTTGAAGTGCGGCTTAAAGAGTCAGACGGTAAGGACGAAGTCGTAATCTTGGAGAAGGCTGATTAAACATGACAAACGAAAAGAAAATGGTTTGGACTAAGAAGGACATCATCGGCCTTGAATATCTTTCCAAAGAAGAGATAGAGCATATATTATATACCGCGTCAAGCTTTAAAGAGGTGACAACCCGCCAGATAAAGAAAGTCCCCGCCCTGCGAGGTAAAACCGTGGTAAATCTGTTCTACGAACCTTCGACGAGAACGAGGATATCGTTCGAGCTCGCGGCAAAAAGGCTTTCAGCCGACGTCATAAATGTCGCGGTTGAGGCTTCAAGTGTAAGAAAGGGAGAGACTTTAATAGACACGGGTAAAAATATCGAGGCTTTGAAGATAGACATAATCGTTGTCCGGCACGACTGCTCAGGCGCCCCGAATATCCTGGCCCGTTCCGTTAAGGCAAGCGTAGTAAACGCAGGCGATGGCTGGCACGAACATCCGACCCAGGCTCTTCTTGATATCTTCACGTTAAAATCCAAGCTCGGGAGGATCCAAGGGCTAAATGTAAGCATAATAGGCGATATAGCCCACTCAAGGGTTGCCCGCTCAAACATGTGGGGCTTAACAAAGCTGGGCGCAAACGTAACTGTATGCGCGCCAAAGATACTTATCCCCGAAGGCATAGAAAAGATGGGCGTAAAAGTGACAAATGACATAGACGAGGCAATCAGGGGCGCGGATGCCATAAACGTCCTGAGAATGCAGCTCGAGAGAGACGCCGCGGGCGTCTTTCCGTCGAAAGTAGATTTCTTTAAGCAATACGGTATATCCGAAGAGAGGCTGAAGAAATGCAAGAAGGATATAGTGGTCATGCATCCCGGCCCCATCAATAGAGGCGTTGAGATGTCCAGCGGAGTCGCGGACGGGCAGAACTCGGTGATATTGGAGCAAGTCACGAATGGGATCGCTGTCAGGATGGCAGTATTATATCTGGCAGCTCACGCAAAGAGGCAGTAAAAAGGAAAGTATGAAGTATCTAATAAAGAACGGAAGAGTGATAGACCCTGCTAATAAGATAGACGACATTCTGGATATGCTGATTTCAGAAGGAAAGGTCCAAAGAATAGAAAAAGGGCTGCCTGAAGGCGGATGCGAAATCATAGACGCAAAAAACCTCATCATCTCGCCCGGGCTTGTCGATATGCATGCGCATTTAAGAGAGCCGGGGAGAGAAGACGAAGAGACGGTCCTTACAGGGACAAGGGCGGCAATAAAAGGAGGGTTCACGAGCGTGGCATGCATGCCCAATACCGAGCCTCCCTTGGATAATCCCGCGATAGTAAGATCATTAAATGAGATAATAGAAAAAAACGCGCTCGCGAACGTCTTTGTCGTAGGCGCTATTACCGAGGGCCGCGCGGGAAAGCGTCCCACCGATTTTCATAAACTGAAGAGAGAGCACATTGTGGCAGTATCTGACGACGGCTCATCGGTAGAAGATGATTTGGTGATCTTAGAGGCGCTTCGGCAGGCTAAGGAAGAAGGCCTTCTTGTAATAGAACATTGTGAAGACACGAAGATTTCCGCAAACGGGGTGATGAACCAGGGGTTTGTCGCTACGAAATTAGGGCTTCGCGGCATACCGGCTGGGTCAGAATACGAAAGAGTTAAACGCAATATAGAATTAGCGAAGAAAGAATCGTCGGCTATCCACATCGCTCATGTAAGCGCTAAGGAATCTGTAGAGCTGATCCGAAAAGCAAAAAAATCTGGAATTAAAGTTACGGCCGAGACAGCGCCGCACTACTTCTCGCTTACTGAAGAATGCTGCGCCTCATACGATACCAATACAAAGATGAATCCGCCATTAAGGACTAAGGAGGATATTGAGGCGATAAAAATGGGCTTAAAAGACGGCACAATAAACTGCATCGCGACAGACCACGCTCCTCATACAGATAACGAAAAAGACGTCGAATTCGACTTCGCACCATTCGGGATCATCGGATTAGAAACGTGCTTAAGCCTGTCAGCCATGGAACTTGTCGAGAAAAAGATCATGTCCTGGTCAGACCTCATAATAAAGATGTCAGTAAATCCTTCAAAGATACTCGGTATAAAGAGAGGGACTTTGAAGAAGGGCGCAGTAGCGGATATCGCGATAATTGACCCGAATAAAGAATACACATATACAAAAGATTCTATCGAATCAAAATCTAAGAACTCGCCGTTCATAAATTGGGTATTGAAAGGCAAGGCAGTATCGGTATTTGTCGGCGGGCGCCTCGTGATGAAAGACCAAGAGCTATGTTCATAGCCGATTTTCACATTCATTCAAAATATTCACGCGCCACATCTAAGGAGATGGACGCGGCATCTATAGCCAAATGGGCGAAGATAAAAGGCGTATCCATGTTAGGCACAGGAGATTTCACGCATCCCCTGTGGCTTGCCCAGTTAAAAGATAAGCTGGAAGATATTGACAAAGGCGTGTATAGCTATGAAGGCGTATATTTTATGCTAACGACAGAAGTCTCGAATATATATTTTAAGGCCGGGAGAACCAGAAAAATTCACAACATAATATTTGCCCCTAATTTCAAGATTGTCGACGAGATAAATAAACTGCTGGGTGAATATGGGGCGCTGTTGAGCGACGGCAGGCCCATCCTTAACCTGGAATGCGAGAAGATGGCTAAAATGCTGTTTGCCATAGAACCCGATATTTTAATAATTCCGGCTCACGCATGGACGCCGCACTTCAGTATATTCGGCTCAAATTCGGGGTTTGATTCGCCCGAAGAATGTTTTGGCGGCCAGACGCCCAAGATATTATCTCTCGAAACAGGCCTATCCAGCGATCCCGCGATGAACTGGCGATGGTCCAAGCTCGACAGGTTCTGCCTTATATCAAATTCTGATTCGCATTCGCCGTATAGAATAGGCCGTGAAGCGAACGTATTCCTGGATAAGATAAATTATAAAGATCTCATACAGATACTAAAGGCAAAAGACAGAAAAAGATTTCTATACACGATAGAATTTTTCCCGGAGGAAGGCAAATATCACTGGGATGGGCATAGGGCATGCCAGACGCGTCTTTCGCCGGAAGAGGCGATGCGCATGCGTAATAAATGCCCCGCATGCGGCAAGAATATCACCGTAGGAGTAATGCACAGGCTCGCCAGCCTTGCCGATAGAAAGAAAGGTTTTTGTTTGGAATCGAGCCCTTCATTTAAGAGCGTTGTGCCGTTAGCCGAAATCATAGGCGAGGCGGCAGGCATGAGCCCTGATTCATTAACGGTGGAGCGGGAATATTTACGGCTTATCAAAAATGTAGGGAGTGAATTTACGATACTCCTTGATATACCCGAAGACGAATTAAAGAAGAAATGCCCTCCAACAATCGCAAAAGGCATAATTAGTATGCGTAAAGGCAGCGTAAATGTGGTCCCTGGTTACGACGGCGAATACGGCAAGGTAAAGGTATTTAAAGAGGGAGAGGAGAAGCGGGAGAAACAATTTAGCTTCTTCTGAAATATGCGGCAATTAAACTGCAAAATAATCGAAAATAAAAAAGTGGCGCAAAGGTTCTATAAGATGCGCATAGAGGCGCCGTATATAGCTAGAAAAGCTCAGGCCGGCCAATTTGTAGAGGTGAAGTGTTCCTGCGGGACCGATCCGCTTTTAAGAAGGCCGTTAGGCGTACATAGGGTATTAAAAAATGAAATAGAACTCTTGTATAAAGCGGTCGGAAGGGGCACAGAGCTGCTCTCAAAAAAGGAAAAAGGCCAAGCCCTTGATGTGATAGGGCCGTTAGGCGATGGTTTTACATTACCCGGCCCCCCTGTGTCCGGCCCAATGCCGATTATACTAATCGCGGGCGGCATAGGAGCGGCTCCGCTCGTCGCTTTGGCGGAAAGTTTAGCGTTTAGCGCAAAGCGTATAGCGTATAGGAAAAAGCAGAAGACATATGTTTTAATAGGCGCTAAGACAAAAAGTCATATACTTTGTGAATCGGAGTTTAAAAAAATAGGATGCGAAGTAAAGGTTTCCACCGAGGATGGCTCAAAAGGCAAAAAATGTTTGGCCACAGAGTTGTTGGAGGATTTGTTAAACATTATACGCTATCCGCTAAACGCCGCGATCTACGCCTGCGGTCCGGTGGGGATGCTGAAAGTCGTTGCTAAAATCGCCGAATGGCGCAAACTGCCATGTCAGGTCTCGCTCGAAGAGCGCATGGCCTGCGGCGTCGGCGTGTGCCTTGGCTGCCCGGTTAAAATGAAGGGGAATAAATATAAGATGGTCTGTAAAGACGGGCCTGTGTTTGACGCAAAGGAGATAGCGTGGTGACCTTAGAAGTAAGGATAGGAAAGCTGAGACTGAAAAACCCCGTCATGGCCGCGTCCGGGACCTTTGGGCCTGAATATGGCGAGCTTGTCGATATAAATAAGCTTGGGGCATACATTGCGAAGACCATTACCCTGAATGAGCGGGTAGGGAATCCGCCGCCGAGAGTCGTCGATACGCCGTCCGGGATGTTGAATGCCATCGGGCTCGAGAATAAAGGTTTGGATGATTTTGTAAAGAATAAATTACCAAAACTTAAAAATATAAAGATACCTATAATCGCCAGCATCGCGGGCGTCAATGCGGCTGAATTTGGGAAGTTGGCAAAAGTTTTAAGCAGAACTGAAAGAATAGCCGCGATTGAAATAAATCTCTCCTGCCCGAATGCACCCTATAGCCCTCGAGGCAGGCGGGCCTGCCCGAATGTCCAACACGGCAAGAGAGATTTTCTTATCGCGCAGAACGAAAGCGCGACACGCCAGATTGTAGAGGCAGCGCGTAAAGCGGCGTCTCTTACAATAATCGCGAAACTCTCACCCAATGTCACAGATATAACAAGAATAGCAAAAGCCGCGGAAGAGGCCGGCGCGGACGCGGTCTCTTTAATAAACACATTTATAGGTATGGCGGTAGACATAGAGACAAAGCGGCCTGTCCTGGGTAATGTAACAGGCGGTTTAAGCGGTCCTGCGATAAAACCGATAGCGTTAAGAATGGTCCGGGAAACTTACGAAAAGGTAAAGATACCTATAATAGGCATAGGCGGTATAATGGATTATAAGGATGCGGTGGAATTCATCCTATGCGGCGCGAGCGCGATTCAGGTAGGGACCGCGAATTTTGTGAACCCCAGGGCATCGATCGAGATCATAGAAGGAGTGAAGAAATACATGGCTAAACATAAGATATCGGGTATCAAGGAATTGACAGGAGCGCTCCGGAAATGAAGCCCAACGAACGATTAATCGTCGCGCTCGATGTTGATACAAAAAAAAGAGCTATAGCGATTGTCAAAACATTAAAAAGCGATGTAAAGATATTCAAGGTCGGGAGTGAATTATTTACATCATGCGGCCCTGAGATAGTAAGAGAAGTAAAAAAGAACGGGTGCGAAGTATTCTTGGATCTCAAATTTCATGATATACCACATACGGCGGCAAGGGCGGCTGCCGCCGCATCAAGGCTGGGTGTCTTCATGTTAAACGTTCACGCGCTGGGCGGGATAGACATGATGAAAAAGGCCGCCGAAGCGGCAAGAGATGAAGCTGAAAAAGCGAAGCAGAATCAGCCAAAGATAATAGCCGTGACAATTCTTACGAGCATGGACAAAAATAGTTTGGAAAAAATAGGCATAAATGATAATATGGAAACCCAGGTTTTGAGGCTTGCGGGGATCGCCAAAGATGCGGGGCTTGACGGTGTTGTGGCATCCCCCTCCGAGGTAAAAGTAATAAGAAGAGATTTTGGCGGCGATTTTCTTATAGTTACGCCCGGGGTAAGGCCGTCTGACGCGGCAACAGATGACCAAAAGAGGATCGCGACGCCTAAAGAAACGGTTGATAACGGCGCTGACTTTATCGTAGTCGGCAGGCCTATCATAGAAGCGCCGGATCCTTTAGTGGCTGTGAAAAAGATTTTAGAAGAGATAAAATAATGACGGAAAAAGAAATTCTATCGCTATTCGATAAATATGGCGCGCTTCTGAAAGGGCACTTCAAACTATCGAGCGGTTTACATAGTGAAAAGTATCTACAATGCGCCCTCGTCCTGCAATATCCGGACATAGCGCAAAAGCTTTCAAAGGCGCTTGCCAAAAAATTCTCTAAAACCAAAATAGACGTTGTAGTAGCTCCAGCGCTCGGCGGTATAACGATAGCCTATGAAGTCGCGAGGGCTTTTGGCGCGAGGGGATTATTTACAGAGAGGCATTCTTCGGAGGGGACGCAGGAAGGCAGGATGGTTTTGCGCAGGGGTTTTTCAATAGAAAAAGGCGAAAAGGTTCTTGTCGTGGAGGATGTTATAACGACCGGCGGCTCGACAAAAGAAGTCATAGATGTCGTAAGGGCCTTGGGCGGCAAGGTCATCGGCGTCGGAAGCGTCATTGACAGAAGTTCCCAAAAATTAGATTTCGGCGTTCCTTTTCAAGCGCTTGCCAAGATGAGCGTAGAGACTTTTGAAGAAAAGAATTGCCCGCTTTGTAAGAAAAATATAGCGGTCACTAAGCCGGGTTCAAGAAAGTAACAGCGCAGCCGCTCTTTGATAAATAATGTTTGAAATATAAGAACCTTTATGCTATATTGATACATAAATAGTTTGTAGGTTCTATAATGAAAACAAAAGAAAGAAAATTAGCGCGTGTATTGCGCTCTCAAGGATTGTCCTTGCGGGCAATATCCGCTGAAGTTAAATGTTCTAAGAGCACAATTAGCAGGTGGATATCCGATATAGAGTTAACAGATGCCCAGATAATACAGTTAAAGTCCAACCAAGATAAAGGCCGCGCCAAAGCTGCAAAGCATCCTAATAGCAGTAGGCAAAAATGGGAAAGAATTCGAAGCGCCATTAGACTGGGATCAAAAAAAGAAATTCCCAGAAAATATTCAAACGAATTATTAAAAATGATAGGTGCCGCTCTCTATTGGGCTGAGGGGTATAAAGCAAGCAGAAATGAGATTATTTTTGCAAATACAGATCCCTCTATGATAAGATTAATAATGCTTTTTTTTAGGAAAATATGTAAAGTGCCAGAAAGCAAATTTCGGGGAAAGGTTTTTATTCATCCTCATTTGGATGTGAAACAAGCAGAAAAATATTGGTCAAGAATCAGCATGATAGCACTTAAACAATTTAATAAGCCTCTCTTAGCTATTAGTAGAGCCAGCAAGCGCAAAAGAGATACTTTGCCTATGGGTACTTTTAGTATAGTAATAGGCGATGTTTACACTTGTTCAAAAATTAAGGGATGGATAGAAGGCCTTAGTAGTTGGGTATAGTAGGACGGATAGTTCAGTTGGTAGAACGCTTGACTTACATTCAAGAGGTTCACAGGTTCGAGCCCTGTTCCGTCCACCATGAATTCCGCCTCAGCGCAAATAGAAGTTGAGGCGGAATTTTATTTCGGATAAAAGATTTTTTTCGACGGGCAGATTTTGCCCAGAACACACTCTAAGCACTTCGGCTTCGCCGCGCCGCAAATAGCTCTTCCATGCGCGATCAATAGATCGCTTAAACGCGCCCAGTCTTTCTTTTCGGTTATCTTCATCAGATCCATTTCGATCTTTTCCGGATCCTGATTCTTCGTCAGGCCTAAGCGGTAACTTAAGCGCCGGACATGCGTATCTACCGCGATGCCCTCTATCTTGTTATATCCGTGCGAGAGAACTATATTTGCGGTCTTCCGCGCGACCCCTGGCAACTGGATCAATTTTTCCATTGAATCAGGCACTTTGCCATTGAACCGGTCTATGATCATCTTGGCGGCGGCGATTATATTTTTAGCTTTATTGTGGTAGAAGCCCGTTGAGTGGATCTCCCGCTCAAATGCCTTAAGATTGGCATCGGCGAAATCCTGGGCGGTTTTGCGCTTCTTGAAAAGTTCCTTGGTTACGATGTTGACCCTGGCATCAGTGCACTGCGCGGAGAGGATAGTCGCGACCAGAAGTTGAAGCGGATTTTGATGCAGAAGAGCTGTAGTGAAGCCAGGATATCGCTTCTTTAGAATGGTTAAAATTTTTCCTGCTTTATTTTCCGGCATGATGGCTCAAGACGGGCTTACTGCTTTATTTCCTGCCAATAAGTGATTTTATAAGTTCCGAAGTTTGGGGATATCTTTAACAGGTCTATATCGAAATGAAGCGCCGCTCCGCCGCTATCCACGTTAGACCCGCAAACGATGGCGCCGTAGATAGTGCATCCTCCGCTATTCTTTATGTTGCTTGTAGGAGCGTAGATACATCCGATAAAACTGGTACCGCCGCTTAGTTCAATTTCGGGGCCGGTAGACAATATAAGTAAATTTTTTGGGACGCCGCTATTTACGAATGAACCGCCGGAGGAGTCTATCTCGCCGCCGTCAACATATATTTTTACAGGCCCTGAAACTTGTATGCTTGAACCTCCTGTTAGTTTAATCGAAGTAAAATAATAGGTGCCCTGGGGCAGGGTTAGGGCGCCTCCGCTGTTTAGAACAAGCGCGTATGTGCCAGGAGGTAATATCGCGGGATCGATAACCGCGTTATTATTATTTGTGCTCGCGCTGCTAATCTCCGCAGGCGGGATAGGGTCAAGCTGCAGCGGGGCTTGTAAAGTAGCATACGAACCTGTTACTACCGTTGGCGACGGTGGAGGATTAAAAGGATAGTCTGGCCCAGGATTTGCGTCCCCATAAATATATGAGCCGCCGCTTAGCGTTATAGATCCATTACTTGCCACACTGCTCTGTTGGCCGGCGTTATAAAGCGGGCTAGTTATATCCGAGTTATAAGGGCCTTTGGAGGAGTCATAGCTATCCGAATAAGCTCCTCCGCTAAACTTAACGCTATTAAGGCCTACGATGCCCCTTGTAAATTGGTAGTTTTTTTCACATTGCAGTATAATCGTTCTTTCTTCGTCTGCTGAAAGTTTGTTCGGCGCAAAACCCGTGGATGTTATGGTTACTGGGTTTTGGGCTGAAGGAATATATACAGTTACGGTATACTCCCCTATGGTTTGGCCTGCTAAGGTTGCGAGAGAAGGAGCGGGAGAGGCGGGGCTCGTGATAGTTGTATTGCCGCCGCCATCTACAGAGGAGCTCCAACCGCTAAATACGCTGTCGTTATAGTTTATCTCCCATAAAGCTCTTTCTATCCCTGCCTCCGCCAGATTAAAAGCGGCGATTGAGTTATAAAATTTTGATGTAAAACGGTATTCGGCGGTAACCCTGGCTATGTAGGCTATCACAAGAGGTATTAAAATGGATATGATTAAAACAGAAGTGATTAACGCGAAACCCCTGAGATTCTTTTTCATATTATGTCCGGCGCAAACCATTATTTATTGCGCAGCTTAACTATCGTAGTCGGAGTTAGCTGCGCGGTTCCTGTTCCCGCCCCGCTTAGAGAAGCAACCGTCTCGCTTAAGGGCAGGTATATAGCTATATAGTTGATAGTAGACATTTCTGAACTAGAGAACTGCGATAATGCGACAACATTACCAGAGCTGTTTTTAGAGCTGAAAGTTAACGAACTGCAATATTTAGCGATAATCCGTGTTTCATTCTGCCTGCCGCTTGTCGACGAAGACAGCCGCTGGTCTATCTGTACGATGCGCCGCAGGTTGCTGCCTTGTAATTGATAAATAATGTTGTCATAATAGCCGTTCATAACGTTACCCGATGTGTCTATGGACGGGATCTTAATGACCAGGCTATTATCAGATGTTGCATAAGAGCCGTAGTCTGAGCTTGGCATTACTTGCGCCGCCCATCTGATATCCCTTGCCATCCAGTCCACCGCCAGCCTTGAATTTGAATATACATCTATATAGGCATTACCTATAAGGAAAGTCCGCCAATGACTTATGTATAAAGAGAGGCTGGCCACTAATACGATAGCCGTGATGATTATAGCTACCTGAAGCTCGGCTAATGAGAATCCTTTTGCCCGTCTTCGCAGTCGATTGGGAATTGACGGAATGCTTCGGCGTATGCCGCGCTGGATGTATGGACGTGGCTCCATTTTTTTGGTCATTGTTTATCGATGCCGCTGCGTGTCACTAAAGTCACAAGGCTTTTTGATAAAGTAGCGCCGGAACGAGATGCCCAGCTTACGGTAACGGAGACCCTTCTTATGTTGTCGTTGCCATAAATATTATCAACCGTTATCGTGCCCACCGGATTATTTAAGTAATTGAAGCCGGAGGCGGTAAAAGACGAGCCAAGGTTTTTGATAACATCAAAGGACTCGCCCCTGACCTGTTCGATCTCCTCCTGGGCGGATAACGTCGCAAGCGTCATCTCTCTTAATTTATTGATAACGGAGAACTCCTGTAAAAAAACAGTTCCTAAAACAAAGAGGCCTATGCCCAAAATAATAGCCGCCGATAAAGCCTCTACAAGAGTGAACCCCAATTTATCCGATAAGCGCCTCATCTTTACCATGAGCGGCCCCCTTTAGGCGTATTGTAACATGTTAGTTCGAAATAAAAAAGTTATTTTTTAAAATTTATCTTATTTTCTTGCTTATCTTTTTCCTATAAGGTATACTGGCAACAATGAAAAAGACGGATAATAATTTTCTGATTTTGGCTTTTGTCGTTATTTTAAGCCTGGCGATGTTTACACAGACAGATGCCCTTGCCTACGATGACATTGACGCTGACGGCGATCTCATGCCGGATCAATGGGAGGCAGGCAATGGCTTTAACCCAGACGACCCTGCCGACGCGGAAATTGATTCTGACGGCGATCGACTGACTACCCGCGACGAATTTTTTTGCGGGACAAATCCCCGCCTTTACACCGCCGCAAACAGCATGACAGAAGGCCAGCTGCTGAATCTTTTTGCGGGGAAGGCATTTCTTTACTTCTGGGAACAATCGCGGCCCTATTATTATTTCACAGCCGATAAAGCGAACTATAATAATCCCGCCGACTATAGCGGCAATTTTAACTCAATCGCGACGACAGGGTTTAGCATGATAGCGTATGTTGCTGCCGACGATCGCGGCTGGGTCAACCACAGCGCCGCATATGAGCGTATCCGCGCCCTGCTTTCACGCGCAGTTCAGTTGCAGCGCTCGACATACGACAAAGTTGGCTCACCGCCGAATCAACAGGGAAACCGCCATGGATATTTATATCATTTTGTAGATGATTACGGCTTTCGCTATCCTGACAGCGAGATATCTACAATTGACCATGCCCTCTTCGTTGCCGGCGCATTGGCAGCCGCGGAATATTATAAAGGAACCGAGGTTGAACAGTTAGCCCGGCAGCTTTATTTAAACACAGACTGGAATTGGCTCTATAATGGAACATTCTTATACCAAGGATGGATTGAGGACAGCGCGGGCGCGTTTGAGGGCGGCCGGACGCTCGATTTATGGAATAGGTATTCAGAGCTTATGATTCTACTCTTTCTATCCATGGGGAACGGCGACACATCTATGGCAATACCGTCATCGGCATGGGACGCCTTGACCTACGGAACGAGCCGGATGTTTCCCTATGAATATGCGCATCTTTTTCCCGTAGAAGACCCGCGAAATTTCGCGTTTGTGCCGAATATGCCCAACACTATCCAAGAATCCGGTTATAGGAACTCCGCGGCAGAATTTCATTATATCCATGCCGGTTCGCTCCATAATCATCAATACTCGCACCTCTTCGCTGATTTTAGAGCGCGGCGCGACCGATGGCAGACAGATTTTTTTGCAAACTCAATCAGCGCCTCCATGGCCAATCGGCAATACTGCATTAATCTCAATAGCCATGCATTCGGAGGAGATCCTTCAAGCCCTGACCAAACTCTGCGCCAGCCTTATGAGACGTATGGGCCAAATAGCTGGGGTATTATGGCCGGGACTCCGTCATATACCGGTTATGCCGTGCTGCAGCCGATTGTGATGTCATGGGATGATTTCTCGCCCAATAATATTGCCCTCAATAACGATAGCGGGACGGTTTTGCTTTCAGCGCCTCTCGGCTCGACACCGTTCACGCCGCGTCAAACAATCGATTTTACGCGCAACATGCTCACTCGTTTTCAAGCAAATGAAAGCGGCTATGATGCCCTGGTCGGCCGTTATGGCTTTATGAATTCTTTCAATTTAGGCAGGCCCTACAACGCGCCGCAAATAGGCCATTTCGCGGCCTATATTATTGGTTTAGACATGGGGCCCGCGGCAGGCAGTATAGAAAATTATACGAGGGGCCTTATATGGAAAATGGCCATGCGTAATCAGTTTATTCAGGCAGGGATGCGGAACGCGGGATTCAATACCGGCGCGGTCGAGCCATTTATCCTGAATTTTGACGACAACCCGCCTTCGCCTCATGAAGACCCAAATGGCGGCGGCATAGATCCTAATTCATTCGGAGGCAATTCGTATCAATTTGGAGATGGCGCCATTAGTTACGCCTGGATTGACGACCCCTTCCCAACCCTTCCCTATGGGCCGCAGCAGTGGGCCCAGCGAATTTCCGCTTCCGATAATATCGATTCGGGGGGATTTATTATCTTAAAGAACCACGATCTAAGCCGCTGGGACACGCTTTCATTCTGGATTAAAGGAGAGACCGGAACAGAAGAATACAGCGTAGGGTTAAAAGACAGCGTGGCCGATCCTTTTGGTAATCCGCTCGAAGCAACCGAAATAAAGCTGCCTATCGCAAAATATTATCCCGTCGGAGCGATTACAACGCGCGGAGTGATTACGTCGCAGTGGACAGGGGTCAGAATTCCGCTGAGAGATTTTGCCGAAAAAGGGATGCGTTTAACAGCGGCTGATAATATTTCCTTTACCAATACGAAGCCCGGCGGAGGCGCTATATATATCGATGACATCGCCTTTTTAGGCGACGAGTTTAAACCTTCGGCGCCTCAAGGGCTTTTGGAAACCATAAGCGGTAATTCAATAACGCTGTCATGGGACGCTAATTCTGAAGCTGACGTTGTTGGTTATCGCATATACCGCAGTGATGACCAAGGCGCGACATTTATCCCGCTTAACACGCTCCTCATAGTTCCTACGGTATACACCGATACAAATCCTCCCGGCAGACGGCATCTTTACCGCGTCACCGCGGTAGACAATGCCCAGCCGGCCAATGAAAGCGATCCTTCTGACACTATTTCTGTCTTTATCAATAACGCGCCGCTTGTCGGCGCTATTATTCCTTCTTCAGGCTCATCTCGCGCGAAGAAGGCAGTAAATTTTACTGCCACTTATACTGACGCTGATGGCTGGCAGGATATACAGTATGTGAATCTTTTGATAAACACCTCAACAAGCGGTTCAAGGTGCTTTTATGGCTACTATAATCAGAATACAAACAAGCTCTATATACGTAATAATGCCAATACCGCATGGCTCGGTGGTTACGCTCCCGGCTCAAACAACGTTATTGGCAACTCATACGCGAAACTTAACTGTGCCTCGACGACTATCTCGGGGTCAGGCAATACTTTAACCGTTAATTGGAATGTTGTCTTTAAACCCACCTTTATCGGCGCAAAGAAAAAGAATATGTATCTATATGTAAAGGATGATTATGGCGCCTATAATGACTGGACCCTAAAAGGAACGTGGGCCGTTACTTAAGAAGGTCAGGGGTCAGGTCTCGCCATTCGCCACTTTTTTTCTCCGTTCGAAATCTATCGGCGTATCGATATACACAATGCGGCGAGTCCCCTGGTTATCTATGGTCGCTCTAAGCCGAATGTCGGTGAGCGCCGCTTCGCGGCCTGTCACATCGAAAGTGGCTTTGAGGCCTTTTATCGCGCTCCCCGGGCCCCTCTCCCGCGCCGCCAGTAGGCCCATCCCTGCGGCAACCCCTACTCTCCCGATCAAGCCGGATTTATATCTTCCTTGAGAGGCGCGGCTCTCCGTGCCCGTTGGGCACGCGGCTCCTCCTGCGTAAGAAGCCGTCTTTGTTCTAGAACTAATATGCTGGCTGCCTATAGCGCTAAGGATGCCGGGCACCGCAACATTTGCCGTAGATCTCTTGCCGGTGATAACCGAGAAGGGCTTTGCCTTTGTGGGGGAAAGCGTCGTCGGCCCTATAGCAAGCGATATGGCGACCGGGGACCATCTTCCCCCTTGGGCGCCTTTTCCCTTGCTAACTACGGAAACCTCGAGCAGGGTCTTTTTGCCCAATCTCTTCAGCTCCACATCGATATCCGAAAGGGTATCATCTTTATCTATTTGGTAGGACAGCGTCTGTTCCTTGATAAGATCTTCGACATCCTTACTTAATTTCTCGTCTAGTTTTAGCGCTTCCGGCTCTCTCAAATATCCGGCATCGCCGATGTGCTCGGCGCGCAGCCTCTCGTATTCCGCCTTAGCTTCATCGTACTCGCCCTGTGCCCTCATGCGCCTTGCGCCAGCCGCGTCGATGCCTCCCGTCTTGTCATAAGCATCCCTCGCATCCTGCCATGCCTGCTTAGCTGTTTTATATTCTTGGTTTTCAAAGAAAGACGAATTTGATGGGGATCTGCCGAATGTCATACCTTCAGCCGTCGCCTTTCCGGTCGCGCCCAGTTTTTTAGCTGCAGCATTTAAGTTTGCAACGGCGGCATTTAAATTGGCCATGGCTTGCTTAGCCGCGTTGTACGCGGCATTGGCGGCATCTAATTCAGCCTCGGCGGCCTGCAATCTCTTGAGAGCCGCTTCGCACTTCGCAAATGCATTTTCACCCACCACGAGCATAAATGCGCATATTATAATGCTGACAATAACAAGCATTAAAACTTTTCGACTTAGAATTTTATTACCGAGCTCTTTGATATGCATGGCGCTTCTTCCTTATTTTTTATTATCGCTAAGTCTGCTGGCTTCCATTATTGGAAGATTGGCTTCTGTAGGCACATAGACGATCTGTTTTTCGCTTTTCTGCAGGCCTTCTATCCATAAATACCGCAGATAGGTCTCTGTTATGCTTTCGGCGATAATCTTATTACTTTTAGCAATGCCTCTTGCCTTTGCTATGGCTATCTCCGCGTCCTTCTCGGCTTTGGTGAGTTCAAACTGTTTCTGCAAAGATTCCTGCTCCGTTTTTAACTTCTGCTGAATGCTGTCTGAAAATGCCGCGGGTAGCCTAACATCCCTTAACAAAACATCCTGGACAATGATGCCTCTCGGCTCCAGTTTCGCTTTTAAGAATTCCAGTATCTGTTTACCTATTTTACCTCTTCCTTCCTCGCTGTATAACGACTTAACTTCATATCCGCTGGCGACGTTACGAATAGCTTCTCTAAAATAAGGCTCAATGATCGTTTGTTCGAAATCGCGCCCCACGGTCTTTCTTACGAAAACCGCTTTGTTTATAGGAACATTGTAAAGAAGCGAGACATCGAGTGTTGATATTAGCCCTTCGGAAGACGGCACATTAGCGGTCTCTTTAATTTCGCGGGTCTTCACATCCCAGACCTCTATCCAAGTCATACCAGGTACGTACCAGTGCCAGCCTGTCCGTAAAGGTTCTTCGGAAAATTTCCCGAAATCAGCTTTTACGCCGGTCTGGCCGTCTTCAACCGTTTTGAGGCCGCAGCCGGTAAGGCTTAATGCGATAGCAATACTTAGAAAGAATAAAAAATATTTCTTCATCCTGACCCTGACGTTGTATATTAAAGCTTGTTGAATTTTGCTAAGGTTGGGCCGGTAGATGTTTTAAAAGGCGAAAATATTTTCTGTATGCTATCTAAGAAGGAAAGATATTCGTCGAAAGAAATTTTAGCCGTTTTCTTTTCCATTCCTAGTTGGAAAAATTTCCTTCGACGGATGCTTTTAGCGTCCATAAGCATTTCCTTTTTTTCTTCTTTATCGAGCATCTTTTATTTCCTTTATCATATCATCAAACTCTTTTCTTCTGCTAAACAGCGAAAAATATTCTCTTACAAGATTCAAGTCGAGTTTCGAATAATTATTTTCCAGGATCATTCTTATATCGGACATATCTTTATGCAATCGCTTTGGGTTGTTTGAGCTTGCCTGGACTTTGAGGCCGATTTGATCCTCCGCGCGCAGTACTTTTACTTTAAATTTACCGTCAAAGACTGGCTCCTCTTTCGCTCTTTTTAACATAGCTAGGGTATACTTTCTATGGGCAAGAAGAAAATCCACCTTACCGAGTTCAAAGTCCTTGCTTGTGAAATTCAACACTTCTTTGCTTTCATAAAGCAGTTCATATCGATGTTTGAGCATTATGTCTTTTATTTTTGGAGATGCTTCGCTTAAAACCAGTAAATCGATGTCCTGCGTCGTTCTTGTAACGCCAACAGCCTGCAGCGCGAATCCTCCCATCAACGCAAAATCTATCTTCTCGCGGGTAAAATTTTCTATCAGAAATTTAAGTATCAACGCAAAATTCACATCTATATTATACACTATTTTTTAAGGAGAGCAAAATATGATTTATTTTTGGTCAGGTCTCGCCATTCGCCACTTTTTTTGACGAAAGATGGAAAGATGAGACGCGACCCCATTTCTTGTTATTTAGGCAGTTATTCTTTCTCTTTTTCATGTTTTTCTATTTCTGCGTTTTCTTTCTTAGCTTCTTTATTTGTTTCTTCCAACCCTTCTTCTTACCTTTGCTCCAACCGGCCGGCGTCTTACCCTGTTTTTCCAATCCATACGGCATTTTGCCTTCCTTGGCCAAACCCGGAGGTACCGCACCTTCGGTTATTCCTTGTGCCTCACCTTTTTCTGATATAACGCCTTTACCCATACCGTGACTAGCACCCTTACTACGACCACCACCTATGCTGTGGCCGCCACCCCTGCCTGGATCTTTAGCATAAGACGGTATCGAGATACTCAATGCCCAAAGTAAAGGTATAACCATTACAAACAACACTTTAAATTTACGTTTTTTCAACATATGCGTACCTCCTTTCTCTTTCTTTTGGTATTTATTTTACCATTTTTTGAAGATAAAGAAAATAGGAAGGTCAGGGTCAGGTCTCGCCATTCGCCACTTTTTGACGAAATGGCGAATGGCGAGACCTGACCCCTTATTACTTTACAAAATAAACTTTCTGCCAACGAACAGGCCTTTCTTCAGCTTTCTAGCTATAGGCATATTAACCGTGTATTTCAAATTATCAATGACAAATCTTAGGTATTCATCCATTGTTAATCTTTTTTCTTTATGTGTCTTTTCTTTGAAAATCGGTAAGTTAAGCCGTTCCATATATTATACCTCGCTCAATATCTTATTATACAACTCTTCCGTGCCGTATTTTAAACAAAGTTCACGGAATTCTTTGCTCTTATAATTAACTTTATTCACCCGTATTAAATTTATAATATCAGGGAAATCTTTGTGCACTCGAAGTTTTTGGTTATATTTGATCGCGTGAAGTTTCAATGCAATAAGAGTATTTAAGGACGGGACAATAAATTTTTGCTTTGCGATAAAAGTCTCTTTGCTATCTTTAATGATTTTATCCAAGGTTTCTTTATCAACAAACATAAAATCGATATCCATTAAATAATGATCGGGCCCTTTAAATCTTGTAAATACTTCTTGGGCATAGCCTAATTCAAATCCGGCTTTTTTCAGTAGATCCGATATTTTGTTAAAATCCTCTTTAGTTGTCAAGAAATCGACATCTATTGTCTGTCGCGTTACTTTATAATAATTAACAGCAAATCCACCTATCAATACACACCTAACGCCTTCTTTGTTAGTAATGGCCGAGATTAAATGAAAGATTGTCGGATACGGCATGGCAAAATTATACCATATTTGCGGATAATATTATACGTTTTCTGATTTGCAAAAATGTAGCGGAGACCGCTTAAATAGAACCGTCCCTATTTACTGTATGATAAGCTGTTATTATGTTCAGCCAGCCTCTTTTCAAGATTATCGGTTATTCCAATATAATATTTGGAAGGATTATCTATGCTTGCAAGGATATAAACGGTATGCATGAGGATATGATACAATAAATGGCCTCATAGAGCAATTGCTACGAAGCCTACTACTGCTTCCTAAAGATACTGACATTGCTACGAAGCATTCGGTTGCGTTCTTTTGAATGCGAAGTAGAATGGCGGGGACGACGGGGAAGTATTACCCGAATCCCTACCGTGTTATATATCAACGAGTTACAGAAATCAAAAACCGGATTGTGCTAAAAGTGTGCTACCAGTGTCTGGTGTATTGCTTCCATAATCTTGGGCACCTTTTATAAATCTTTTTTCTTGTTTTTCAAATAGCACCTTAACTGTCTCGTTGTTTATTTCGCCAGTCCCGCATTGTATTTTTATCGTTCTCCCATATTTTGCCCCAAATCTAAACATTTCCCAATACGTAAATATATTGTTGTCGCCCGAGTCTCCTATTGCACGATATTTCGTTGCTATCAGTGCCAATTTATATTGCGCATTCTCAAATTCTACAACATCGCCATTTGGTTCATTTACGCCTTGCATAAGCGTAAACCATAGCCTTCTTCCTTCGCTCTTATCTTTTCCTATTGTAAAGTCTTGTGTGGGCTTATCTTCTGGGCTAAATAATGCTCGTATTACCCTTTCTTTGCCCTTTATATAAACGTCGTAGTTAATTATCCAAGCAGGCAGCGTCCCATTGTTATAAATACTGAATTCCGAATCGATGTGGATATTCAGCTTATCTTGCGTTGTTTGTTTCCCAGTATTTGAAAACCTTACATTTTCAAATAAAATGTAGGGACGATTGGTAACATTGGATATACTTTTAGCTGTTTTGTTTGCCTCACTTGCTTGATAACAACTTGGTATTGTGGTTAAAAGAGCGACTAAAACTGGGATGATAATCGAGGTTATTAGAACCCTGTATTTAAAATATGTGTCTTTTAATCTTTTATATAGGCCTTCCCATTCATAGTGCTCTTTAACTTTTTCAGTTTCTTTTTTCTCAGCCATAACATTTTCCTCGTATAAGTAGTATTACATATATAGCCTTAACGACGGTTTTTACATTAATATCAGATATGTTCCCGCTAAATATATTAGAGCCATCTTTATTATAACTCTCAGTGAAAGAATCGATAATAAAAGAGTGTGAGAGAAATAGTGGGGAAGGATTAGCCAATTTCATACCCGCTTATATATCAATGATTTACAAAAACTAAAAAAACAAATTGTGCTAAAAGTGTGCCGTTCTATTTAATGTGAAGTATCTTTGATACGTTGGAAATCTCTAAGCTCCTATACCATATATCAAGACTGGAATATCTATATTGGAAACTCCCCTATTATCTAAGTCCCAGACTGACCTACCCCCGTCTATTGTACCACTCCTAAAAGGAAT